>OODP01001098.1_pt1 | contig 18333 bp, 14 predicted proteins | sample 1671011 | NCBI WGS metagenome assembly OODP01 (sample SAMN06348113, study PRJEB24527) | human gut metagenome | biome: human gut; feature: ankylosing spondylitis patient; material: feces | host: Homo sapiens | place: China | collected 2015-10
GGGAGACTTTATCGTTTATCAGCGTGATGGTTACAAACAGGATCGCACCAAGTTTGGCGTATACCGGCAGGTACCGGTTGTGAACGTGATTGCGGTAAGTGAAAACTATGATCGCAGCCAGGAGCTCGCTTCATTGATTTATGATACTTTATCCGGCGACTTTGCTGATCCGGATATATATATTGAGCTTGAAGACTCTACTGAGGACTTCATTGATAACAAATACATTCAAGTTTTACAATTTTCAATAGAACAAAGATAAATATTATGGCAGGAGTAAAATTAGATTCAAGAAAAGATATCTACAGAGGTGAACTCTTTGTGTTTGTTGGCGATCAGCCTATCGCCTTTGCATCAAATGCAACACTGGAAGTGACAACCGAAGAAATAGATATCTCGAACAAAATGATGGGTGACTGGTCCGGTTCCCTTCCCGGAAAGAAAAGTTATACCGTTTCTTCCGAGTCACTGGTAACTCGCAAGGAAGGTGCAATGAGCTATGATACTCTGTTGGCTAAACAGATAGCCAGCGAAACGTTATCATTTTATTTCGGTGAGGCAAAAGCAACGGACAAAGACAATTTTGGCGGAACCTTTGAGAAAGACACTGCAAAGATGAGCTATACCGGAGAAGTGATGATTACATCGATGTCTATTTCATCCGAAGCAGGGCAAATAGCTAAATGCAGCAGTTCTTTTAAAGGTATTGGAGGTCTGACACAAACTGCGAGTGGAGCACCGGAAAACGCAAGTGAATAAAAGTTAGTTAGTAACAAATGTGCATAAGGCGGTCCTGTGATGGCCGCCTTATTTGATAATAATACAATGAAAATAGGACTAACAATTAAATCAATCATACGCTGGGAACAACTGCGGAAGAAGTCTTTTTCCTTGATGGATTACGCCAATGAAGAAGACGTAGAAGCACTATTGTATACCACAACTATCTGTAATAATGAGAATACTATGTATTCCTTTGATATCTTCCGGAAAACACTATCCAATCAAAAGTTAGTTAGAGAAATGGTGTCGAAGTTAGAGACGGAAACGGCTGTATTAAGCCAATTCCAGAAAAAACAGGAAAAAGCTGACATAGGTAGTACCGATGATAGCCCGGGAACAATAGCTGATATCGTATCCACTCTCATCATGTCTGGACTGGATGCCCAGTATGCGCTCAATGAAATGGAGTTATGTGACCTCCCACTCTACATAGAGGCGTACGAAAAGAAACGAAAAGAAGATATGGAAAGCGCACGAATGTGGACATATCTCACCATTCTCCCGCATATTGATGCACGAAAGATGGAAAATGGAGCTAAAGATCTGATCACTTTCCCTTGGGAGGAAGCAGAGAAACAAGCGGAAAAAGAAATCAAAGAAACTGAGATAGAAAGATTTGAATTATTCATGCAAAAAGGAAAAGACCTATTAAATTTATAAGATCATGGCAGGACGTTTAAGTTTCAGTATAGCGATCAATTTACTTACAGAGAACTTTAAGAAAGGGACGAATCAGGTAAAAGCGGCCTTTCGTTCCATGCAGATGCAAATCCTCACTTTCGCAGCAGCACTTGGTGCAGGTGGCCTTGGATTAACCAGTCTTGTCTCCCGATTCATCGATGTAGCGAGAGAAACAAACCGTGTTACTACCGCATTAAAGAATGTCTCCGGCACAATGTCTCAGTATGCGGATAATCAAAAATACCTGCTCGTTCTGGCTAAAAAATACGGATTAGAGATTAATGCTCTGACGGCTAACTACGCAAAATTCACGGCGGCTGCTTCCATATCCGGTATGTCCATGATTGATCAACGAAAAGTATTCGAATCCGTCTCTCGGGCATGTACGGCCTTCGGTATGAGTGCGGACGACAGTAATGGAGTTATGCTTGCATTATCCCAGATGATGAGTAAAGGCAAGATCAGTTCCGAGGAATTGCGTCTACAGATGGGAGAACGTCTTCCTGTTGCTCTTCAGGCTATGGCAAAAGCTGCGGGTGTTTCTGTTGCTGGTCTGGACAAGTTGCTCAAACAGGGTAAACTGATGAGTAAGGATGTGCTTCCTAAATTTGCTGAGGCACTTAATGAGATGATTCCTAACGTTGATACTGATAACTTGGAGACATCTGTAAATCGCCTGAAAAACGTCTTTACAGAGTTAGTGAACGGCACGGATATACAAAGTAAATATAAAGCTCTGATAGACTGGCTGACCAATATTGTTAAATCGGCTGCTGACAATATAAAAAGCATTGTTACCTATCTTGTTGCAGCTGTTTTAGTCATGGTTACAAGTCGGCTGGTCAATAAAATTATTTCCTCTATTGCCAAAGCCGAGTTAGCCGCCAAGTCAGCAGCACGTCGGGCGGCCAAGGATGCAGGACAGAAGTTTGATGAAGTTGCATGGAAAGCGCAAAAGGCCGGTGCTTCTATCAGAATGGCTTTCAGCAAAGCGATGTTATCAATTAAGGCAACTCTCATTTCTATGGCTCCAACAGCAATACTTGCGGTCATAGGGGCTATCGTTGCTAAATTTTATAATGCTTATAAAGAGTCACAACGAATAAAGGGCTTGTTTGACAATTATCTGAATCGAATGAATCATGCGGCAGAGTCGAACTCAGAAATTGTAAAAGTTAAAGCCTTGTTATCAGAGTACAATAAAGTTAATTCATCATTAGATTACAAAAAACAAATATTAGGGAAAATCAATGGTATTCTCGGTACTGAGCTAAAAACCAACCAAGATGTAAACAAAGAAATATCTAAACGCATAGAATTGCTTGAAAGTGCAGCAAGAGCCGAACTGGCAGCAAAAGAAGTAGCAGAAAGCGAAAATGAATTACGCAAAATAGGCTCAAAATCCTACAACGGGAAGACAGTACAGGAATTGGCTCCTGATTGGGAAATAGCTCGCGGAGATTTGGTTAAAGAAGAGAGGTTTAAAGCAAAGCATAAAGTGTCAATGGTTGACGCTATAGGATTTGAAAATGGCTTAAAGGATGATTTGAACACTTATATTGAATTCTCAAAAATACTCAGTGATGCGAAATTGAGATTAGGAAATGAGATTTCTAGAAGCACAACAATTACAACACCAACAACTGATCCGGACGATGACAAAAAGAAAAAAACTCATCTTCAGAAACAGCAAGAATCTTATGATAAACAATTTGAGGAGCTAGGCGCTGAGTTAGAGATCGGAAAGATCACTCAGGCAGAGTATAATAAAGCCCTGGGAGAACTGAACATCAAGATGTACGCCCAAGCCAAAGGAACAGGTGATAAAGAAGTACTTGAGAGTCAATATTTTCAGAATCTTAAGACCGCTGCTGAGAAAGCGATAAGAAATCAAGATAAGAATGCCGCTCTTGTTGAGTTTGAGAAGGTGCAGAAGGATTACAATACAAAGGTCAGGGAAGCCCAAGCACAGCAAGCCAAAGGTCTTATCTCTCAGAAAGAATTGAATTCCAATATAGTTTCACTTTCCGTTGAAGCGGCTAAATCTGCTGCTGGCATTAAAGGCATTGGAGATGAGGCAGATGTATTTATTTCAGTTATGCAGCTGAATGCAAAATTACTTGCTACTGCAGTTAAAATAAAGCCTCGCGATACAACCTTTGACTACAAGAAAACCAAAGCTGATATCGCCTCTGAAAATCTAGACAAGGCAAAAGAATTAGCAGATAAATACAAAGAGGAAGCAAGAATCATCGGAGAAACGCTGTCAGATGAAATCGCCAATGCTATGGCCAACGTTCCATCAATGGAAGAAGCATTAAAGTTAGCGCAAGTCCAGGAAGACATTAAGAACTTCGGCAAGGAGTTAGATGAGTCATTGTATTCAGGTGTGAAAGATATTGCAAGCGGTTCCGATCGGATAGTTAATGCTTTCAGTAATCTTCGGGATGTAATGAATGATGTTGATGCAACTGAATGGGAAAGGATTATGGCCATTTGGAATACGCTTACTAATGTGATTGATTCGTTTATGTCAATCTGTAAAATGATTGAAAACATTACAGAGCTGACTAATAAACTAACTAAAGCAAAAGAGATAGAAGGGGTTATCGAGAAACAAGCGTCAGACAAAAAAATTATAGGAGCCGTTAAGGAAATGGCTGTAGACACAGCGTCTGCGGAAACGAAAAAAGCAAATTCACGCGGAGTAGTTGCAGCTAATACAGCGGAGGCTGCAACAGCGGCTGGAAAAAGCGTAGCGGGTATACCGATCGTTGGTATAGCATTAGCAGCTGCTGCTGTTGCCGGTATCGTTGCTCTATTCGCCACCCTTCCTAAATTTGCAAGGGGTGGTATTATTGGTGGCGGCCCTACTTCGGGTGATAAAATGCTAGCCCGTGTCAATGCCGGTGAAATGATACTCAATCAGGGACAGCAATCCCATTTATTCGAAGCGATTAATTCTGGAAAATTGGGCGGAGGTGGAAATATATCCTCATCGGTAACAACCAGGGTCCGGGCAAAGGATCTGATTCTGACTATCAACAATGAACTTAAATCACAAGGGAAAAAGCCTATATCATGAGCTATAGATTAATATATACAGTACCATTCGCTTCGTTAGAAAATATACCTTGCGTAGTTGAAATAGAAAAAGAAAACTACTTCGGTGAGATCACTGAATTCCAAGGTGGTTCTTCTCCATTTACAGTTGATATAGCGGACGAAGATTTTCTATATATTCCTACTCGGTTCAGCACAGCTAAAATATCCATTGTAGGGAGTGATTATCTACAAAGCCTGTTCTCTACCGCCTATCAGCAATACCGAGTAACGTTTAAAAAGAATGGGGTGGTTACCTGGTGCGGATTTATCAAACCGGAGCTTTACACTCAGGATTATAGCTCCAAAACATTTGAATTAGAATTAGAATGCATGAGCGCCATGTCTTCACTGGAATTTATAGACTATGAGCAAGCGAAAGATACTAGAGAATTTATATCTTTTTGGGATATACTAAAAAAATGCATCTCTGCGGCATCTGGACAATATACCGCCGTGTACATTCCTCATGTTTATGCGAAAAATAAAGCCGATTACGATATGCAATTAAACATATTAGAACATCTAACGGTTAGCGAACAGGACTTCTTTGACGAAGATGATAAACCTATGAAGTTAAAAGAAGTGTTAGAAGAAGTCTGTAAGTTTCTTAACTGGACCTGTGTTGACTGGAGGGGTGAATTATATTTTGTCGATGTGGATTATTTGGGTAATTTTTATAAATATAATCCGGATCTTATCAGCAAAATAGAGGATACATCGCCTAACTTCATAAATATTCAGAGAAAGGATTATACTGGTAGAGGAAATATGTGTTGCCCGGTTATAATAAAGCTACCGTGAATTGCAGTAACTACTGTTATAATGATATTATTTCAGAGGAGGAGTTTAAACAGCTGGATGCGTTCACAGAAAGAAAAACTTATAATTATAAGCAGTACTATGAGATAAGACAATACTTAAAGAGCAAAGTGTTTAAACTTCCACGTTATGAGAATTTAAATGATAAACTACCTTATTGTAATTTAGTTGATGAGAATGCAATTAATGTGTATGTAGATGAGCCGACTAGGTCTTTTTTAGGCGGATACTGCGCAAAACGATGTGAGTATGAAGTGAATGACGGCAAACCGAATATCACGGATTATAATTGGGAGTATTTATATCAATTCAAATTGATGTCTGACTATACATATCCTTCGATGGTAGATCAGCAACAGATATCAGTGTCTAAGCAACTGGCCACAGGTGCACCATTGCTGAAATTTCAGGATAATAAGCCTATTAAATATCATGACGGAGCCTTCGGAATCAGTATGTCGTACAGTCAACCGTTAAATTCAAGCAATATGACATCGTATGAAAAGTATAAGTCCGGTGGAGTATTTGGTGCAGAAATAGCGTGCAGACTAATCATAGGTGATTACTATTATACCAATAACGGATGGGTTAAGTCTGCAACCAAACAACCGACAGGACTAGATTTAACTTTTGATTTAAGTTTTGACCTGAAGCATCCGAATGAATGGGCAAAAAATCAAAATACTAAAACATTAGAGATGCCCTACGAGGGATTATCCGGATATGTGATAGAGATTCCGGATAATATTAATTTATTCGGAAGACTGGAGTTTGAAATTTTAAAGAAGATATGGCTTCCAGAAGGAGTTATCGGTGGATTTTTTTTAAAGGATATAAAGATTGACTTTAAGAAAAAAGACGGAATGCAAGAGGAAGAAAGCAACTCAGATCGCATTTACGAAAATATAGTCAACGAAAATTATATCAATGAACTCGATGAAATAGAGTTTAAAATTTCCTCTTACAACAAAGATGGAGCTTGCTACAGTAAGGTAATGATTGGTGAGAATTACCTCACTGACAATCTTTATTCAAACATAGAAGCAACCACAATACGTCCGGAAGAACAACTAATAAGAAGAATTATCAAACGCTATAATGCCACCCGTATCAAGTTAAAGCTGGTAATAAAAGCGTCGTCTGATATAACTCCCTTATCCCGCTTGTATGACAACTATATGGTTAATAAGAAATTCATCAACGCAGGAGGTACAATCGACTACAAGATGAACAGTTTTGAATGTATAATGATAGAAGTATGAGTAGTAACATCGTCATAAAATCAAGAGCAATTCCTGCTAGTTCCAGGTCGAAGAATTATCGTAATGGTACTGTTGTACGTACCGGTGGCGGCGGTAGTAGCTTATCTTCCTCCGGCATTGGTTCTGCTGATACAGGATTGAGCAAGGATATTCACGTAAACGCGCCAAAGACCGGTCATGTAAATCCGGGAGAAATCCTGCGTAAAGGTATGGGATACGAACAGATATTCCGGAAAATGCTTTATGCACCTACTCCGGCAACATTGGTAGGTAAACTCTCAACCGCTAATGATGTTGAGTTTGGATCAACCAAAGGCTTCATTACATATACCGCCACCCGCAACGATAATGGCGCAATGATCAAAGCATTCTATGACGACAAAGAGGAAAACGTATTGGAATTCACTGGTGATCCTGCCGGTGTTCAAACCGCAACAAGACAGTTGCAAGGGAACTATACTAAAGGAGAATCCTATACTGCAACAGTCATATATGCCGCTTCTGACGACGGAGATATAAACGAAACGATCTTGACCAGCAAAATCAGTGTCAACGTCAAACGTAAATGGTTCGCCGGCGTATGTTCTTCTATTCCTCAATCCTCTGCCGACGTGCGAGCACTAGGATCTAATGGTCTGTATAGTGGTCCTGGTATATTCAAGTTCTCCGCGTCTAACTGGAAGATAGTAGCCGTGTGTGTTCCTGCTGATAGTATTAAGGAAATATCCATTGCATCATCATACGGCAATTTCGTAGAAAACGGGAAAATTTGCTCAGGACCGAAAGCGATATCTGTCGAAGGAGCAAATGGAAGCGATGCTATTGATTACAAAATGTGGGTTATTCAGACACAAGGTTTGAACGATCCGGATTCATTTACTTTTAAAACAGCATAATCATGGTAAAAATAGTCGGAAGTTCATTTCCTCACCAATACAGACGGACGAATCCTTTCCCCATAGACTCAACGGAGACGTGGCCCACCATAGAGGATGCCACGGCTTACGCCCGTAACGAAGATGAGGAAGCGTACATGCCCTATCCCGGTCAGGTGATCTCTATCGAGGGAGAGGATGACTTATACGTACTCGTAGACGACGACAGAATACCCAATAGCGATGGCAGAGGACATTTTAAACTGCACAAAATTTCTACTGAGGAAATCGCAAACGGAAAGTATTTAAGTAAGGTAACGGAAGATACAGCCGAGAAGCTGATCCATTTTAAGGAAGGCGTAGATGTCGTAGGTCCGCTTTCCGCATGCAAAGCTAAAATTTCCGATGAGATATCGTCTATTGATTATGCTAAGAATGTAACCGGCTGGCTTATCAACAAAGAAGGTCTGATCGAAGCTAATAAGGTAATCTTACGCGAACTATTGGAAGTTCCCGAATTGACTGTATCCAAGAAGGTAACTACGCTTGATCTTCTGGTACAAGCTCTTGCCGATCTGCATGATTTGTCCGTATCGCATGTCGCAACGTTGATGCAGACAGTCATCAAGGACTATGTCTCTTCTGAAACCTTTGTATCCGGTTTTAGCGGCGAAGGGATGAAGATATATAAGGCTCTGGACGGCAGTTGGAACATGGAGATAGACAACCTCACCGTGCGTAAGATCTTCTCTGTATTCGAATTGGTCGTTCAGAAAATGACACATCAAGGCGGTATGGTCATACGATCTGCTGCCGGAGCGAAGTTGACTAAAGTCACCGATGGCGGTTCTTATTGGAAATGCGAGCATGACAGTACGGATGATTTTGTAAAAGACGATCAGGTACTCTGCCAGGCATTTACTGGAAAATCGGCTAAACGTTATTGGCGTCTGGTAACTTCTGCCGGAACAGGTTATTTCAATTTATCAAAAACAGACTGTGAGGCAGGCAGTTCGTCTCCGGGACCGTGTGATGATGTAGCGGTATTAGGCAACAGAACCAACACTGCAAGGCAAAAAGCACAGATAGACTGTGCGATAGGTGATACTGCGCCATACCGTGATGATTATGCCGGGATCAACTCTTATTCACTCACCGATAAACTGATTACCCGTACAGGGGAATTATCGGGCATAACCGATGCTGTGTTCGGTGTATTGTCCGGCTCCGGCTTATACGGAACAAATGTCTGGCTGAAAGGAACATTTATCCTGCGTTCCGGCAAAAGAGTGGAAGAAGCTATATCTGATGCTGAAAGCAGGCTGGAAACGAGAATCACCACTGTCGAGACGAACTTTGAGATTCGAGAAGGTCAGATATCCTCTAAGGTTACGGAAGTGACCACCGCAGTCACGAACGCGAAGAAGAGCGAGACCGCCGCTGCCGGCAGTGCTTCTACTGCGACATCCAAAGCAGGGGAAGCATCTGCTTCCGCAGCTAATGCAAAAAAGTCCGCAGATGATGCTACAGCGAAGCTTGTTACTATAACAGAGAAGGAGTCAAGCATCAACCAGACTGCGGGAAATATAACGCTGCAAGTCAAGGAAGTTACCAAGAAAGCTACCGAAGCGTCCGAGTCTGCTTCGGCTGCTTCAGGTTCTGCTTCTACTGCGGCATCCAAAGCCGGTGAAGCCGCTACATCTGCAACGAATGCAAAAAAGTCCGCTGATGACGCATCCGCCAAACTCGTTACCATAACAGAGAAGGAATCAAGTATCAACCAGACCGCGGGCAGCATCATATTACAGGTCAAAGAGGTAACAACGAAAGCAGGTGAAGCTACTGCTGCCGCCACGAATGCGAAGAAAAGCGAAACGGCTGCGTCCGGTTCTGCAAATACTGCCGGAACAAAAGCTGGAGAAGCAGCAACATCTGCAAACATGGCGGCAACTAAGGCTAACGATGCCGCTTCCTCTGCTACTGCTGCTGCTGGATCTGCAGATTCTGCGGCAGCATCCTTGCAATCGGTCACGACAAAAGAAAGCAGCATTAATCAGACCGCGGGCAGCATCACATTACAGGTCAAAGAAGTAACAACGAAAGCGGGTGAAGCATCCGCAGCCGCCACGAATGCGAAGAAAAGTGAGACATCTGCTGCTGGTAGCGCTTCTACTGCTACAACAAAAGCGGGAGAAGCCGCAACTTCTGCCGCCAATGCAAAGAAACTCCTGGATGACGTTGACGGTAAGTATGTAACAAAAACGACTTATGACTCAGGGATCAAAGTTCTTAAAGACAGTATCGATCTAAAAGTAAACACAACTACTTTCAATGCTTTAGGCAACCGGGTCACTGCGGCAGAATCAGCGATCACTGTTGCTCAAAACGCAATAGAGCAAAGGGTAACCAAAACCGAATATAACAAAGTCGGCCGGCTTGTAGCATATGGTACTAATTCAGATGCAGCTGCAACCTCTTATGTGGTGCTTAATGAAACTCAGCTTAATTATAGTGGCAGGGGATTTACTTTATTTAAAATAAACAGGACTACTTTGGAATTTACAAAGGTAGGTACTTACGATGTTTATGCCGGAGGTTCAAATTATACGAACTTCGTAAATGCGCTGAATGCGATTGATACAAACTATATTATAGTCGTGATCTCTTACGATGCTGTCGGTATCGATACGGCTACTGCCAATGCGCTGGCAGCCTACGGTGGTAGTGGCATGACCTGTACCGCAACGAGACGGTCCTATGTACTCATAGGTCAAAAAGGAATAGGGAAAGGTAACGGTCTGGAACAATGGAAGCAGGGGACAGCGGGAAACGTGACTATATCTGCTACGATCATCAATGGTGCGGTAACCGGATTTTTTGGAGGGGGTAACACTACATCAGCGTTAGCCAGTGCGGAAACACGAATTACTCAGACGGAGAATTCTATCAGGCTAAAAGCGGATCAGACAGTAGTAGACGGCATTAATACCCGCTTGCAGTCTGCCGAGGCAAAGATAACGCCTGACGCGATTAAACTGACTGTCAAAAGTCAGACAGAAACCATTGCGGCCAACGCGGCTAAACGCACGGAACTCTGGGTGGATGCTACGGGACTGGATGTGACAAAATACTATCCGGTTATAATTGGAATGGGTACTACCATACCATATATAATTACAGTTCAAAGGACGCTTTACGCAGGATATGGCAAACCTTCATGGAGTACGCACAGCGAAGGGTTCTCCGTTATGTGCCGTTGGCAGTCCAACGGTTCCGGATGGGGAACTATAGCTATCCAAAGAACTGTTTTGGACTATGCTTATAGTTTTGCTGATATTGTGCCTGTGGGTAGTATCAGTCAAATCACGGAGGCCTCACTGGAGTATATATATGTCCGTGGCGGCTCAAAATATTGCGTGATCGTAGAAGGAGCTACAGGCGTTAATATCTCCCTAAAAACATCAGCTTACACATGGACCAGTGGTACGACTGCTAGAACGTTGGATGTAAAGACAGAAGTTACGACTCCTTTGGTCGATTTGAAACAGCGTCCGACTACCGATACGATTAAAAGTCAGATTACCCTTGACGGGTTCGGTGTATCAGTATTCGGCAAGAAGATTGACTTTACCGGACAAGTTACATTTAACTCGTTGAATTCTTCCCTGCAAGGAACAATTAACGATAAAGCAACCGGTGCACAGGTTACTGCCGCTCAAACCGCAGCTAATAATGCCCAAACAACGGCTAATACCGCAAAGACCAATGCAGCCACAGCACAGTCGACCGCCAATACAGCGAAAAGCAGTGCGGAGTCTGCAAATTCTCTTCTTGCTGATATTGCCAGTGACAACAAGCTCACCCCATCGGATAAGCAGCAAGCTAAAAAGGAATGGGACGCTATCGTTTCGGAGAAGGTAAAGAATGATGCTGCAGCCGACAAGTTTGGGGTATCCAAAACGGCATATGGAACCGCCTATTCTAATTTGAGCACATATGTCACTCCGCTGCTCTCATCGTTAACAACGACGTCAGCCATAGCCGGAACAACTTTTAGAGCAAATTTCAAAGCCTACTATGATGCACGTACCGACTTATTGAATGCCATCTCTGAAAAGGCACGGACGCTTGCTGTCGCTGCACAATCGACAGCGGATACTGCAAAATCGAATGCATCCACAGCACAGACAATGGCGAATAATGTGAATACAGCATTGAATACATTGAAGACATCACTCAAAGGAATGGCGTATCAGGATATGGTAACACTTGCTAAACTCGATACTACGATTATCGAAGGAGGACATATCAAAACATCTCTGATTGATGCGAATGCGATTGTGACCGGAACCCTTGTGGCAGGTATAATATCAACTACCGATATAACTACCGGACGGTTAACCGCAACAACCGGTGCAAAAATAGGTGGCTTTAAAGTTGAAGGTGACAGGCTTACTTCTGCCGACGCTAAGGGATCGCTTATGATTGGAGACAATATGGTCCGTTTTTTACGAATAAACGAATATGGAACAGCCAACCCGAGTGCTGCGCTTCTTCAAATCAGAAATGATAAAGGAGCTGGTATTAGTATCAGTGGCGGAGCGAATAAACCCGCATTAGCTATTACTGGGAATGGAACGTCTTATGCTATACAAAGTTACGGATCACATGTATTTGGTCAACGCGATGGTGAAAAATGGAATGCTCCGGGTGCTCTGATCGCGGGAAGAGTTAGCGCCGGAGGATCAATCGAGAACACATGGGGTAATGGGGTTACTTCTATATCGGCATCAAGAAACAGGGGTGATGGTGGGTATACTATATATCATAACTTGGGGCATAACAATTATTACGTAATGATTACACCGACATGCTATTGGGATAGGGGATACACATGGGCTGCGGCTATGATACTAGAAAAAACTAGTAGCTATTTTCAAGTAGATATAATCCATACAACAGCGGGATCACGTAACGTAGCTTTTGAATTTGTAATGATAGGCAGAAATAAATTTTAATTAATAACGATTATGAAAATAGACTTTAGAAAAATCGAAATGACAGACATCGAAGGGAATAAGAGTACGTTCGATATCAGCAAAGAGCTAGGTAACACAATCTACAAGAATACCCCTGACTTGGGTGAATTGGATTTTGCGCAGGCAATCTACAAACAGGGAGAAGTAGAAATAGATGAAGAGAAGGCGGAAGCCGTGCGTAAGTATATGGATGTCGGACAGTTTTTCGCTTTCGTTAAAAAGAGTGTTTATGAAAAACTGGATAGTATTAACAATAAAAAATAGAAGATTATGAAAACAAAGATTTTAACTGAAAATTCAAGAACTACACAAGTGGAAGCAATCACAAAAAGCGGAGAGTATGAATATCAGGTTTCCTATTCCTATGATGGCAAGGAATTACGCCGTTTGTCGTGTAACATCAACAAAGTAACCGGTAATGAGGAACGTACCTATTCCGGATATATGTCATCTGAAAACGGTAATAAGGCGATGAACTTCCCTGCGGATGTTGAAATAGCACCGCATGTTACCATGTTTGAAAGTATCTTGCAGGAGGTAAACGAAGGGTTAGCTGCCTTATAAAAAAGAAAACCGCCTGCTCATCACGAGTTAGCGGCTTGATAACACAAACAAAACAAATAGCGAAAGGCACCACCCCTTCGCTTATAAATCGATACAAAGGTAGTATTAATAATTAGATAGTGAAAGGAGTCATGGAATAAGATTGCGTTTTATTATTAAAATGTAGGATGATTATAATATTTGTTTAAGCTATGATTAAGAAGAGTATTTCTATTCAAAACACACATTTCGTTTTACGTTAACAAGAATAAAAACGTCACAAAATGATTTGGGAAACTCTAACAAATCGTTTTGTCGTTTCTATACACAACAAAGATACTACATGGGCAAGTGCCCGTGATGTGCAGTGACGCACACAGACGCACTGATAAAAGGAAAAAACATTGAGAAGATTGTATTGAATCTTCCCAATGTTTGCATCCGATCATTGAGAAGGTTTTTTCAAACTTCCCAATGTTTTCAGAGAGTCTTCAAAAGGACAAAAGGACAAAAATGACAGATAGGACTATTTTATGAGATCTTCTGATACTTTCCATGAGATATCTTATTGATTTTGACGCCAATGAACGATTTTATCAGCCTGCTGATCTTGCGGTGGCTGAAATCGTATTTTACGCCGATCTGCATTGCATCTTCGGTAGTGAATGTTTCTGGCAACTCGTCGATGAATTTCCGTGTACTGTTCGGATCTTTCAACGGATGGAGCTGGGAAGACGGCATGGAAGACAATAATAGCCTGCTATGCTCATAACAGCAGAGAACGATCTGGAGAGAACGCTCGAAATCTACATCCTTACAATAGATATCCGGTGCGCCATCATTCGCCTCGAACTGGCGGATGCGTGCCTGGATCATGCTGATGCGCATCACAAGACAGGCATACCGTTTGACAACGGCCTGAAGGTCATCGTTACCTTCCAGAACCACTTCGGCAAGCAGCTTAGAAAACGTATGATTCAGATAATCCCATTGAGAACGGCTGAAGTGAAACAATACAGGATGATTCTTGCAGAAATGATAAAGCTCGAAGACACGATGTGCCAGCGGCTTGAAAGACTCTTCGAGCGAGATACTGTCATCTCCCATGGGCTTCCACTTCGGAATGCTGCGGAAAGTGTAGAGCATGATACGGCTCGGAAGTCCTTTTTCCGAAGTCTCTATCAGTGAAGCCATCTGACTCGGGGTGCCGGTGAGGAACATGGCAAGCATGGGAAAACGGATATAAATGGGGGTTAAACCATTGATCTTGAAAGCGGAATCGATATTCTCATGCTCGAATGCCTTGCGGAGCATATCGTCAAAGTTACCGCAATCCAGATGATTGGCTGTAGCCAGCGTCTGCGCCTCGGTATCGAATATGATGCTTCCTTGCGGACCGTTGTCCCGCATTTGGATCTGCATACGGCTGTAGCTGGTAGTGGCAGGGAGAAAAAGCATTTTGTAAGCTGGTTTTTCCGGTTCTTCGGGACACTCTTCATGTGCCTTTTTCTTATAAGTACAGTCCAGCTTCCATTGGGTGTACTTATGGTTATAAATTTTCTGCTGAAGTTCGCTATTGGAAAGTATCCAGCCGTGGACCTCTTCCAGCAGATAACGTCCTGTTTGCGCAATGCTCTTGTTGCTCCCAGCGGGGGCAATGCCGAAACTGTAGAAATGGGGAGAATACTTTTTGTGATTATAGATGCCGAATGTGCCAGGCAGTACGGAACTCAATGCGGTGAGGTTGGAGAGAAAGGAAAGATCCTGTTCACGATCACCTTCCTCTTCGAGGATACATTCGTTCAGCAGATCGGGCAGATATTTGTACACGCTTTTGGGAAAACAGGGCGTTTCTTTTCTGAATTCTTCGCCTTGCCAATACGCTTCATCTGCTTCATAGACGTTTTCGGATGGGCTATATGTCACTTTTGTCATTTTGTCCTTATGAAGAGAAGAGCAAAGCGGAGAGGCGGAGACGGATGGAGTAGAGGTAACTTTTTGGTAACCAGATTGTAGGATGCTCCTGATTTCCTGTGCGGGAAAGTCGGAGTGCTCAAAATAAACCGTAATCCCGCGTAATATGCTTTCTTGCGAATATCTTCTCCGGCAAGCTTCGCAGGCGAGTTTAAACAGATTGGTGTGTCGTTGCCCGGCGGTCAATGGATTTAAGAAAATGTAGGACGAAAGGAACAAGTTGACTTCCTCTTCCGAGAAGTTCTCGGAGGTTTCGTTTGCTTTTGCAGGTAGCGGAGGAGAGGGGAGGTTTTCTGCTGTCGGCTGGAACGGTTGTGTTTCCACAGCTGCTTCCAGAACGAATGACTGATAGAGACTGGCTACGTATCCGTCCGGTGAATAGGTGAAATAGCACAGGCGGCTTTCGTCTTTACAGGCGGGATCGCTGGTGAGCCCGGTCAGCTGGTCGTAGTAACGGCTGACCAGTAGCTGCCCTTCCCGGTGACGGCCTTCGATGCCTTCCACATAGGCGAAGATTTTCACGCCGTCTGTAGGGCTTTCCAGAGCAGCTACGGTATGAGGGTCGGCAGCGCAAAGACGGATGATCTCCAGCCGATTGGGAACGTGGTCGTAGTCGAGTCCGATAATGTGACTGGGCAACTGGAAATTTCGGATGGCATGCGCTCCGTCGAAGGTGCCGGCAGGAGTGAAGCAGGGGAGCTGGCTTTTTAGTTTTTGGGCGGCTTCATGGTCGCCTTCCTGATGATACCGCCGGATGGATTGGATGATGGAAGCATAAACCGGATGAATACACATAAAGATGACTTCGAGGAAAGACATGATTTTAGGCTTTTTGGAATACACATTTTCGTAAACGGAAACTTTAATTTCTTCGAGTACTTGCATTTGATTTTGATGTTTTATGATTGTCTATCCCACTATCGGGATAGCGGGTGCAAAGGTAAAGGAGGGGGAATTAGAACTTGTTTCATAGGTTGAAACAGATTGAATAACCAAATATATATCTATTTTTTATTAAATTTTAAACAAAGAGTAAACATGACAAAAGAAAATCATGGACCTTATGAATTTTTGGGAAGTATGGTAGTGAACCTGATGAATATCGACAAATCGATTTCGTATTCTTTTCTGGAAGATGAGTTGCATATCTCCGGAAGGGATGTGAGTGCCATGCGGCAGGGGAAGGATTTACACGTTTATCAGTACGTGCGTGTCGTCAGCTGTATCATGGATGAGATACATCTGGAAATTCTGTTGAATGCACTGCTGAAGGAGTTGAAGAATGTATTTGCAGCCCATTGTGATTTAGTGATCGGTACGATTCCACATCGGCTTTACGGAAACGGACAGCCGGCAGAATGGGTGGTAGTGATGAGATGGGACGGGGTAGGGGTCTGATCCTTCTTGTCATACCCGGATTGCTATCTTAGTCTTCTAAAGTACGTCCGCATTTTTTTCATGATCTTGATACCCAAAACTACTCCGTCAAAGATGGCCATGCCGGTATTGAACGAACGCATGAGCGAATCCGCTTTGTTGGCGGCGGGTGCAAGAGGCGAGAATATTTCGCGGGTGGTGGCCGTCATAGCTCGTTTTTGAGCCTGAATTTCATTCAAGAGCTTCTTTTTGCGTTGGGTGATCTCTTCTAATGTAATTTTGGCAGGTGTTTGCGCACTCATAACTTCATTTATTTTGAATCGGTTAAAAACAAGTTAGCGAGGAAGTTTACCATCGGGGAGATGATAAGCTGTTTGCGGAAAATAATGACTAAAGCCATAATCAGTATATTGATGCCGGCAATGATAGCGAAGCTTGCCATAAGTCCGCCTACCAGAGGTTCCAATACATAAGCCAAGGCAAATAACAGATAAAACAGGGCTACCATGCCAAGGATGATAAGTATTACAATCATGATTAACGTTGAAAGAAGTATGGTCAGCTTCTCCGTCAACTCTAACTTGGTGTATTCTTTTTGAAGTTCCAGATACTTTTTGAACTCAAAAAACAACTGTTGAAAGTTCTCAATACTTTTATCGTCTGCAAACATGGTCGCTCTGTTTTAGTCCTTTACTTACTTATTCTCCTATTTCTCCTTTAATTTCAGCTGCGATTTCGTCAACGAGATTTTCCATTTCGTTGCGGTTCAGCTTGATTCCTTTTTTACGAAGAATTTCTGCGATCTTATTACGGGTATCTTCTCCCTTTTCAGGAGCAAACAAAATACCAAGGGCTGCACCTACGGCTGCACCACCCAGAAAAGCTGCTAATACATTTAATCCTTTCATAATTTATACTGTTTAAAATGATTATGATACAACAAATATAACATTTTTCTCCAAAGGTTGTTCGCAAAAACAGAAAAAAAGTACTTCCTTTTTATCATTCTTGATTTCTTTTATGGTTTAATCTTATTTAACTAGACTTTTGGACTAACAAATGAGACTTAAGGCGTACTTTTGTCATTCAATATTGTAATTCAAAACATAATGAAAGCGAAGATTGTTTTTATAACCGGAGCGAGCAGCGGAATCGGCGAAGGATGCGCCCGTAAATTTGCTAAGGAAGGATGGAACCTGATTTTGAATGCCCGTACAGTGTCGAAGCTGGAAGAACTGAAGGCTGAACTGGAAAAAGAGTATGGAATACAGGTCTGTGTGTTGCCTTTTGATGTTCGCGACCGGAAACAGGCTGCCGCCGCACTGGAAGCGTTGCCGGAAGAATGGAAATCGATTGATGTATTGATTAACAATGCCGGACTGGTGATCGGAGTGGACAAAGAGTTCGAAGGTAGTCTGGACGAGTGGGATATCATGATCGATACGAATATAAGAGGTTTGCTCGCCATGACACGTCTGGTAGTTCCGGGCATGGTGGAACGGGGATGCGGACACATTATTAATATAGGTTCTATTGCTGGAGATGCCGCCTATCCCGGAGGCAGTGTTTACTGCGCCACCAAAGCTGCTGTGAAGGCACTTTCGGACGGACTTCGGATAGACTTGGTGGATACGCCGCTGCGGGTGACGAATATCAAACCGGGCATGGTGGAAACAAACTTTACAGTGGTCCGTTACCGTGGTGACAAGCAGGCGGCTGACAATTTTTACAAGGGAATCCGCCCGCTGACCGGAGACGATATTGCCGAAACGGTATATTATGCTGCCTCGGCTCCTGCGCATATTCAGATTGCGGAGGTGCTTTTGATGCCTACTTATCAGGCAACGGGTACTATTTCGTATAAGAAAAAGCCGG
>OODP01001108.1_pt1 | contig 18191 bp, 14 predicted proteins | sample 1671011 | NCBI WGS metagenome assembly OODP01 (sample SAMN06348113, study PRJEB24527) | human gut metagenome | biome: human gut; feature: ankylosing spondylitis patient; material: feces | host: Homo sapiens | place: China | collected 2015-10
CACTGAGTTTATCTTATAGTGCGGACAGAACTGCAAAATGGCAGCCGTATCTGCTGACTGGAAATGCAGCGACCAGGACACGTACATTTCAATCCTATGAAGACTGTCTGTATGTGGTGGTAAGAAAGGGATATGAGCATCCGGAGATCGTGGGGAAATATGTGAGTACACTGTTTGATTATGGTCGTTTTGAAGATCAGAAGCAGTCCGATGAAATCAATGAATATTTTTCTTTGAATGTGGATCCGACAGCAAGACCGTTGAATATCAATGTAGACTACTGGGATGCGATCTACAGAGTGCAGCAAAATATACAGGATGTTCTGGATGGAAAAACGCAGCAGAGCAAATTGAACGGATTAGAAGCTGCTTATTATAAAATCTGTAAGTCATTCCTTACAGGAGATGTGACCACGTCGAATGCATGGGCAGCATACACTTCCCGGATACAGGCAACGGGACTTTTGACGAAAGAGAATCTGGATGAAAATCAACCGCCTCTTTCGTTAGGCAGTCAGAAAATCAAAATCCCGGAAGAATTGCTGGAAGAAGAGAAGAATACATTTCTGCAGATCATAGTGGGAGAAAAGCCGCCTGAATATTTTGATACGTTCGTAAAGAAGTGGTATGAAAACGGCGGAAAAGCGCTCACACAGCAGGCGGATGACTCTTATAAAGAAACGATGAAATAGTTATAAACGCCAATATCTAGTTTTTGAAGGAAAACCTGCATACTAGATGTTGGTGTTTTTCATTGACATTCAAAAATGTGGGTGATACACTAAATACAGCGTTTAGCTGCAGAAAGGAGAGGTACGAAACATGTATCAAGTCACAAAAAGGGACGGGGAAATAACAGAATTTAATCTGACCAAGATCAGCGAGGCGATACGAAAAGCGTTTGAAGCCAGAGAAAAAGAGTATAATCAGGATATTATTGATCTGTTGGCACTGAAAGTGACTGCAGATTTTGAACCGAAGATAAAAGAACATAAAATTGCAGTGGAGGACATTCAGGACAGTGTAGAGTCTGTTCTGATCAAAGCAGGATACGCAGATGTTGCGAAGGGATATATCCTGTACCGCAAGCAGAGAGAAAAAATCCGAAATCTGAATTCTACACTTTTGGATTACAAAGAGATTGTAGACAGTTATGTGAAGGTGACAGACTGGCGTGTCAAGGAGAATTCTACCGTGACATATTCTGTCGGAGGTCTGATCTTAAGCAACTCCGGTGCGATCACAGCCAATTACTGGCTGTCAGAAATTTACGATGAGGAGATTGGAAAAGCACACAAGAATGCGGATATTCATATCCACGATCTTTCTATGCTGACCGGATATTGTGCAGGCTGGTCTTTAAAACAGCTGATACAGGAAGGTCTGGGAGGTGTGACGGGCAGGATCACATCTGCTCCGGCGAAGCATTTGAGTGTTCTTTGCAATCAGATGGTGAATTTTCTGGGAATCATGCAGAATGAGTGGGCAGGAGCACAGGCATTTTCATCGTTTGATACCTACCTTGCACCATTTGTAAAAGCAGACCATCTGACATATCGGGAAGTGAAAAAATGCATCGAATCTTTCATTTTCGGGGTGAACATTCCGTCCAGATGGGGAACACAGGCGCCGTTTTCGAATATCACACTGGACTGGACTGTTCCAAATGACCTCGCCAATCTGCCGGCGATCGTGGGCGGGAAAGAACAGGACTTTACATATGGTGATTGTAAAGAAGAGATGGATATGATCAACCGGGCATTTATTGAGACGATGATCGAGGGAGATGCACAGGGAAGAGGATTCCAGTATCCGATCCCGACGTATTCCATCACGAAAGATTTCGACTGGTCGGATACGGAGAACAACCGTCTGTTATTTGAGATGACCGCAAAATACGGAACACCGTATTTTTCCAATTATATCAACAGTGATATGGAGCCAAGCGACGTGCGCAGTATGTGCTGCCGTCTGCGTCTGGATCTGCGGGAACTGCGCAAGAAATCCGGTGGATTTTTCGGAAGCGGAGAGAGCACAGGTTCCGTTGGTGTTGTGACGATCAATATGCCGAGAATTGCATATTTATCGAAAAATGAGGAAGAATTTTACGAGAGACTTGATAAAATGATGGATATTGCCGCAAGATCACTTCATATCAAACGAGTGGTGATTTCCAGGCTTCTGGATGAAGGGCTGTATCCGTATACAAAGAGATACCTGGGAAGTTTTGATAACCATTTCTCTACAATCGGGCTCATCGGAATGAATGAGGCAGGACTGAATGCAAAATGGATCCGTAAAGATCTGACGCATCCGGAAACGCAGAAGTTTACAAAAGATGTTCTGAATCACATGAGAGAGCGGCTGTCCGACTATCAGGAAGAATATGGTGATCTGTATAACCTGGAGGCAACTCCGGCAGAATCTACCACATACCGCCTGGCAAAACATGATGTGGAGCAGTTCCCGGATATCATTACAGCAGCAGAGGACTGTGGAACACCATATTACACAAACAGCTCTCATCTGCCGGTTGGCTATACGGAGGATGTATTTGCCGCACTGGATATTCAGGATGAGCTGCAGACGCTGTATACATCAGGAACGGTATTCCATACATTCCTGGGAGAAAAACTTCCGGACTGGAAGTCAGCGGCAGCTCTGGTCAGAAAAATCGCAGAGAATTATAAGCTGCCGTATTATACAATGTCTCCAACATATTCTATCTGTAAGAATCATGGATACATTTCCGGAGAGCAGTATACTTGTCCGATTTGTGGAGAAGAAACAGAGGTATACAGCAGAATTACCGGTTATTATCGTCCGGTCAAGAACTGGAATGATGGAAAACTGCAGGAATTTAAGGAACGAAAAGTGTATGATGTAGAACACTCTCACGTGAAGCAGGAGAATTTCAGGGAGACAGAACAGGAAGAAGAACAGCGTATTTTCGAAGAGGTGAATACAGAGGAAGGAAAAGTACTTCTTTTTACAACGAAGACCTGTCCGAACTGTAAGCTTGCAAAAGATTCCCTGGAAAAAGCCAATATTTCTTATGAAGTAGTTGATGCGGGAGAAAATGAAGAACTGGTTAGAAAATATGGCGTCATGCAGGCGCCGACACTGATCGTGATCAAAGAAGAAGGTGTACAGAAACTTGCAAATGCGTCCAATATCCGGGCATTTGCAGAAAAACGATAGAAAAATAGAAAACGGAGGAACTCGATATGTATGATATTGGAATTATCGGAGGGGGGACAGCAGGTCTGACAGCAGCTATCTATGGACAGCGTGCAGGAAAACGGACTCTGGTGATCGAAGGACTGAATTTTGGAGGACAGATTGTAAATTCACCGAAAGTAGAGAATTATCCGGGATTGGAGAGTATCAGCGGAAGCAAGTATTCTATGAATCTGCTGAATCAGGCAATGAAGCTGGGAGCAGAGACTGCTTCCGAGCGTGTAAAAGAAGTACGTGAGGAAAACGGGATCAAAATCATCGTGACAGACCAGAAAGAATATCCATGTAAGGCCGTGATCCTTGCAACAGGAGTGGCTCACCGGCATCTGGGGATCCCACAGGAGGAGGCGCTTGCCGGTTCCGGCGTCTCTTATTGTGCGACCTGTGACGGCGCATTTTTCCGCGGGAAAGATGTAGCAGTGATCGGTGGAGGAAATACCGCTCTGCAGGATGCAGAATTCCTTTCGAATTACTGCAATAAAGTATATGTGGTACATCGCCGGGATGAATTCCGTGGGGAAAGCAATCTGGTAGACGTACTGAAAGAAAAAGACAATGTAGAGTTTGTTTTGGATTCCATAGTCAAAGATATTGAAGGCAAATTCATGGTAGAAAGATTGTTCCTGCGTAATAAAAAGACAGGAGAAGACTTCCATATTCCGGTATCCGGTGTTTTTGTAGCAATCGGTCAGATTCCGCAGAATGAAATCTTTGACGGTCTGGTACGCCTGGATGAAAATGGATTTATTCTGGCATCTGAGGACTGTATGACATCTCATCCGGGAATCTTTGCAGCCGGGGACTGCCGGACAAAAGAAGTGCGTCAGCTGACAACTGCAGCGGCAGATGGAAGTGTGGCGGCATTGGCGGCTTGTAAGTATCTGTCAATGAATTTTTAAGGTAATTAAGAAAATCAAAATAAAACCAAAATATTGCCAAAATGATCATGCAGAGAACAGGCTCCCACTTTCTTTGTATGGTCATTTTTTTGTATCTTTTTCGCAAACTCACAATTTCTTGCATTTTAAAAGATATTATTATAAAATAACTATATGTGTTTCCGTGGATGAGCAAGAAATGGAGTATTCTTAAATTTTATATCCAACGGAGCAGGATGATATCGGGGGAAAGAAACTATGAGTGAGAATTATAAACAGCGTTCGATCCTGGAGATTATGAATGACGTGCTCGGTACGATACGCGATTACTACGATTCAGAATATGTGTATTATATCGAGAGAGATGAAGAAGAGATTCTTACAATCTATGAGTGGTGTGCTGAATTCGTGCCGTGGCAGCGGGATAAGATCAAGATGCTTGATAAAGAACAGTGGCCGCGGTGGATCCGACAGGATATCACGGATACGACAGAAGCAGACTACAGTGTTTCTCAGCCATTGGAAGATGGAATTACGGCAGTTCTTGCAGCGGTAGGGGTACACAGAGGCGGATGTGAGATTTCTTTTATGAGGTCTCTCCTTCCATATATTTCACAGTCTATTCTTTTGCAGAAGATGCAGAAGCAGCAGGAATATCTGAGTTATCATGATGATCTGACTGGTTTGATGAACCGGAACAGCTTCGTCAGATATATGTCGGACGTACAGAAAAAAGAGCACAAATCACTGGGAGCAGTATCTGTGGACATCAATGGATTGAAGAACTTTAACCGGGAATTTGGACATGAATATGGGGATGAGGTTGTAATCCGTGTAGGTGAAGTGCTGGAGGAGCATTTCCGCAGCTCTCTGGTGTTCCGAATGACCGGAGATGAGTATCTGGTAGCGGTAGAGGATGCGACATATGATACATTTATCAAGAGCGTGAACGATGCACATCATAAACTGGACAATATCAGTCTTGGACTGGTATCTGTCGGTTATGCCTGGGAGAAAGTGGATATTGATGCAGAAAAGCTGATCGGCCGCGCAGAAGGTATGATGCGTGAAGAGAAGCAGAAGTATTATAAGAATTTGAAAAAGGGGCATCATGAGCCTATCATCAAACAGGATCTGCTCAGCGATATAGAGAATGGCAATTTTATTGTCTGTCTGGTTCCGAAAGTGGATGTAGATACTGAGGAAGTAGTCGGAGCAGAAGCAGTGGTACGCTATCACCACAAAGATCTGGGTATTATGAATCCGGGAAAATATCTGACACTTCTGGAAGAGACCAAGCTGTCTCATTATCTGGATCTGTATGTGTTTGAAGAAGTATGTAAGACGCTGCGCAGATGGGAGACGGAAGATTTGCCGATGATCCCAATCGCTGTAAATTTTGCGGGAGCAACGCTCAGACAGATAGATGTAGCAGAAAAAATGACAGCTCTGATCGAGAAGTATCATGTGTCCTGTGAGTATCTGGAAGTAGAAGTTTCAGAGTCTTACAGTGATATGAATCAGGAGATGCTTGCAGAGACGAGTAATAAGATTCGAAAGAGCAATGTGCGGGTGATTTTGGACCACTTCGGAGCAAAAGAATCCACAGTAGCGATTCTGACGATCATGGAATTTGACGGATTGAAGATAGATAAAAGTATCGTGACCAATATTGTAGGCAACGGCCGAAGCCAGAGTGTGGCAAAAGCAGTAACAGATGCCTGCTGTCAGCTGGGAGTACCGGTTTCAGCAAGTGGTGTGGAGACAAGAGACCAGCTGAATGTATTGAAAGAACTTGGCTGCAGCTGTGTACAGGGAAGCCTGTTTAACAAGCCGATCACGATTGATACATTTGAAGTCCGTTACCTGAAAGGATAAAAGTATGATACGTACCTGGCTTGCAGATATCAGAGCACTGTATGATGAGGAATGTTATCAGAAATATTTTGCAGCACTTCCTGCGTTTCGACAAGAGAAAGCAAGGAAGCTGTTGTTTCAGAAAGACAGGGCTCAGAGTGCAGGGGCATGGCTTTTATTGGAGGAGATCAGAAAGCGGTACAAAATTTCCGACCGGGCAGTTTACAATCTTTCGCATTCCGGGGATTATGTGCTGTGCTCGATCGACACTGATGCAAGAGAGGGCGTACAGCTTGGATGTGATATTGAGAAAGTCCAAAAGGCCAGAATGGAGTTAGCAAAACGTTTTTTTTGCCGCAGTGAATATGAAGATATTTTCAGATGTGATTCAAAAGAGGCAAGAGCGGAAAAGTTCTGCAGATACTGGGTACTAAAAGAAAGTTTCATGAAAGCGACCAGAAAGGGAATGGCACTGAAGATGTCATCGTTTGAGATCCTGCTTTCGAATCCACCCAGGCTGATAAAAAAGCCGGAGGAGTTTGAAGAGACATATTATTATTGTGAGTACCCTCTGGAAGGATTTCCTTATCGAATCGCAGTCTGTTCGAACGATTCAGAGTTAGATTCTAGAATACAAATGGAGTTAAAAGAAATATGGCAAGAGTAAATCGAAAAGCGAAAAAAATACTGATCACAGGGATGATCCTTGGAGCGGCAGCAGGGATTTTGCTCACATTTCTGGCAGCAAACAGCAAGATGCATGACAAAAATGATGAGATCAAAACTGTCAAGGCAAAGTATGAAAAAGAAGCGAAATCTTTGAAGAAGCAGCTGAAGGAAGCAAAGAATGAGCAAAAAGAAGTAAACCTGCAGTCAAATGAATGGAATCTGCTCCTGGTGAACAGTTCTTATCCGCTTGCAGCAGACTATTCACCGGAATTGACGGCTGTAGATGATGAAGATCATAAAGTAGACTCCCGGATTGTAGAGTCTGTAAATAAAATGCTTCAGGATGCGAAAACAGCGGGGATGAATCTGAAGATCATTTCAGCATACCGTTCGTATGATGATCAGAAGAATGTGTTCAATGATACCATGCAGTCATGGCTCAGTCAGGGATATTCGTATTTAGATTCTTACGATGAGACGAAAAAGTCTGTAGCAGTTCCGGGAACAAGTGAACATGCAACGGGGCTTGCACTGGATATCACATCTGAGTCGAACCAGACACTGGATGAGACACAGGCACAGACGCAAGAGCAGCAGTGGCTGATGAAGAACTGCCAGAATTATGGATTTATTCTGCGTTATCCGAAGGATAAGACAGATATAACCCAGTATATTTATGAGCCGTGGCATTACCGCTATGTGGGAGAAGAGGCTGCAAAGGCGATCATGGAAAAAGGAATTACGCTGGAAGAATATCTGGCACAGATACAAAAATAAGCAGGAAGAGTTTTTATTTCGCAAGCCGGGATAGAAACTCTTTTCTTTCTATAGCGGAAAAACAGGCTTTGCGATTGACGCATAAAATGGGATTTGCTACAATGAGAGAAGTTGGGTGACGGGAAATAAAAACATTTCCTGTCTGATGTAAAAATCCGAGAAGGAGGAAGAGCATGGAAGATCTTACATTTGGAGAACAGGTCAAGGTAGTATTGAGCCGAAAAGGCATGACCATAAAGGAACTTGCGGAGATTATAGAAGAAAAGACCGGAATGAAAATGTCCAGACAGAATCTGACGCAGAGACTGGGAAGAGACAATTTTCAGGAGCAGGATATGCGGATGATCGCGTCGATCTTAGACTGTCCGTTTCAGCTGAGTATTTTAGGCGGAGAATCTGCTGAACTGACGCCTGCGGATCTGCGTACCGTAGAAGAGATGCGCAGAAAAGAAGGAAAATTAGAGGATGGAGAGCCGACACTTGAAGAGATGCAGATAGAGCTTCCGCTGGAAGAGTTAAAGCCACATGAGGAAGAAGAGAATCAGGAGCGTACCATCGAGGAGATCGCAAAGGATATTCCGATTTCTTCCGTGATGAAGCGGGCGGAAGAAGAGGATGCAAAACGAGAAGATCTGTCTGTGGTGATATCAATCCATATACAGGTCATGAGTACCAGTCCAACAGTGTCAGAATGCATCCGAGCCGGATCGGATATGTTCAGGTATACGACAGAAGGACTCATAAGTGGAAAGATATGACAGAGTGGGCATTTCTTGGAGAGCAGGAGAGAAAGAAAGCGATGCTTGGAAGGGAGTATGTGCCGCCGGTTTATCTGGATTAAAAGGAGGCTGTCTATGGAGTGGAAGACCTTATTATCTGAAAAGCGGATGCGGGGATCCGGAAAGAAACAGAATGCGAAAAAATCGGATTTCCGCAGTGAGTTTGAAAAGGACTATCATCGGATCATAGGAAGTGCGTCATTTCGGAGACTGCAGGATAAGACGCAGGTATTTCCTCTGGATCAGAGCGATTTTGTACGGACAAGACTGACGCATTCTCTGGAAGTGTCTTCTCTTGCCAAGTCGCTGGGACAGAATATCGGTGAAGCAATCCTGGAGCGTGGAGCGGATCAAAAGTTTACCCGGAAGATGAAGGAGGATATTTCTCATATTCTGGAATGTGCCGGGCTGATCCATGATATCGGCAATCCGCCGTTCGGGCATTTCGGGGAGCTGGCGATCCGGGACTGGTTTGTGCGGAAGCTTCCCGAACTGCATTATAAGAGACAGACTCTGGATATGATATTGAGTCCGCAGATGAAAGAGGACTTCTATCATTTTGAGGGAAATGCACAGGCACTCCGACTGGTAACGAGACTTCATTATCTGGTGGATGAGTACGGGATGAATCTGACCTATGCACTGCTCAATACGATTATAAAATATCCGGTTTCGTCCACACAGGTCCATCCGGATTCCGGGAATATCAGAGAAAAGAAGATGGGATATTTTCTGGCAGATGAGAAGATATTTGAGGAGATCACGCAGGAGACGAAGACAGGGAACTGCCGTCATCCTCTGACCTATATTCTTGAGGCTGCGGATGATCTGGCTTATAAGACGGCAGATATCGAAGATGCATTTGTAAAAGGATTTCTGTCGTATCATGCGTTTAAAGAAGAACTCGTATGTCTGAATGAGCAATATCCAGATTCCGGGTTTGACGGAGTTTTAAAGCTGAAAGAACTGTATCAGAGAGGTCAGGAAAAGGGTGTTCAAAATCCGGAGGCTTATGCCATCAAGAACTGGATCATTCGCGCGCAGGGATTTCTGATCGACTGTGCGACAAAAGGATTTATGAACCACTATGAAGAAATCATGGCAGGGACGTTTCAAAGAGATCTCTTTCACGGTACCTTTGGAGAAAAACTGATGGAATGTCTCGGCAATATCGCATACCGGTATGTATTCTCTTCCAGAGAAATTTACCGGATGGAAGTCAAAGAAGCAGTGATCCTGGACTTTTTGATGGATCGTATGATCCAGGCTGTGTTGTACTATGATACCGACAGGGAGTTAAATGCCATTGACAGCCGGGTATTGTCATTTATTTCAGATAACTATAAAAAGGCTTACAGTTATCAGGCAGAAGGAAAGAGCGAGGCAGAGAAGCTGTATCTCCGCCTGCTTCTGGTGACAGACTATGTCTGTGGGATGACAGACAGCTATGCAAAGCGCCTGTATCAGGATATGAACGGGATTATTTAAGACAGCGGCACCAGTAGCCGAAGTCTTTATCCGTGCTGCATTCGTCTTCGGAGAGCGCCAGTTTTTGATGGTATTCTCTCGTAAACTGAGGAAATCCGAATAACTCGGCAGCATGTGCTTCACGGGGAGAATAAATACCGGGAACACCAAGCCACTGATGTCCGTCTTCTTCCAGTAAAAGAAGATGATGGTAGTTGTGGTATCCATGCAGCAGAAAGCTGTTGTTGGCAAGCCGCCAGAATGGTTTTTGCAGGGAGGAGAGATCTTCATAACTGAGTTTGCGTATGCGGGAAGTCGGTTCGCAAGGTTGTGCGGTTTCTTCTGGCGGCTCGCACATTTTTTCTTCTGCAAGGACAGATGGGGTTTCAGGTTCTGGAGCCGGTATAGATTCTGATTCCGAGTCCGGCTCCTGGCAGGGGGCGGGTTCCATCCAGTCAGTCAGAAGGTTTACAGAAAATGGCCGGTTGCCTGTAGAAGCGGCGAAATATCTGCCGTCTGCGGTTTGCAGAAGAAAACCATGGAGCTTCGCTAATGTCAGATTCGGTGGAAAGTCAGCTTCTGAAAGTGTGACACGACAGGATACACACTGATTTTGTGTGGGAAGCTCTGCCACAGTTTTTTTCCGGGGTTTGTCTTTCTCGAAAAAGAACATGGACAGAGGAAGTTTTTCCTGTGATGCAGCAGGAATCTGCCGGATGGAGATCTGGAGATGACAGGACTGAAAAGTCTGCGTCAGTTTTAAAAAGCCTACATTTCGAATTTTTTTGTCCGCTTGATATTCATAGAAATAATAGATACCGGGTGTCATATAATACCTCAGGTCTTGTCTTTCTTCTAATGTATTCAATGTGTGGGAAAAAAGAACCGGATCAGGGCAGAGAGAAATTGGAAAGAGGAAACATTATGAATCAGGATGAAAAATATATGCGGGAAGCGATCCGTCAGGCAAAAAAAGCATACGCTCTGGAGGAGGTACCCATTGGCTGTGTGATCGTGTATCAGGATAAGATCATTGGACGCGGATATAACAGAAGGACAGTGGATAAGAACACACTGGCTCACGCGGAGCTGCAGGCGATCCGCAAAGCAAGCAAAAAAATGGATGACTGGCGATTGGAAGACTGCACCATGTATGTGACACTGGAGCCGTGCCAGATGTGTTCCGGAGCGATCGTGCAGGCGCGGATCAAACGGGTGGTAGTCGGGTGTATGAATCCCAAGGCGGGCTGCGCGGGTTCGATCCTGAATCTTCTGGATATGAAAGAGTTCAATCATCAGGTGGAACTGACAACGGGAGTTCTGGAAGAACAGTGCAGTGGGATGATGAAACAGTTTTTTAAGGAACTGCGTCAGAAACAAAAAGATAAAAAAAAGAAGTCTGAATAACTCAAACTTCCTGTTTTTGCGGAAAATCATTCGTGCATTACGCTTCGAATGCATCACCCCATACGTTACCTCGGTAGTTAACTCAACCCAGGCACCCCTACGGCACCCGAGAGGTTCTGCTTAGTGCTGCTTCGTTCCCGACCTGACACGGTTCACAGATTCCCGTCGCGTAGGACCCAAATCTCAACGCCACTTTCCGAGGGCAGCTATGCAATGCTGCACCCTCTGCGTAATATCACCCCTGCTATAGCGGATTGCAGGTACAAGGTACCGCTAACACCCCGGCTGCACGGTTTTTAATTTTACATGGTTTTGATTCAAATGTCAACGGATATGGAGGTTTTTATGAAAGTTTTACTGACAGCGATCAATGCAAAGTATATACATTCCAATCTGGCGGTGTACAGTCTGCGCGCCTATGCGGGAAAATATGCACAGCAGACAGAGATTGCAGAATATACCATTAACCAGACGATGGATGATATTTTGTCTGATATTTACAGGAAAAAACCGGATATTCTATGTCTGTCCTGCTATTTATGGAATATTTTATATGTGGAGCAGCTGATCACAGAGATTCACAAAGTGCTGCCAAAGATGCAGATCTGGCTTGGCGGGCCGGAAGTGTCTTACAATGCAGTTTCTGTGATGGAGCAATATCCACAGGTGACAGGTGTCATGTGCGGGGAAGGAGAAGAGACCTTTCTGGAACTGATGGAATATTGGAATCAGGAGAGGGAAAGTCTGGATACGATCAAGGGTATCGTATACCGGGAGAATGGAACCTGCCGGCAGAACCCGCCGCGCCCGGTCATGGATCTGAGTAAAGTGCCGTTTGTGTATGATCACATTGAGGATTTTCAGAATAAGATCATTTATTATGAATCCAGTCGCGGATGTCCGTTTTCCTGCAGCTATTGTCTCTCCTCGATTGATAAATGTCTCCGTTTTCGGAATCTGGAACTGGTCAAAAAGGAGCTTCAGTTTTTCATTGATCACGAAGTGCCGCAAGTGAAGTTTGTAGACCGCACCTTCAATTGTAAGCACAGTCATTCCATGGCAATCTGGACATACTTAAAAGAGCATGACAGAGGAAAGACGAATTTCCATTTTGAGGTGGCAGCAGATCTGTTAAATGAAGAGGAGATGGAGCTGATCGCGTCCATGCGTCCGGGGCTGATCCAGCTGGAGATCGGAATCCAGTCCACCAATCCGGAGACGATCACGGAAATCCGCAGAAAGATGAACTTTGAAGAAGTAAAGCGGATTGTAAAAAGAGTGCAGGAAAAAGGAAACGTACATCAGCATCTCGACCTGATCGCCGGGTTGCCGTATGAAGATTATGAGCGTTTTGCACAGTCCTTCCGTGATGTCTATGCATTGCATCCGGAGCAGCTCCAGCTTGGATTCCTGAAGGTGTTAAAAGGTTCCTATATGCATGAAAAGACGGAAGATTATCAGCTTTTATATCAGGATCGGCCGCCGTTTGAAGTGCTTTCTACAAAGTGGCTCTCCTATGATGACGTGATCCGTCTCAAAGGTGTGGAAGAGATGGTGGAGGTCTATTACAACAGCGGGCAGTTTGTCAATACACTGCGATTATTAGAGGAAGAGTTTACAGATACGTTTGCTTTGTATGAAAGTCTGAGCCGTTATTATGAAGAAAACGGACTGCATATGATAAATCACTCCCGAATTACAAGATATGAAGTATTATTTGCATTTATCAAAGCATGTGTAGAAAAGAATGTGGAAAACTATCGGCAGATGTTGATACTGGATCTCTATTTACGGGAAAATGTGAAAAAAAGACCGGAGTTTGCAGGTGAAGTCAGCGTTGATAAGCAAAAAGCTTCTGCATTTTATGAAAAAGAGGCAGAAGAGCGCCGGTATTTGAAGGGCTATGAAGGATATGATAAGAGACAGCTTCGGAAAATGACGCATCTGGAGCAGATCAATGGAAATCTCTACGTGTTTGATTACCGGAACCGGAATGTTCTGACGAATCAGGCAAGCGTATTTTGGGTAGAAGGAGGAGACGAGGCATACCCATCCGGGCATCCAACACATGCCTGCGGCGGGCAGACTTCGTCTGATCATGTATGAAAAAACGGACAAAAGAAATTTTAGCGATTCTGGATGAGCAGTATGGACGGGAGTACGTCTGTTATCTGAATTATGAGACACCGTGGCAGCTTCTGATTGCAACCATGCTGAGTGCACAGTGTACGGATGCAAGAGTAAATATTGTGACGGCAGATCTGTTTCAGAAATATGATACACTGGAGAAGTTTGCCAATGCGGATTTAAAAGAGCTGGAACAAGATATCAAGCCGACCGGATTCTACCACAATAAGGCGAAAAATATCATTGCCTGTACCAGAGATCTGCTGTACAGATTCGGTGGTGAAGTGCCCAGGAGTCTGGAGGATCTGACTTCTCTGGCAGGTGTCGGGCGAAAGACGGCGAATGTGATCCGGGGAAACATCTATCATGATCCGAGTGTGGTGGTAGATACACATGTAAAACGGATATCCAGACGCCTTGGCCTGACAAAATCCGGAAAAGATTGAAACGGATCTGATGAAAGAACTGCCAAAAGATCACTGGATCTTATATAATATTCAGATCATTACTTTCGGACGGTCGATTTGTACGGCAAGAAGTCCAAAATGTGAGCAGTGCTTCTTGCAAAAATACTGCAAAGAGTTTAAAATGTAACCTAAAATACCCATTGGGTATGAGAATTTAAAGAGGTGAAAACAGTGGATTTTAATGATAAAAGAGTCAAAAGAGTGATTGCGATCGGAGCGCTGGTACTGGTCGTTGCGATGATCGCGACGATGATCCTGCCATATCTGGTATAGAAAAGTGGCTGTTGCGAACAGGAACATAGAGGGTTAAGGGAGACGGAAACGATGAAAGTTGGAAATGTATCACAGACAGTTTTAAAACGTTCTGTACTGAAACAACTGCATACAAAAAGAAAAGAGATTCTGACAGACCTTTCGGTGGAAGAGATGTGTACTGCGGTACAGATCAGGGACACAGAAGATGTGGTCTTTGCTTCGGCTGTAGTTTCTGGAAATTCCAAAAATATCGGGGTATATGCGATCATGCGTGCCGTGTTGGATCTGGAGACAAGGGGGGCTTCGGCAATTGGTGTTTCGGTACAGGTGATTCTGCCAACATATGCTTATGAGTCGCGGTTAAAAGAGATGTTCCGCTGTATGGAAGAGCGGTGTGCATCCTGGGGGATTGCAATAACATGTGCAAAGGCAGAGACCAGTCCTGCAGTGAGCCAGTCCGTGGTATCGGTGACTGCGGCAGGAAGTGTGGAAAAAGGACAGCTGCGTACGCTTGCTCAGGCGGAGCCGAATCAGGAAATCGTACTTTGTGGTTCGATCGCAGCAGAAGGCGTACTGCGTATTTTCGATGAGAAGAGAGAAGAGCTTTCAAAGCGGTTTGTTCCGGCATTTATGCGTCAGATCCAGGGGATAGAATCAGAACTGGAGGTTTTCCATGCGCTTCGCAGTGTGAAGCAGGAAAATACACCAAAAGGGGAACCACTGGTGACTGCAATGCAGCAGATTGGAAGCGGTGGAATCCTGGCGTCTCTCTGGGAACTGACAGAGGCGGCAAATGTGGGAATGCAGATTGAAATGTCCCGGATTTCAATTCGGCAGGAATGTGTGGAAGTCTGTGAATATTATCACCTGAATCCGTATCAGATGACTTCCGCAGGAACGGTTCTGATGGTTACCAGAGACGGCAATGCTCTTGTGCGGTGTCTGGAAGAGAGGGGGGCACGAGCCAGTGTGCTTGGGGTTACAACGGCAGATCATGCAAAAGTAATCACAAGCGGAGACGAAGTGCGTTATCTGGACAGACCTGCTCCGGATGAATTGATGCGCTGGTGGGAAGAGCAGGCACAAAAAGAGGTAAGATCAGAATAAGGAGAATAAAAACGATGGAAAAGCGAGAATTGATCCGAAAAGAAATTTTATACTATATAGAGAAAAACAGCAGAGCCAATCTTGGAGAACTGGCAGTACTGCTTGGAACAGATGAGGTGACAGTTGCCAATGAGATTGCAGAGATGGAGAAAGACAAAGTAATCTGTGGATATCACACGCTGATCGACTGGGACAAAGCAGGTGTGGAGCTTGTGACAGCATTGATCGAAGTGCGTATGACACCGCAGAGAAGTCAGGGATTTGACAAGATTGCAGAGCGCATCTGCAACTATCCGGAGGTACATGCAGTGTATCTGATCTCCGGCGGCTATGATCTTCTGGTTTCTCTGGAAGGAAAGACTTTAAAAGAAGTGTCGCAGTTTGTTTCAGAAAAACTTTCTACTCTGGATTCAGTGATCAGTACAGCGACTCATTTTATTTTGAAGAAATATAAAGACCACGGAACGATCCTTTCTTCAAAAAGTGAGTCAGAAAGGATGCTGGTGACACCGTAATGAGAAATCCATTATCAAAAAAGATCGTAGAGATCCAGCCGTCCGGCATCCGTAAATTTTTTGACGTGGCAAATGAGATGAAGGATGCGATTTCTCTGGGTGTTGGAGAACCGGATTTTGATACGCCGTGGAGAATTCGTGAGGAAGGCATTTTCTCTCTGGAAAAGGGACGTACATTTTATACATCCAATGCAGGACTCAAAGAACTAAGAGAAGAGATCTGCAGCTATCTGGAGCGGAAAATCGGAGTATCTTATGATCCGATGCAAGAGACCATGGTGACAGTCGGCGGAAGTGAGGCCATTGATGTGGCACTTCGCTGTATGCTGGATCCGGGAGATGAGGTTCTGATTCCGCAGCCGAGTTATGTATCGTATCTTCCATGTACGATCATGGCAGATGGCGTGCCTGTGATCATTCCGCTTCAGTACGAAAATGAATTTAAGCTGACAGTGGAGGATCTGAAAAAAGCAGTGACGCCGAAGACAAAAGTCCTGGTGATGCCGTTTCCGAACAATCCAACCGGATCGATCATGACAAAAGCAGATCTGGAGCCGGTGGCAGAGTTTATCAAAGAGCATGACCTGTACGTGCTCTCCGATGAGATCTATTCGGAATTAAGTTATCAGGGAGATCACGTTTCAATTGCAGCTCTGCCGGGGATGAGGGAGAGAACGATCGTGATCAACGGATTTTCCAAAGGCTTTGCCATGACAGGATGGCGTCTGGGATATTGCTGCGGACCAAAGCTGATCATTGAGCAGATGGTAAAGCTGCATCAGTATGCCATTATGTGTGCGCCGACAAACAGTCAGTATGCAGCGATCGAGGGACTGCGCCACTGCGGAGATGAAGTAGAGGAAATGAGAAAATCCTACAATCAGAGAAGGCGTTTCCTGATGCATGAATTCAAAAGAATGGGACTGGAGTGTTTTGAGCCGTTCGGAGCTTTTTACGTGTTCCCGAATATCAGTGAATTCGGCATGACTTCGGAAGAATTTGCAACCCGCTTTTTGATGGAAGAAAAAGTTGCGGTGGTGCCGGGAACTGCATTTGGAGAGTGTGGAGAGGGATTCTTGCGTATTTCCTATGCATATTCTCTGGAAGATCTGAAGGTGGCGCTGGGAAGACTGGAGCGCTTTATTGAAAAACTGAGAAATGAGGATAAAGCATCATGTTAAATATCGTGTTACATGAGCCGGAGATCCCGGCAAATACAGGAAATATCGGAAGAACCTGTGTTGCTACGAATACCAGACTGCATCTGATCGAGCCGCTGGGATTTCGTCTCAACGAGAAAGCATTAAAGCGTGCGGGGATGGATTACTGGGCAGATCTGGATGTAAGAACGTATATCAATTTTGAGGATTTTCTGGAGAAGAATCCGGGAGCAAAAATCTACATGGCGACAACAAAGGCTCCGAAAGTCTATACGGAAGTACAGTATGAGCCGGACTGCTATATCATGTTTGGAAAAGAGAGCGCCGGCATTCCGGAAGAGATTCTTGTGAACCACAAAGAGGACTGCGTGCGGATTCCCATGGTGGGAGATATCCGGTCTTTAAATCTTGGAAATTCAGTTGCCATTATTTTGTATGAAGCACTTCGCCAGCAGAATTTTGCGCATATGAATCTGGAAGGACATCTGCATGAGCTGAGCTGGGAACAGCAATAGAATGAAATAGAGAAAATCAGGAAAAATGGTCTTATATGCAATGATGCAGTAAGATCATTTTTTTCAATGTAAATCTGGACATCTCTTGCTTGTTGTAGTATAATTCAAATAAACAGTTCCACAATATAAAAACTAGTTTTACAATATGAAACTAAAATTGATAGGAAAGAATGTCAGGAGGAATCAAGATGGGAAACAACAGATTTGATTTATTATCATTAGGTGAGATTTTGTTGAGATTATCCCCGCCGGATAATGAAAGGATCGTCAGTGGGGAGACATTCCAGAAGCAGGTTGGCGGTGCAGAGCTCAATGTCGTGTCGGGAGTTTCGATTCTGGGGCTTCGCACAGGCGTTGTCTCCAAGCTGCCGGACAATGCACTCGGAATCTATGCAAAAGATAAGGTACGTTTCTGCGGAGTAAGCGATGATTTTCTGGTATATGATGACAGTCAGGATGCCCGTCTCGGGATTTACTACTATGAGAATGGTGCTTATCCGAGAAAGCCGGGAGTGGTGTATGACAGAAGACACACTTCTTTTGACAAGATCAGTCTGGAAGAACTGCCAAAGGAGATGTTCCAGAGCACCAGATGTTTCCACACAAGCGGGATCACACTGGCATTGAGTGAAAATATCCGCCGTACTGCCATCGAGATGATCAAACGATTTAAGGAAAACGGTACACTGATTTCGTTTGATGTGAATTTCCGTGGAAATCTCTGGACAGGACCGGAGGCGAAAGCATGTATTGAAGAGATTCTTCCGTATGTGGATATCTTTTTCTGCTCAGAAGAGACCGCAAGGCTGACATTCTTAAAAGAAGGCGATGCGAAGCGTATCATTAGCCAGCGAACCGGCTGCGGAAAGGAATCCGATGCACCGTTGATGATAAGCGCTGTTTTTGAGGGCCGCGGCGCGAATTCCTTCCGCATGCACACGCAGCTGTTCCGCATCCCAGTAATCACCGAG
>OODP01001121.1_pt1 | contig 18050 bp, 19 predicted proteins | sample 1671011 | NCBI WGS metagenome assembly OODP01 (sample SAMN06348113, study PRJEB24527) | human gut metagenome | biome: human gut; feature: ankylosing spondylitis patient; material: feces | host: Homo sapiens | place: China | collected 2015-10
TTCTTATGAGTTGATAAACTTAAAAGTGATTCATGACCGAGAAGAATGCATTGCTTATCTAAGAAATGCTATTGAAGAATAATTAACCAATGCTTTTTAATGAAAAATAAGGAGAAAATACTTAGGCACAATAATTTAAGAAAATCAAATTTAGAATTATTGAGGCTGGTAGCTATGTTTTTTATTATCTGTCACCATTTAGTTATTAGAAGTGCACAAACTTGTGGTTATACCCGGCCTTTCAATATAAACGAAGACGTTTTAGGGGAGGGAGGTTTGGTTATTTGATATTTGGTATAGGTTCTTTTATTGCTTGGCTTATGGAAAATTTTGAATCACTGTTTGTAGAAAAGATAGGTAAATTGAAAAAATAGGATAAATATGAAAGTATTAGTTTTAGGGGGTACTGGGGCAATGGGGACACATTTGGTTTCTATTTTGGCAGAAGCTGGTATGAAAGTGGATGTTACTTCACGACAGGAGTTAGCCGATAGAACAAATATACACTATATAAAAGGTAACGTTCATAACATTTCTTTTGTAAAGTCATTATTGGCACAGAACTACTACAATGTTATTATTGACTTTATGATTTATACTACAGTTGGTTATATCTTAATAATACCGACCAGTATTTTTATCTTAGTACTTCACGTGTTTATGCAGATGCGGCATTGATTACAGAAGAATCGCCGCGTTTACTTGATGTTACTACAGATAAGAAATATTTGGCAACTGACGAATATGCTCTTTGTAAAGCCCGTCAGGAAGATTTACTTCGAAATAGTTGCAAATTCAATTTTACAATTATTCGTCCATATAAAACTTATAGTGAAATCCGATTACAGTTGGGGGGCACTAGATAAAGAGACGTTTATTCAGCGCATACTGCAAGGACATTCTGCGGTTATACCTATGGATGTTATGAGCCATACTACGACTCTTACTTATGCTAGAGATGTTGCTATTTGTATTGCCAAACTGATAGGGAATAAAAAGGCAATGGGAGATACTTTTAATATAGTTACTAGCAAAAATATTAAATGGATGGATGTACTGGATATTTATTTAAATGTTTTAGAAAATAAAATGGGGTATCGTCCTAATGCCGTGGAAATAGATCGCTGTCCTCAACTTGATGTGAATATAGCACAATACCAAATTTTGTATGATCTTCACTATAATCGTCAATTTGATAATACTAAGATAAAAGAAGCAGTAGGAGGTTATGAATTTATACACCCCAAAGAGGGACTTGCCAAGTGTATTACTTCATTCTTGGATAATCCAAAATTTAATTATTTAGATTGTAGGGCAGAAGGAATTCATGATCATTATTCACATGAGTTTATGTCTTTGAGTCAGTTTGCTACTAATAGTCAAAGATTACATTATTTAATGTATCGTTTCTGTCCTGTTTCTGTGGGAAAAATCGCATTATTCTGCAAGCAAATGAAACATAAATAAAAGAGCTTAGCTGATTTAATGCTAAAGATCACACATTTACCATTTTTTATACATAATCAGAAAAAGTATGAATACTCATTATTCAAGTGAAAAAGGAATACAGATTCTCGTTAAGTTACTTAAAGAGCATCATATAAAGCGGGTTATTACTTCACCAGGTGGCACAAATATGATGTTGAATGCTTCATTAATGTATGATGGAAGTTTTGAAATGTATTCATCGGTAGATGAACGTTCTGCGGCCTATATGGCTTGCGGTATGGCAGAAGAATCGGGTGAACCCGTTATGATTACTTGTACAGGAGCAACAGCAGCTCGTAATTATATGCCTGGATTAACAGAAGCATACTATCGTAAATTGCCTATTCTGGTAGTAACAGGAACTCAGGATTTACGTCGTTTGGGCAATCTATATGATCAAGTAACCGATCGTAGTGTACATCCGAATGATATTTTAACGTTTAGTACTTATATACCTACAGTTCGTGATGATAAAGATGCTGATAGTGCTGCTCTGAAAATCAATCAAGCGATTTCGGCTTTGACACTTCACGGTGGAGGGCCTGCGCATATAAATTTGGAAACGGTGTATAGTCGTGATCTTTCAGTGACTTGTTTACCTCCTGTTAAGGTGGTAAAACGTATTTCATATGATGATGAATTACCTACATTACCGCAGGGGCGGATAGCTATATTTATAGGTTCTCATCGAGCGTTTACTGAAGATGTAACAATGAGCATTGATCGTTTCTGTGAAAACCACAATGCAGTCGTTTTTTGTGATCATACAAGTGGTTATAAAGGGCGTTTTCGACAGTTGGATGCATTGCTTTCCTTGAAAGGAGCTAAATGTTTGGATAATGTTCGTTTACTGATCCATTTGGGTGAAATTTCAGGTGATCATTTCAATATGGGAACTTGTGCTAAAGAAGTTTGGCGTGTAAATGAGGATGGACAATTGCGTGACCGTTATGGTAAGCTTACTTATCTTTTTGAAATGAGTGATAAGCATTTTTTTGAATCCTACGCAAACAAAGATTGTTGCCCGGGTATTTCTTTTATACAAGAATGCCAGGCGGATTATAACAAAATATATGATGAATTACCTGAACTTCCTTTTTCCAATGTGTGGATGGCAAAAGCTTTGGCACCTGAAATACCGGAATCTTCAATTATTCATTTTGGCATTCTGACTTCGCTTCGTTCATGGAATTTCTTTGAGGTATCAAATTCAATCCACTCGGCAAGTAATGTTGGTGGATTTGGTACTGATGGTATATTATCTTCTTTGTTAGGAGCATCGCTGGTTAATCCGAACAAGCTTCATTTTTGTGTTATAGGTGATTTAGCCTTTTTCTATGATATGAATGCGTTGGGAAATAGACATTTGGATAATAATTTACGTATTCTTTTAGTGAATAACGGTAAGGGATGTGAGTTTACTCATCATCTGAATCCTGGTCATATATTTGAAGAGGATGTAAATCAATATATTGCAGCAGCTGGACATTATGGGAATCAGTCACCAACACTGGTTCGTGATTATGCGCGTAATTTAGGCATGGATTATCTTACAGCAAACACTAAGGAGACTTTTTTAGCAAATATGGAAGCTTTTGTCAATCCAGTTATTAGTAACTCCTGTGTTTTTGAGGTTTTTACTCGGGATATTGATGAAAATGCAGCCTTGAAGATAATGGCGAATGTAGCTTCTATGAAGCATCAAATTAAAGAGGGGATAAAGAATACAGTTGGTGAAAAGGGGGTCAAGTTTATTAAAGATTTGATAAAGAAGTGAATAGTTGTATTGTTGTTATCCCAGTATATAAAGCTGTTCCTAAACTAACAGAATTGGCTTCTTTTAGACAATGTATTAAAGTTCTTAAGAGTTTTGATTTATGTCTAGTAACTTATGAGGAATTGGACTTAACTGTCTATAAGGGAATAGCAAAAGAATATTCTAAAGAAATTAAGGTTAAGTGTTTTGAACGCCATTTTTTTGCTTCTGTAACAGGTTACAATAAGCTGTGCTATAATATTGATTTTTATTCGGCATTTCGTAATTATGATTACATGCTAATATATCAGTTAGACGCGTGGGTGTTCCGTGATGAATTGCAAATGTGGTGCGAGAAAGGATATGATTATATTGGTAGTCCTTTATTTAAGAATATATCTCTTCAAGGAGAATTTCCTATGTATAGTAAGGAAATGTTAGGTGTAGGTAATGGAGGTTTTTCTTTGCGTAGAATACAATATTGTATAAAGTTGCTTGAGAGATGGAAATGGCTTCCTTATTTAACTCCAGGTTATTTATGGAAAATATATTCAGCAGAAAAGTTAAGAGGGGGCTGGAAGAAATTTTATTTGTTTCCTTTTGTTGCTTATATAATATTTTTAAAGACGCTAGGAGTTAGGAATACATCGAATCATTTTATTAAATCGGGTATAGTAAATGAGGATATCTATTTTAGTGAATGGGCATTACATGCGTGGGGAGTAAAAGTAAATTTGCCATCGTGTACGGAATTTTCTTTAGAAGTGAATCCATCTTATCTATATGCTTTGAATGGAAAATTACCATTCGGATGTCATGCTTTTGAAAAGTGGGAATTTGATACTTTTTGGAGTAAATACATACAAATAAGCATTTAATACTTCTGTATGTTTAGGGGGATGTTGGAGGGATTATAAGGTCTGAAGTAGATAGGACGCAATATGTGATGTTTAATAAAATTTGGTAGATAATTGAGATTTTTTCTTATATTATTTTCCGGTCAAAAAAAATAGGTGAACGGAATAAGGATTTGAAATATGAAATGACTGGGGAATATGTACCGTTTTACTAGTGTTTTAATATGAATTTCTAATTTATAATGAGATCTATTAAATGTATTATAACAGGAATAAGGGAGTTGAATTTATTTTCTACTATATATCTTAATTTCATCACTTTTCCATTTAAAAAGGCGGTACGTTTTCCTATTCTTATATTTGGAAAGATAAGTATAAAGAATGCTCGAAAGGGAAAAATGGTTTTTAATTGTCCACTAAAAACAGGCACTCTTCAAATAGGGAAGTCTGGTTTGGGATTTCTTGATAAAAAGAACTGTCTTACGAAATGGAATATATCAGGTACATTATATGTGTATGGTAGAGCTTCAATTGGTTAGGGGTATTGCTTAGAGGTAGGGGAAAAGGTTGTGATGATTCTTGGACGAGATTTTATTGTTACAGGTCGTTCCGTTATACTTTGTACTAATCGCATTACATTTGGAGATGAATGTCTCCTCTCATGGGATTTACTTATCATGGATACGGATTGGCATTCAGTGATTTCGACGGCTGATAGCAGAATATTAAATCCTTCCAAACCAATTAATGTAGGAAACCACGTATGGATAGGGTGTAGAAGTGTTATTCTTAAAGGAGTAAGTATCTCGGATAAATGTGGTTGTAGCTGCTAACTCAGTTATCAGCCGTAATATAGATAAGGAGTTTGTAGTTGTGAAAGATAACGGTGTCTTGAAAAAGGATGTGAGATGGGAATACTAGGAGATATTGTGGAAATAGAAAGGTTAGAAGTTACATCTGCCTGAAATATAATAATTAACAATATAAGATTTTGGTCTTATGAGTCAACGATCAAAAGATACTTATTATAAATAAACGAATATATGTTTTGGCAAAAAATACAGAATTTTTATTTTAAGATTTTGTTTAAAATGGTAGGTCCACATAGGGCTGCTGAACTTATGAGGAGTAAGTTTTATTATCTTGGTAGAAATGTACAGTTATATTCGTGTAGTATACCAGAACCATATTTAGTTAGTATTCATGATAATGTAATTTGTGCTGCAAATGTAAGGTTTATAACTCATGATGTAAGTTGCTTTAATATAGCGCGATATTTGGGGATTTCATTATCAGAAGTAGATAAGGTCGGTAGTATTGAACTTTTTGAGAACTGTTTTGTAGGGGCATATTCAATACTTTTACCTAATACCTCTGTTGGTGCAAACTCTATAGTTGCTGCAGGTAGTATAGTTACTAGGCATATTCCAGCCGGGGAAGTATGGGGAGGAGTTCCAGCTAAATTTATAATGACTACGGATGAATATGCAAAAAAAGTAATTAAGAATTGTCATAATTATCCGTGGATGGGTAAAAGATGCAATAATAGAGATCTTATAAAAATGAGACAACAATATTTTTTTAGTAAAAATAAAGTCTAGTATTTTCTTTTTTTGATAGATGATTTCTTCATGTTTACTAATAATTAGTTTATTATATTCTAATTAGAAAGTGTTTATTAATATTGGGGATGATAAATGGGGGTAATATATTTATATGAGTGATGCGAATTAACCGTAAAAAAATAGTCGATTATTGGGGAGTTTTAGTCATAATATTAGGGTCCGGATCATATTCATTTGCTCATAAATCATATGTTCCAGCATTTATTGTAATGTTGTTAACTTCACTATTTTACCTTTATTATGATAAGCATGCTGTCAATAAACATCGTCTGCATACTTTAGGGTTCGTATATTGTTTGATATATGGAGGAATAATTTTTGTAAATAGGTTTATTATACATACAGATGTATTGAATCATAGCTGGGTGTCTTGGCTGTTTAATTTGATATTTTCTTTTGTTATAATTTGTCGTTATCCATTTTATGTCTTTAAAAAAATATATTTAAATGTTTTAACGGTTTTATCCATAATTAGTTTGATTGTTTTTTGGGGAATTGAATTGGAATTGTTTACTCCTCAAATAGTCAATAGACCTGGGGCTGAAGGGCAATATATGGAATTCTTTTTTCATTGTGTAGGATGGAACTTTTTATTTCATCGGAATGCTGGATTATTTCATGAACCGGGTGCATATCAATATTTCTTGAATTTTGCTCTTATTTTTTTCATTCCGGAGATAAAAGAAGGAATATTGAAAAGGAAAGAAAAATGGCAAATGTTGGTTATTGTAATCACACTTCTTACAACTCTGTCTACAATGGCCTATATTGCTTTTTTAGGCATAATTTCATTGATTATTTTTTTCTCAAAATATGTAAGGGTACATAGGAGTTTGGGACCAATTGTTGTATTGTTATTATTGGGATTATTTGTTATAGCGATAAATTCGCCAATAATTGCCCAAAAAATAGGAGAAAATGATGTGGGAGAAGAACATATATCTAAAGTAACTCGTGCTCGTGATTTAATAACTCAGAGTGAAATGACATTAGAACAACCAATTTGGGGGTATGGCATTGCTACAAAAAACTTTGCGAATCGAAATTACGGAAATACAGGAGGATGTATTGGCTTAGTAAATAACTCTGCGTCATTAGGGTTGCTATGGTTACTGATATTTCTTTGTTTTGCTTATAGAGGTATTAAACGGATGCAGTTAGGCGTTCCAACAATTCTTGTTTTATTTATATTTATTTTAATAGAGTGCAATGAGAACTTTGTGGATTTACCTATTACTTATCTATTTATCTTAAATTTTTTGAACTATCAACGTATTAATGTAGATACAAAAATAAAAAATAATGAAAGTGTGTAATATTGGATATATTCAAATCTTTACAATACTCAATACTTTGCTTTTGTCTGGGATAGCTTGGCTGATAGGTTGGCATATCAGTGCTATTCATTTTCCTGTTGCGTTTATATTAAGTGTTGTTATCCTGCATTGTTTTAGGAAGAATATAATCAAAGATGTGAGTATTAGCTTACTTTTGATGTTGTTCGTAATCTTACTATCAGCTATCATTCCTGACGGCAGTTATGACGGACAAGCTTATCATCAACCTATGATTTACGCTTTGTCTCATGGATGGAATCCTATTTATGATAGTCACAATACAATAATATCAGATAACTGGGGAATGAATATGTGGATAGATCATTATTGTAAAGGAATGGAGACTATTTCGGCAACAATTGTGGCTATGACAGGAAATTTAGAATCAGGAAAGGCTGTCTCTTGGTTACTAGGACTGTCTTCTCTTTTTCTTATTTGTGATTTTCTTGGTAGGAGTGTGGGGGAGAAGACATTAAATTTCAGAAAAAAAATATTTTATACTCTTTGTTTAGCTTTACCTCCCATTTTTGCAACACAAGTGTTTTCATATTATATAGATTTATGTGGGTACTTTACTGTTGTTTGGCTTATTGTCGCTTTATATGGAATTTACAGTAGAAAAGCTATTTTAGATTATTTATTAATGAGTGCCGCAATCATTTTAGCTGGAACTACCAAATTTAATATGTTATTTTGGGTTGGATTTTTTACTTTGATTTTTTTGATATTTCTTTTTGTACAAAAAAAATATAGATTAATGAATAGGGTTATAGCTGTAGCCGTTGGGGCGGTAGTCCTTACTATTCTAACTTCAGGTTTTAATCCATATATTACTAATACCATTGATCATTGTAATCCTATTTATCCTCTTGGAATTGGAGACAAGGATACTGAATATCTTAATGATGGTGCTCAACCACTATTTTTGCAAAAGAAGAACCGTGTTATACAAATATTATATAGCTATACTTCTCGTCCTAGTAATATCCTTGATGGAAAATACATTCCACCATATATTGTAACAGAGAATAATATAATGAGTGCCGGTTCTCCTGGTGCTAGAATAGGGGGAGGTGGAATTGTATTTGTAGATATTTTATTACTTTCTTTTATATTGTATGCTATATCTAAAAGGAGTTCAATGTATAAGAATACTTGTATTTTTATAGGTGTGTTATTATCATCTTTGCTGATACTTCCAATGGGAAGTTCATATAGGTATGTACCTTTTTTCTATATCCTCCCTATTGTGATTCTATTATATACTGAATATGCAGGATTTAAATATAATATTGGGAAGTGGTTGAGACGATTAGTGTATATATTACTTGTACTAAATGTAAGTATGGCTATGACGATTTCTCTAGGATATTCAATTATTAATAAATGTGTGACAGAATACTATGTAAAAGCTATACAGCAAACGAGTCCGCAATACTTTAGAAGTAAAAATTGGAGTTTCAATTATAAAGTTTTTAAAGATGAAATCATAAAGTATGATCCAACGGAACTTGGAGAAGATACGATAGATTATAAAGAAATTCCTTTTCAAAAAAGTATTCCAATATATGTTAATAGAGAAGAGTTGGATAAAACAAGGAAGGGATGGGTTACCAAGTTTTTGATTAAATAATTTTATACTATATGTATGTTCTATTTATGAATTTATTGAGGCTAATTAGACCACAGCAATGGCTAAAGAATTTATTTGTATTCTTGCCGTTATTTTTTGGCGGACATATTATGGACTTGTCTTATATGTTCACATCTCTAAAAGTTTTTTTTGCCTATTGCTTTATAGCTAGTAGTATTTATTGTTTTAATGATATTTATGATCGTGAGTCAGATCGCTTACATCCCAAGAAAAGGCTACGCCCTATAGCAAGTGGAAGAGTATCAGTGTTTGTTGGATATATACTAATGATGGTGATGTTTACTCTTTCCATAGTAATATGTCTTTTGTTTACTGATGATGAGATTGCTTGGAAAGTGATAAGTATTATCATGTTTTATTTTATAATGAATATTGCTTATTGTATTAAATTGAAACGAGTTGCGTTGATAGATGTGTTCATTATAGCAGTAGGTTTTGTATTGCGTATATGGGTAGGTGGGATTGCTACTAGCATTTGGATTTCTCAATGGATTGTGTTGATGACATTTCTTCTCGCTTTATTTCTTGCTTTTGCTAAACGTAGAGATGACGTTGTTATGTATGAGGAAAGTGGGGTAAAGGTCCGTTGCAATATTAATCGATATAACTTGCAGTTTATGAATCAGGCAATTACAATAGTGTCGGCTGTTACAATGGTATGTTATATTATGTATACGGTATCACCCGAAGTACAGGAACGAATGCATACCTCTTATTTGTATGTAACATCAATATTTGTATTAATTGGATTATTACGTTATATGCAACTAACAATTGTGGATGTGAAAAGTGGTAGTCCTACCAAAATTCTAATGTATGATCGGTTTATTCAATTGTCTATCCTTGGCTGGCTTTTAACTTTTTTTGTTCTAATCTATTTGTGATGAGTATGCCAAAAGGAAAAAAAACTATTGCCGTATTTGATTTTGATGGTACAATTACAACTAAAGACACTTTACTGTATTTCATTCTTTTTACAAGAGGGTATTGGGCTTTTATGATGGGATTCTTGTTGTATTCCCCTTTATTAATAGCATTTAAGTTAAGGTTGTATCCTAATTGGAAGGTCAAGCAAGCTCTTTTCTCATACTTTTTTGGTGGTATGAATTATAAAGAATTCCAACGGTTGGGGGAAATTTTTGCTGATGAAGTGAAAAAAATAGAGTGTGACTCGACTGTTGATAAATTAAAGGAGCATTTGAAAAATGGTGATAAAGTGTATGTAATAAGTGCTAGCATAGATGATTGGGTTCGACCATTTTGTTGTTCGCATTTAGGAGTAACTGCTACTATAGGAACTAAAGTTGAAGTTGATCTTGATGGAAAATTGACTGGGCGTTTCTTAACGAAAAATTGTTATGGTCCCGAGAAAGTAAATCGTTTATTGGAAATAGAACCTGATAGAAAAAATTATTTTTTATATGCCTATGGGGATAGTCGTGGAGACAAGGAAATGTTGGAGTTTGCGGATAGAGGTATAATGATACAATGAATAATAATATTGTCTTATTAATGAGGTTTATGTCTAGTAATGTCTATTGTTGAAATTTACTAAAACAAATTTATATAATTTATATATTGTAACAATATGAATATCATACTGATTTTAGTCAGTGTTTTACTGAATTGTACTGCGCAACTATGCATTCGTAAAGGTATGTTGCTTGTGGGGGAAACAGGAATGAGTAATATGATTACAAATTTAGGCGTTATGGTAACAAATATTTGGCTTTGGGGAGCTATGATTTGTTATGCACTTAGTATTCTTCTTTGGATGGCGGTTCTCTCAAAAGTAGAAGTTAGCTTTGCTTATCCATTCTTAAGCATAGGATATGTTGTAGCGGCAGTGGTGGGGTATTATTTTTTTGGTGAATCACTTTCTGTTATTCGAATTGTTGGCATTGTAATTATTTGTATTGGTGTGTATTTAATTTCAAGAAGTTAAAATAGTAATGAAGTATTATATTTTTGGAGGAAATGGTTTCGTTGGACGTTACTTAAGTAATGCATTGATTGAGCGTGGAGAGAATGTGGTAGTTTGTGATATCCTTTCTGCACTTGATGAATGTATTAATAAGAAGGCTGAGTTTATAAATGTAGACATTCGTAATAAGTCTGCTATAAGCAAGATTGATATAATGCCTGATGATTTGGTAATTAATTTAGCTGCGAATCAGTATCACACTAGAGTTCCCAAAAATCGTGAAGAATATTTTTATAATACTAATTATGTTGGAACTAAAAATATTCTAGAAGTAATGGAAGAAAAGAATTGTATGCGCTATTTGATGTTTACTACTGATATGACGTATGGTAAGCCGCAATATCTTCCAGTGGATATAAAACATCCGCAAAATCCTTTTGGCCCTTATGGACAAAGTAAAAAGGTCTGTGAAGAAATATGTCGGGAGTATCGACAAAAAGGTATGGATATTACTATTTTTCGTCCTCGTATGATTAATGGGCCAGGTCGCTTAGGTATTTTGGTGAAGTTATTTAAGCTAATTGATATGAATTTACCAGTACCTACAATTGGTAATGGCAAGAATCATTACCAAATGATTTCAGTATTTGATTGCGTTAGCGCTATTCTTTGTGCTATAAACAAAGGACTACCTAACAAAGAATATAACTTAGGCTCTAAGAATCCGCCTGATATTCGTACACTATTACAGAGGGTTATTACGTCGGCGAATAAACATTCTGTAGTAATTCCAACGTCTGGCAAACTCGTAAAGTTAGTATTAGGATTATTGGATAAATATGGTTTTACATTAATGTATCCCGAACAGTTCATGATTGCGGATGAAGAGTATATTTTGGATATTCAGGAAACTGAAAAAGATCTAGATTGGCATCCACAGTATAGTGATGAGGATATGCTGAAAGAGGCATATAAGATGTATAAAAAGAAAAAGTAAGATTTCGCATTCTCAGATATGAACAATAACCTTCCTCGTGTCTCAGTTATAACAGTTTGCTATAATGCTGTTTCTGCCATACAAAGAACTATATTGTCTGTACTTAGTCAGACTTATGAAAATATAGAATATATAATTATAGATGGAAAAAGTACAGATGGTACTTTGGCTATTATAAAGAAATATGAAAGTAGGATAGCTTTTTGGTTATCAGAGCCAGATAATGGCATATATGATGCTATGAATAAAGCTATTGATAAAGCCACTGGCGAGTGGGTTCTTTTTATGAATGCAGATGATGAGTTTGTTGATAATAAGGTAGTAGAGCGTTTCGCTTTTGTTGCAAAAACTCATAAAAAATATGCTGCTTATTATGGTGATACGATTCTCCGTTATGGTATAGGAGAAAGACCAATGAGAGCTTTGGGATTGAAAAGCATGCGTTATATGATGGCTTTTTCACATCAAAGTGTGTTCATTCGAACTGATTTGATGAAGGAGAAAAAGTATTCTCTTAAATATAAACTTGCGTCTGATTATGATTTCCTACTTTCAAATTATCTTGCAGGGGAGCAGTTTTGTTATTTGAAATATTATGTTTCGAGAGTGAGGATTGATGCAGGTGCCAGTTTCTCACATTTTATAGAATCGAAGAAGGAAGTACTGCAGATTCATAAGACAAATGGATATGGAAGGTGGGAGGCTTATTGTTATTATTGGAAGGCGGTATTACGCTTTAGGTTAAGCAATATGCTAAAGAGCATAATCCCAAAAGGATTGATAAAATTGTTACTCAAGATTGAATAAATAATAAAAAGATTTGTAGTAGTGATGAGAATACTTGTTGTTTCTTTTTCTGTTAATGGTGCAATGGGGGATAATTTCTTCTTGCTAACAAGATTCTTTTCAAAAGAGCATGAAGTATTTGTTGTGACTAATAAAAATATTGGGTATGAACTATTAGGAACGAAGAATATATGCAACATCCCTTTTGATAGAAAAAAAACTTTAGATTTCATTAATCCATTGTCATACTATTGTATTTATAAGTATGTTCATTCTCTCGATTTTGATGTGTGTTTCATTCATAGTCCGCATCCAGTGAACAGATTCATCTATAGAATAGTAGACCATAAAAAGATTATTTCTTTTGTTCATGATCATATTCTTCATTCGGGTGTTAGACAATTGGATGCTTATCTTTTGAAGGCTCAATACAAAGATTATTTTAAATATAGCGCAAAAATAATTGTATCATGTCATTTTATGAAAAATGATATACTGCGACTTGGGCTGATAAAGGATGAAAAAAAAATAGCAGTGAATTATTTGGGTTTAATTGAGAATTTAGTATATCCTAAAAATGAAAATAAGGTTTTAGACATAGATGTGTTGTTTTTCGGTAGAATAGAATATTATAAAGGTCTTGATATATTAGTAGAAGCGGGAAAACAGATGAAGAATGTGAAATTCATGATTGCTGGAAAAGGGGATATAAGTCAAATTTTCGGAATAGATTCGCTGCCGTCAAATTTTGAACATGTTAATAAATATGTGCCTGATAATGAGTTGGCAGGATTGATTCAACGAAGTAAAATAATAGTATTACCTTATAGAGATGCCACAGGTACGCAAACGGTACAGAGTGTGTTCTATTATGAAAAGCCAGTGATAGCAACAAATACAGGTTGTTTCCCTGAATATATAGAAGATGGAGTAGATGGTATTATTGTACCAGCTTTAGATGTTGTGGCTTTACGACAAGCTTTGGAGAAACTTTTAGGAAATGATGAGCTAAGAAAAACTATGGGGAAAAATGGGTTCAAAAAGCTTGCAGTGAAATTCTCTAATGATGAAATTTACAAGAAATACATTTCGATATTTGGCTCGATTTGTAAATAAGAAACAGTTCGAAATAGAATTATGAAAATTTTGCATGTTGGTCAAATGATCGGTGGGCTTGATATTTATATCCGAAACTCTATTGTATATGCAGAAAGTGGTTATGAATATGTTCTTGTTCATGGAGATAAGGATAATAACAAACCGATAGAGAAATATGGAAGAGAAATAAAGGAGTATAAAATAAAACTTTATCGGGATTTAAATTTGTGGAATGATTTAAAGGCTATTGTGCAGACTGTGAGAATCATAAAGAAAGAACGTCCTGACTTGATTCATTGTCATAGTGCTAAAGGAGGAATTGTAGGGCGGGCAGCTGGATTCTTGACTCATACGAGAACTTTTTATACACCTCATGCTTTTTCTTTTTTAAGTGCACAATCCGTGGTAAAAAGAAATTTCTTTTTGTTTATTGAATGTATCACGAAGTTTAATGCTTGTCTTTTGGCTTGCTCAGAGTCTGAAAAAATAATGGGAGTGAATATGGTGCATTATAAAAAAGACAAGGCGTTTGTATGGAATAATGCTGTACCTGATGCTATAAATGAATTGAACAAAAAATGAGACAGGATAAATATATTTGTTATATAGGAAGACCGTCGTATCAGAAGAATCCTATTTTTTTAGTAGAAGTAGTGAAAGAGGTTCATGCCTTACATCCAGAGGTGGGCTTCTGTTTATTGGGAGTAGGTTATTATTCACCTGATCTTGATAGGATGAAAGCAAAGATTGCTGAATATGGTTTGGATAAAGTTATAGAATTGTTTCCATGGCTTAGCCATAAGGAAACATTGGAATACGTAAAGAACTCAATGTTTTATTTGACTGTAGCTCGATATGAAGGGTTACCTTTGGCAGTAATTGAAGCTATGTCTTTAGGGAAAGCAATAGTTGCATCTGATGTGGTTGGGAATAGAGATTGTGTGGAGGATGGGTATAATGGAAGATTACTTCCTTTTGAGAAAGAAGTATTTTTGAAAGCTATATGTGAATTGCTAGAGGATAAGCAGAAAAGAGAATGGTACGGAGAAAATTCACGAGCTCTTTTTGAAAATAAGTTTCTGATAACTAATAGAATTAAAGAATTAGAAGCTATTTATCAATCATTTTGCTTATAAAATTGTTTTACTGCTGAGGTGTAAGATGCGCATTTCTGTCCTATTAAATATATTGAGACTATCATTAAAAATGGGTGTAAAATGAAATGAATTAGTATATGAGTGTTAGACAAAATACGGTATATAATAAATGTTGAAAATGTTGAGATGTAATAAACACGTGAGTGTTTCGTATGTGAGATGAAAAAAATGTAGGTCCCTAGCTTCATGCTGTTTACAGCATGATTCTCCTACATTGTGGATTAGAAATCGTACGACGGTACATTTCTGATCTACGCCCTGACATCGGAGGTTAAAGCCGATGTGAATTTCCCACTATATCAACGGTCTGTGAAGATCGTTGATATTTTTTGTACGCCCAGCATGGGCGTACGCTATAGGGTGTAAGTCCCGAACGAGCCCTGATAGTGGGAATCGTTAGCCAAGAGCAAGGGTATCCATGGTGACGCGGAATCTGAAGGAAGCTGGCGGCAAATACTCGGCCTTACGAATAGGAACTGCATATAAGGCTGAACATGGAGGACAAGTCTGCAAAACAAGACAAAGTCCGATAACTATCCGAATCCATGTGAAGTAAATGCAGAGGGCACATGAGTTGAAAGCGTACGCTCTTATCTGGGGAGATCTCACGGACATACATTACCAATAAGTAGTGTATGGTTGAAACAAGATTTGCCGAGAGAAGTCAGCCGAGACCATATTACCGATGAGTGAGCATTGGGAAGGGTCGAACCATTATTAGTAACACCAATGAAGATTACCTTATGACGGGAAGAATGCAGAACGAATTGATGAGATTAGACCAGTCGGAGAGTAGGGTGGAACCCAAGGGTACGATCGGTTTGCAGACCTCTATGGGGATAAGCGAAGACGGAGTTACAGATTTTACTCTCCCGAAGGACGGACTGCTGGAGTTTATTCTCTCACCCGCCAACTTGAATGCCGCCTATAAGAAGGTTAAGGGCAACAAGGGCAGCGGTGGAATAGACGGCATGAGTACAGAAGAATTGCTTCCTTATTTAAAGGAGCACGGCTCGGCACTCGTGGCATCCCTCCGTGAAGGCACATACAAACCGAATCCGGTCCGCAGGGTAGAGATACCTAAGTCGAACGGCAAGAAACGTGGTCTTGGTATCCCTACGGTTGTTGACCGTGTGGTGCAACAAGCTATCAGTCAGGTGCTCGAATTGCTTTATGAGCCTCAGTTCAGTGAGACGATCTATGGGTTCCGCCCCCATCGCGGTGCCCACAAGGCACTTCTGAAATGTGGTGAATACATAGAGCAGGGGTACGTCTTTGCGGTGGATATGGACTTGGAGAAATTCTTCGACATGGTGAGTCATTCCAAACTGATAGAAGTGTTGTCACACACCATCACGGATGGTCGTGTCATTTCTCTGATACACCGCTATCTGAATGCAGGAGTAATCCATTGCGGGAACTATGAACCAAGTCAACTTGGTGTACTGCAGGGCGGTCCTCTCAGTCCGATTTTGAGTAATATTATACTGAACGAATTGGATAAGGAACTGGAGCGTCGAGGTCACAAGTTTGTCCGCTATGCCGATGACCTCGTAATCTTTTGCAAGAGCCGGAAAGCGGCTAAGCGTACCTATGAGCATATTGTCCCCTTTATAGAAAAGAAGTTATTCCTAAAGGTGAACAAGGTAAAGACCAAGGTTGCCTATATACGTAACATCAAGTTCCTCTCGTATGCGTTTGGTCGCAGGAGTGGGAAGTGTCAGTATAGTCTTCATCCCGAGAGTGTGAAGAAGATGAAGGCCAAGATACGTGAACTGACCAGCCGTAGTAATGGGTGGAGTTATGAGTATCGTAAGCATCGTCTTCAATGGTACATCCGTGGATGGTCTAACTATTTCTCATTGGCAGGCTACAAGCCTCGTCTTGAAGAATGGGACAGTTGGCTTCGGCACAGAATCCGCATGTGTATATGGAAATCATGGAAACGGGTTAGAACAAGGTTACATAATCTGGAAAAGTTCGTTTCCGATAAGAATCGTGTACGCATGGCTGCATTCTGCCGTAAGTCATATTGGCGGATGTCTCAACATCCCACGGTACACGAAGCTCTGTCTGACGAACGGTTGTTTCGCGCTGGTTATCCCACGTTTACAGGTTGTTATGTGGATTTTAATAAGGCAAGAGGGTATTATTGATAATGGAACCGCCGTATGCCGAACGGCACGTACGGTGGTGTGAGAGGACGCATGAGGAAATAATCCTCATGCTTCTACTCGATTACTACGTCAATTATAAATCCCGATATTCCTTCATACACTCAAAGCACGGACACCCTTTCATTGGGTTCAAGTCACGATGTCCCACAATCAACGCTTTCGGAAACTGCCTTCGTAATTCACGCAATAAAGCAAGCAGCGAGCCCCGTTGCTCCATTGTGCGAGTATCCTTGGGCTTTCCATCCGCATCCAAGCCACCTTCATAACAGACACCTATTGAATGGCTATTATGATTACGGCAGTGTGCCCCGACCTTTTCTAACGCACGACCTCGGTGGATCTCCCCGTCGCGAGTAATGTAAAAATGATAGCCAATATCACGGAAACCACGGTGCAGGATATGATCTTGTCGGCAAGCCTCCGCCGAAAGGGATTTTCCTTCCGGCGTGGCACTGCAATGAATGATAATCAGTGTAATAGTTCGCATAGATCTATATGCAACTTTGTACTCCGATCAAGCCCCCGATAGCGGTGGCAACGGTGATGATTACTTTGATAATGAAGCTCCATACGGAGCGGGAAGAGGATGATTTGCTCATACAATAACAGGTTTTAAATAAATGGATAACAGTTTTCTTTTGTCGCAGAGCTGCAAACTACGCAACTATGCACACTACTACACAGACTCACACAGAAATAAATAATCGACCACTTTAATGACTACCAATTAAATTATAATCTGTGGAAATCTGTGTAATCAGTGGTGAATCTTTTAAGCAGCCGGGTCAGGTGCTTCGCCGCCTCCGTCCGGTTTGGGATCAGGGTTGTCACCTGAATCAGAACCTCCGCCGGCAGTTGTCGGTTTCTGATACTCCGTCTGCTGCTTCAACTGGCTGTCGAGCTTCAGGTTCGTGGTAGACAGATTACCGGTGGCACGAGCTTTCAGACGCATGCCGCTAATATTCTTCTCCAACGAGAACTCTTCCAGCGTATCGGCTGCCTTACTGCGAATACCCACACCAAAAATGGCAAGATCATCGATTTTCACACATTTGCCATCCAGCAACAATTCCTTGATGCAATCTACCATATCCGAAAGCACACCTTTGATGACACCACCGGAATACGGTGAATTGTGCTTCGACATGTGTTCGGCAAGCTTTGCCAAATCAAACGTCTCGTCGCTTACTGCAC
>OODP01001122.1_pt1 | contig 18023 bp, 9 predicted proteins | sample 1671011 | NCBI WGS metagenome assembly OODP01 (sample SAMN06348113, study PRJEB24527) | human gut metagenome | biome: human gut; feature: ankylosing spondylitis patient; material: feces | host: Homo sapiens | place: China | collected 2015-10
AGGGAATTGAAAATTGAGAATTGAAAATTGAAAATTAAGTGGTATGGAGATTTCTGTTTTTATACGTGAATACGCTCCGCTGGCTGGGGAGGCCGGGCGGGCGTTCCGGATCGATCCGGTGGTGATCTTGGCGCAGGCGGCCATCGAGACGGGTTGGGGCGAGAGTACGCTCTGCCGGGAGTATCATAACTTTTTCGGCATCACGGCCTACGGGCTGCCCAACGTATGGTGGACCGGCCGGTGGACGGAGCTGTCGCCCCGCTCGCTACGTTTCCGGATTTACCCGGACGATAAGTGCTCGTTCATGGATTACTGCCGCCTGCTTCGCTCGGCCTATCCCCGGGCGGCCGACATGAGCGCCAACCCTACGGCCTTCGCCAAGGAGATCGCCTACAGCCCCTACATCAGCGAGGTGAACGGCGACAACCGGGAAGCCTATCGTAAGCTGATCGTCCAGCTTTGCCGAAAAATCAGCTCGCAACTATCAATCGTTAATCAAAAGGGCGGGCAGATGCCGTCCCTATCATCAACTGTCAACTAAAATGAAATACCTTGAACTCATCCTCCGTTGCCTCACGGCGCTCCTCCGGGTCATCTTCCCGCAGCATCCCCCTGTTCCCGAAACGACAGACGCTACCGGCGCTGCTCCTTCTCCTGCTAGCCCTCCTCTCCCTCCTCATGCGGGAGACGGAGGTGACGCTAGCGGCGATCGGCGCCTCGCTGACGCTCTTCCGCCACGACGGCACCCCTCCTCCCCACCGCCCCCCGGGGCGGACTGGCTGGGTATCTCCGGCTACACCCTCCTCATAGCGGGGTGCGCAGGGTGCCTCTTGAAGTACTGGGGTTATTAGAGGAAATGGGAATTTGAAGAATACTATTTTCTTCAAGCAAAAAGGGTATGCCGTGATGCATACCCTTTAACTTTTATTAAACCATCTATTCCTTTTGTGGTTATAAAAGAACATATAACCATCAATTATTCAAGACAAACTCTTCTATGGCATAACCGTTATATAAGTTGTCACTCCATCTACCCTAACTCCATTAACATATACATCACAAACTAGTCGATAAGAACCCGGAGAATATACGTTAATCGAACAATAATCACCATTCGGATAACAATAACAATTCCCAGAACCTACAATACTCCATCTAAATTCAGCACCACTAGGAGCATTGAACAGTTGGTAAGACGACCCTGCGTAACCACCTCTAAACTTCAAAGAAGTTTCCCCCTTAATATACATAGCAGCAGCAACTGCCATTATATCTACATTATCGTTTTCCACTTCTACAGCTTGAATTGTAGAAAAAGAACACACAGAAAGGCACAAAATAATAAAACAGCATAATAACTTCTTCATAATTTTAAAATTTAATTGAGTTTCAATAAAAAAGAATTCTAAAATATAAGAAGACAAACTCTTTAAGAGCAAGAATCTGTAAGCACCATTCAAAATAAAAACGATAAGGAAGTCCCCTGCCTTCCTTATCGCCATAAACCTTTAGTTTCTCCAAGCTTCCGGCTGTACCAAGTACGGAGTACCTGTTTCCGGATCTGTACCCAAAGTCAAGATCTCATCGTCAGGAACGGGCAACATTGTCTTATTTGCCGGCAGGTAAGAGGCACCCGCAAACTTAGAGATATACTGTTTCTCATAGTCCACATAGGCTTTCAACTCACTAGCCATCACATCACCACCCCAACGGGACAAATCGAACCAGCGCTCACCTTCCATAGCCAACTCTAACTTACGCTCCATGCGAATCGCCTTGATACAAACATCTTTGTTTGAGAATGCGGCATGTGAAGAAGGATATTCGGCAATCTTATAATTAGCGGCTGGAGTCCCATCATCTAACTTAACAATATTAACATCCAAAGCCGCACGACGACGAATCTTGTTAACCTGCTCCATCGCACCTTTCAGATTCCCAGCGTTAGCCAAGCATTCAGCATATAATAAAGTTAAGTCACGAACACTTAAATATTGCAAGTTCATAGCAGAACCCGGTGCCCAACCACCATATAACGCTTTCATACCAGCCGCATCCTCAGCCTTGCTATATACATGCTTTTTCGGCATGAAGATACCGCCATTCGTAGCATCTCGTACCCAACCATTCTCTGGGAATCCCCAATCCTTATAAGGAATACCAAAACGACCTACAGCAAAATCCAATCGAGGATCGACCGCAATGTTATTATCGTTAACGGCTAGCACAGCATCTTGGGAACTATCGGAGTTACGAACAGATACACTTTTCTTCGTACGATATTCACCGTTCAAGTAAGGAAGGCCATTCGCATCTACTTGGAACGAATTCACCAACTCAAAAGAAGGCTGGTAGAAACCACAACATCCACCGGGACCTGTATTATGCGGATAAGCTAAACAGAAGGGAGCACCCCCCATATTCTCTGCCGCATTTGAGTATTGTACCGCAAAAACGGATTCCTTACCATTTTCTGTCAAAGCATTGAAGTTATTGTCCAGATCATCTTCCAGTCCATAAGCCATACCCTTAGACGTAACACCATTCGTCAACACATCCGCTAAGATAGGTTGCGCTTCCGCCAAATCACCATGCCACATCAAGATCTTAGCCTTCAGAGCCTTCGCAGCGGATTTATTCGCCCGGCCAACCTCACCAACAACCTTAGGATCATCCGATAAATTCGCTATAGCATCATCCACGTCGGCAACGACCAAGCTATAGATATCTTTATCATTATGCACCTTTGGGTCATTCTCTTGATTAGTCTCATCAATATAGGGGAGATAAACACCAAACACACGCATTCCCTCGAAATAAGCCAAGGCTCGTAAGAATTTCAACTCGCCTTTACGCATTTGGCGAATTTCCTCCTTCATATCCTCCGCTTTTTCCAAGACCTGAAGAGCCAAGTTAACACGTTTGCTCATTTGATACACCCAAACCCATTTTTGCTTGATATAGCCATTGGTCGACAATGTATTATACAATTCTATCTCATTCACCGTAGATTGGTCGTTAGGGTCTGATCCCTTGTTGGCATCACCCCCATAAATACCACCCCATACCCAGTTAAACGGAGAAGCTTGATAGGGATCGTATCCTTCCACAGGAGAGGCTAAACCCGCATAAGCACTAGTAACCAGCAACTCCACACCTTGAGCATTCGCCAAAGCCTCCGGGGTCAAAACTCCTTGCGGCTCCTTTCCCAAGAAATCATCGCCACAAGACCCTAAAGTCAGCATACTGGCAAAAGCCAACGCTAATATATATTTGTTGTGTTTCATAATAAAATTCATTTTAAAAGTTAATCAAATCCCTAAACATTAGAAAGCGAAATTTACACCGAACAAGAAACGCATCGTTGAAGGCCATCCACCCATATCAACACCTCTCTGTAGGTCTCCCCCACTTTCTTTGCCCATATCCGCATTCGTATATTCCGGATCCAATCCAGAGTAACCGGTAATAGTCAGCAAATTCTCGGCTTGTACATACAAACGTAAGTTTTGGATACCCACCTTAGATAACACGCTCTTCGGAAGCGTATAACCCAAAACCACATTCTTCAAACGCAAGAACGAAGCATTCTCTACGTAATAAGAGTTCGAGAATTTACCAGAATAACCATCGTTCGAATCCAAGATCGGCAAAATGGCATTGCTATTATCAGCACCGGGAGTCCAAGATTGATCACGCATACGCTCAGACTTGTTACCGTTGAACATCCAGAAGTCCGTAAAATATTTCGTATTGTTAAACAGGTCATTGCCGATAGTTGAATACCAGAACATCGTGAAGTCCCAGTTTTTCCAAGTAACCGTAGCGTTTAAGCCAGCGATCAAATCAGGATGGGGAGAACCGATGAACGTACGGTCTCTTTCCGTCAACTTACCATCCTTATCCACATCATCAAACTTAAATTTACCGACCCAAGCCTTGGCGGACTCAGCGTTCAATCCGGATTGTCCTAGAGGCGGCAAGGCCAAAACCTCGTCAACGTTCTCATAGAAACCATTCACCTTGTAACCATAGAACTCAGAGATAGCATGTCCTTTCGTCGTACGGGTCACGTTTCCATCCAAGCGAGTTCCCGCTCCCCACAAAGAGGCATCATCCGACTCCGAGATACGCAGTACCTCATTCTTATAATGGGAAAGGTTCAAACTTACGTCCCAAGACCAATCACCTTTTGAATCTCTATAATTCAAGTTCAAATCGACACCCGTATTCTTGATATCACCGAAATTGATATATGGTTTCTTGATCTCCGGGTTAGCAAACGCTGAATATTGAGCCTCGATCAACATATCCGTTGTCTTCTTCCAATACCACTCAGCACCAATATTGAATTTACCATTTAAGAAAGTAGCGTCCACTCCGACGTTCCACATCTCTGTAGACTCCCACTTGGTATCCTCGTTTCCATATTTATCTAAGATGAAACCTGTTGTAGTAGAATTATTCTGTCCGTTCAAATCGTAGTCAGAACGTTTCGGGTAAGTTGCAAGTTCCATAGCATAGTTCGTAATACGAGGAACCTCAGAGTTTCCTGTCTGTCCATAACCGACACGCAACTTCAAATCGTCCAACCAATCTCTCGTACTTTCCATGAAATCCTCTTGGGAAATACGCCAACCTAAAGAAGCGGATGGGAACACACCATAACGATTAGATTTTGAGAAACGAGATACACCATCCCGACGGATGATACCTGTGAACAAATATTTATCATTGAAAGAATAATCTACACGGCCGAACAAGCCAAACAAAGCAAACTCACCCTTATATTCGGAATTCGCCAAACGCTGGTTGTTATTCTCACCCATATTCAGCACCCAACTATTCGTATTATCCTCAAACAAATAATTGTAACGACGACCGGTCAACTTGCGTCCCAGACCGTCACGGATAGCCTCCGTACCTAACAGAACGGTAAGTTTATGGATATCATTAAAAGTCTTGTTATAGGTCAACGTATTCGTCCATACCCAACGATAATTAAACTCACTTTGTTCCTCAAAGTTATTCTGTCCCATAGACTCTGAGAACTCCGGATTTTTCTTTTCCATGCGATAATAATACCGGTTCGTATAGTCGATACCGAAGTTCGTACGGAATGTCAAGTCCTTGAAAATATCCGCCTCAGCCCATAAGTTACCAAAGATACGGTTGCGAGTATAATAGTTGTCCTTATTACGGACTTGATTGGCTACCGGATTCTGGAAGTTACCCGTACCGGAGAACTTTGATCCAGCGAAATTACCTGCGATATCATATACCGGAACCCAAGGAGAAGCACGATATGTCCACGAATAAGGATTAGATTCCGCTCCATTCGCACTCAAGCCATTATCTTTCGTGAAAGCATACGTTAAGTTCTCACCCACACGTAACCAGTCACGTACATTGAAAGAGGTATTCGCACGCACTTGATAACGCTGATAGTAAGAATCAATTACCGTACCGTCTTGTTTGAAATAGTTTGCGCTTAAGTTATACTGTCCCTTTTCCGTACCACCGGACAAGCCGATCTGGTGATTTTGAATCATGGCGGCACGATCTAACTCATCCCACCAGTCCGTATCTGAGAATGGTGCGTAAGTTGTAGTAGGATAATCATAGTCGCTCGGATCTATTGTAGTAGAACCCTGAGCACCTGATTGTGTCAAGTAATTCGGGATAGAAGGTCTATCCCCCGTACCAAATTGAGGATTACTTGGATAACCTCCGATATCACGCATAGCAATATTATTCTTCTGCGCCTCCCAATCTAGGTTCAAGCGATCCATAGAATTCAACACGTCATATTTCTTACCCGTCTTCTGGACACCAATATAACCGTCGTACGTTAATCTCGGTTGCCCGCTCTTCGTACCTTTCTTCGTCGTGATCAAGATAACACCGTTCGCAGCCTGCGCACCATAGATAGCGGCAGAAGCGGCATCCTTCAATACCTGCATACTCTCAATATCGTTCGGATTCAAAGTACTTAGATCCTGATTACGTGTTGACACGCCGTCAATTACGTATAATGGGCCGTTATCATTAACCGTATTGATACCACGAATACGAACCATTGAAGGAGAACCCGGAGAACCGGTCTGACCGATATATACACCGGCCGCCTTACCTTGCAACTGCTGGGTAGCGGAAGATCCGGAAGATGCCAAAAGGTCCTTCGTATCGACTACTGCCACGGAGCCTGTGATATCTTTCTTCTGCTGCGTACCGTAACCTACTACTACTACCTCATCAAGGTTTTGCGTATCTTCTTTCAATGTCACATTTACCACTTCTCCCGAAGCCGGAATTTGTTGGGATACATAACCAATGTAGGAAACGACTAAAATGGAGTTGGGCTCAACTTCCAAGGAATACTTACCGTCAAGGTCGGTAATCGTACCGTTTGTAGTACCTTTTACTACAACATTCACACCCAAAAGGGGTTCACCCTTTGCGTCAGTTACCGTACCGGTAACTTTCTTAGCTTGTTGGGAGATGGACACATTCGCGTTAGACGCATGGATTGGAGGGGTTACACCCGCACCGACCATAAGGAAACAAAGTGCCAAACCCAGCCCGCTTTTAACAAAAGCCAACTGTTTGTTCATCATAACACAAAAATAGGTTAACATTAATAATTATATCCACTCTTCGGATACGGGTACAAATATAAATTATTATTCTCAATAAACAACAATAGTATGCATATTTTTTTCACATTCCCTTGAACTTGCGGATATGTGTTCGTACAAATAGCTATTATAGACCCAATAAGGCTTATTCTTGTTAACAAAAAGACACCTTCACAAGAATCAACAATATGTTAAAAACCGCATAAAAAAATACAATCTATTCCTAATTTTTCCGAAGACTTTTAAACCTTATTATCAATCTACAGCACGGTAAACGAGTCTCTTGGGCCATATAAAACAAAAGAGGACACCGTTTTACCGACATCCTCCTAAGCTCTTATCGCATTAGATCCATGAGCCTTACCGGCTGCCGGCTATCGATTTACTCACGATATTCGTTACGGCCTCTTGCATCTTCTCGATGACGCCGCTGTTTTCCATCCCGTATTCGGAGGCGATCGTCTCCAGATTCGGGGAACCGACCCAAACCTTGCCGTCCGCATCTTCCCAAACGGAGATACGTAGCGGCAGCTCCAAAGAGATAGACGGATCTTGCTGCATCAATAAAGTCCCGACTTTCGGTGAGCCGAAGACGATCACCTTATTCGGAGGCAGCTTCATCCCTACCTCGCTAGCGTTTCGCCCATGATCGAACATGGCGAACACGGAACCTCCTTGAGACTTGATAATCTCCTCGATCCGCCGCATCGTCTCATCCACGCTAAACGGGCTTACTGTTTTTTCCATCAAACGATTCTTTTTCTCCATGGCTGCAATTTTCTTTAGTTTTGTCAAGACAGGAGTCTTGACCGTCCGTACGCTCGACTTCCGGTCATTATTCAGCTGCTCATAAATAACGATTTTATTCTCTCCTTTGTTCAGCCATACGCCCGGTATGTAAAGCGTTTGCTGAGGGCCGGCGTACCAATAGCGACCGATATTGATGCCATTGATGAAAATAATGCCCTTTCCCCAATCCTCCATATCGATAAACGTATCGCCGGTATCGGACAGGTGGAAGGTTCCCTCGTAGAGAACCGGCTTATTCCCCAACGCCGCTACCTCGGGCGAGCCATTCTTATAGACATAAGGTTCGCCGGAGACCAAAGCCGGCATCCGGTCCATCGGGAGCTTGTACATCTTCCAGTCCGATATCTCGCTGCCGTTAATCTTGACCGAGCTGATGATCCCCTTCGTATTGCGGACGATCTCCTCGCCATAATTGATACGCCCCATGTTCTCCACCAAGATGTCCAAGGTAGCGTTGAACGGGATATCGATCTCCATCGCATATTGGTTGAAGCAACGGTTTAACTCGCCGACACGCTCGCCATCCACGTAGATCGTAGCGTAATCACGCAAGCCCGGTATCTCCAAACGGCCTTTCAGGGGTTGGTTGAAATGGGTAGAGTACAAGACGTAGCCGTATCCTTGGTTCAATTGCTCGAACGTGAGAGGTGTCGGAGACGCTACCGGTTCCCCTTCTTTCGCCAAGGCCAACACATCGGCTACCTTCGTCAAGGAGATCGACGGGATCTCGATCAGCGGTATAGGGGCTGGGGCCTCGGGGACGTCATAAGTGACGTATTTCCGGATCACGTTGCGGATCGAGTCGAACTTCGGGGTCACCCAACCCGCCTCGCTGATCGGGGCGTCGTAGTCGTAGCTGGTCAAGTCCGGCTGGATATCATGCTTCTTGTCGTAATTGGCGCCACTGGTGAAACCGAAATTCGTACCGCCATGAACCATATAGAAATTGAAAGAGACATCGTTTTGGAGGTACGTCTCCGTCTGCCTCGCTATGCCGGAATCGCTTATATCGGGGAATGGTTCCGCCCAGTGCATCAGCCAACCGGGATAAAACTCGGCTACCATATACGGGCCTACTCCCCCGTGATACTCGTTCACCACCTTTTTCAAGTTCTCCACGTTGCTCTCCCCGTTCGCCGTAGGCAACGCTCCCGGGGTGGAACCGCCCTCGAACAACCAGCTTCCGTCCGAGGTGAACAGAGGCACGTTGAAACCGGCGTCCGCCAATTGCCGCTTGATCTTGGCGTTGTAGCGGCGATGCTCCTCCAAGGGGATATCCTTACGTTGCGCCACGTAAGAGCCGAACTCGTTCTCGGCCTGCACCATGATGATAGGGCCGCCTTTCGATACCTGCAAGTCGCCGACCTGCTCGTAAAGCTTATCGATATAAAGCTTCGTGCGTTTCAAGAACTCCGGGTTATCCCGGCGGATCTCCATGCCCGGTATATTCTGCAACCACCACGGATAACCACCGAACTCCCACTCGGCGCATACGTACGGGCCGGGACGGAGGATTACCATCAATCCCTCCTCTCCCGCTATCCGGATATACTCGGCCAGATTCTTGTCTCCCTCGAAATCCCATTTACCCGGCTCCGTCTCGTGCAGGTTCCAGAAGACATAGGTAGCGACCGTATTCAAGCCCATCGCTCGCATCATCCGAAGGCGATGCCGCCAATATTGATGAGGGATACGAGGGCAATGCATCTCACCCGAGAGGATCGGGGTTACCTTCCCGTTTACATAAAAATGACCGTCCTTGATCTCGAACGTACGTTTCTCCTTGGCGAACGAGCCGACAGGTATCAGCATCAAAAGGAGCAATAGATAGGCGATTTTCTTTTTCATGGAATCCATGTGTTATAAAGATTTATTTTTAGGTTTAAGATCTCGTGGCAAATGTATGTAAATAAAAAGAGGATGCCAAATAAATGACATCCTCTCTAGCTTATATATTATATAATGTATAAGTCTGTATTAAGCTTGCTCCAACTGCAAAGTCTTAGTCGGCTGGTCGCAAACCTCCGTCGGACCGAAGTACTGGATCGGACCCGGATATACATAGCTAGTAGTCAAAGCCCACTCGTCACGGTTAGCGGCGAACGCCTTGAAAGGAGCGCCGTCAAGCTTAACCAAAGCCTTCTGGATAACCGGCTTCATCTCGCCATGACGTTTCTCCATGTTCATCATCATAGTAACAGGGATACCACCGGCGATCCATTGATCAGCGGGAGCGGTCGTGTTACGTACGGAAGACATATAACCTGTCTTACCGGCGGCGATCAAGCAAGATGCCGTGTAACCCAAAGAGTAGCAGTAGTCCGCATCGTAGTTAGACGGAGCGGCGCAACGACCCTCGTAACCGAAGAAGTGGTGTTGTGCGGCGAACTTGCCTACGTACTTGCCCTCGGCCTTCCACTCAGCCAATTTCTTGCCAACCATCTCAGACAATAACTTCTCAGTCTCGATCAAAGAAACCTGTACGTTTCCGTGCGGGTCACGGTCCAAAGACAACTGACGAGCTACGCCCTCCGGAAGAGAAGCATACAGATCAGAGTTCTCCTTCGTCAACTTGCTGATGATATAAGCACGTTGCTCGCTCTTCTTGATCATCTTGAACTCAGCGTCGTGCTTAGCCAAGAAGTCGTTCAACTCGGCGATCAAGCGTTTCATAGCCGGAACGAACTCGATCAAGCCCTCAGGGATCAATACCGTACCGAAGTTATTACCCTCGGCGGCACGTTTAGCCACGATACCAGCCACGTAAGTAACGATATCGTCCAAAGACATATTCTTCTCCTCAACCTCCTCGGAGATGATACAAACGTTCGGTTGAGTCTGCAAAGCGCACTCCAAAGCGATATGAGAAGCGGAGCGACCCATCAATTTGATGAAGTGCCAGTATTTCTGGGCGGAGTTACAGTCACGTTGGATGTTACCGATTACCTCGGAGTAAACCTTACAAGCCGTGTCGAAACCGAAAGAGGTCTCGATCTGGGCGTTCTTCAAGTCGCCGTCGATCGTCTTCGGGCAACCGATTACCTGTACGCCGGCGCCAATAGCCTTGTAATACTCGGCCAATACGCAAGCGTTCGTGTTAGAATCGTCACCGCCGATAATAACCAAAGCCTTGATATCAAGCTCTTTCAAGATCTGAAGACCTTTATCGAATTGCTCTTTCGTCTCTAATTTCGTACGTCCGGAACCGATCATATCGAAACCGCCCGTGTTACGGTACTCGTCGATAATATCAGCCGTCAATTCCATATATTTATGATCGATCAAACCGCCCGGGCCCAAGATGAAACCATACAGACGAGAATCTGCGTTGTGAGCCTTGATACCGTCGAACAAACCAGCGATCACGTTGTGACCACCGGGAGCCTGACCACCGGAAAGGATCACACCAACGTTCATGACAGGCATAGCCTTCTCCTCGTTACTCTTCTCGAATGTAACGATCGGCATTCCGTAAGTGTTCGGGAACAATTTCTTGATTTCTTCCTGATCGGCTACTGATTGAGTATACTCGCCGTCAACGGCTTTCACTGCACCTTTCAACGCAGCGGGTACCTTCGGTTGGTAAGCTGCTCTTGCGATTTGTAATGCACTCTTTGTCATTTCTTAATTGATTTATTTAGAAATTATTTGATACGTGTTCAAAAGTGACGCGAATATAAGGAAAAAAATCCGTATTAATAAAAGAGAAGGGGGATATGTTCATTCAAAATAGCATCGAAAAAAACTTCCGGGAAATCACTGGTAAACTTGCCCTCATAATTATAACCGATCAACCTTCAACAAGAAGAGGGTGTGTCACCATGAAGTGAACACGAGAAAATAGGTAGCTTACTGTATATTTTACTTGACTATTTTTTACCCGGTCGTGTTTTTCCAAAAACACGTACGTGTTTTTTCGAAAACATGTACGTGTTTTACTCAAATCTCCATCATAATTTATATCCATCTAATTATAAGCTAGTTATAAACCATTTCAAACAAATGCTTTATTGTATTTTTTTAATCCGTTTACTCTGTAGGCTACTTCGATGGCACAATAGAGTAAACTATTCATCAACTTGCACCTAATTATCACAAAAGACTTCGTATATTTACACCTTCTATTAACGTTAGTTAATCACAAAATTCGATGCGAAAAAGCCCTCTTGCACTCCTATTATCGCTTATCTGCCTGATCTCGTCTCATAACGAGATACAAGCGCAAGGACATCCCCCGACAGATTCATTGCGACAACGGGCCGCAGCGAGCGTGGGTAAGGAAAAGCATGATCTACTGATGCGTATAGCCATGTCCACCAACGATATCGCCGACTGGGACGCTACGCTCAACGACGCTATCGACCGGTGCGACACCCCGGCCATCTGCCGATCAAGGCTGAATCGCATACAATGCCTCTTTAATTTCTACTCCGTGGATTCGGCTATCATCGAGGCACGAGAGAGCCTTCCTTTTATATTGAATGCCAAGCAATACAGTTTCTACTTCTCCACCTATAATACTTTTATATCCGGATTGTTCAAGCAAAGACGGTTCGACGAGGCCCGTGAGGAAGCCACAACCATGTTCGAGACGGCGCAACAGGTTAAACAACCGGTAGGCATGACGATGGCCTTGCAGGTACAAGGCAGCATGTATTATAAACTCGGCTTGTACGACCAAGCCCTCACCTCGCTGGAAAAAGGGATCGCTATATGTCCCACTTACGAGAATGGTGAGAACCAAGTACTCTACATCTCGGCCGTTCTTTACGAATGGCTCTTCATGACCGCCCTGAAGGTGAACGACACAGAACGCATATCCCGTTACGCCGACAGCTACGCCGCCCTCGTCAAATGGAGAGACGAGCATGGGAAAGTGGACCCGACCGGACATTATCCCGTCACCTCCCGCTCTCTCCAAGCCTTGTCTTTCCTGAAAAAAGGGCAAATAAAAGAGGCGAGACGATTGCTGGATGAGGCAGCCCGGTTTATTCATCCCCAGATCCCGGCCAACGCTTATGAGCATTTTTACGAGGCTCGTCGAGAATTACGGAAAATGACAGGAGATTACCAAGGGGCTATCAAGGATATGGATATCCTGTTGGCGGCCCACGAGGGCGACCTATCTTTCTATATGGACGATTTGTTGAAGAAAGCGGAACTTCTGGCTCATTCCGGAGATCCCCGGTCCTGTATATCGCTCTATCATACGTATATACAGGTGAAAGACTCGGTAAACCGGTTGGATATCGCCTCTCGGATGGATCAACTACGGACTATTTACGAGGTAGACCGGCTCAACCAAGAGAGGCAATACGCAAGGAACTGGATGTTCGCCGCCTTTACCGGTTGCTTGCTCCTTTTCCTTTTGCTAGCGGGATATATTATCTATTCCCAACGCCTAAAAGCGAAGAACCAAGTACTCTACAGACGCATACAGGAACAGATCCGGCAGGAAAATAAGGCGGTGGAAACCATTAAGCAAATACCCGAGAACGATCTTTCCCGGGAATTACGTTTATTCATAAACTTGAACGAGTTATTGGAAAAAGAAAAGCTATACACCGATCCCACCTTGAACCGGGATGATCTGGCACAACGTTTGGGGACCAACCGTACCTACTTGATGGAAGCCGTACGTACTTACGGCGGGAATATGACCGTCCGCGAATATATTTATGACTTTCGTCTAAAGCATGCCGCCGAACTGCTCTCCTCTCCCTCCGCCCTCTCGATCGATCAAATATGCTATGACTCCGGATTCGCTTCCCGCTCGGTATTTTACCGCCTTTTCCGACAGAGCTATGGCCTGTCTCCTAACGAATATCGAAAACTTGCGGAGAAAGAAAAAGAAAATTAAAATACTATATTTCAAAAACTTGCGCCACACGGACAAATGTTTTGCGCCACACGGACAGCTTTTAGGATTACTATTCGGATATTGAAGCGATATCTGTTAATCCTAAAAACAAACTATATATGAAGACAAATTATTTTTTTCTCCTTTTCTTTCTTTTGATTCTGATGGGATGTTCGGATGACAAAAACATTCCGGATATCCCGGCCTCCACAGAGGACACCTATGAAGGAGTACACGATCTGATCAGTTTCACGAAAGAAACCGAAGATTTCACGTATGGAGACCTGACTTTCTACATCAAGACTCCCCGCGGGAACATTATCCAACGGAAAGCCAAGCACCGGCGATTATCCGGGACTTCCCTATTCACCATGGAAAAAGGGCTGAAGGAGGGTAAATACCAGCTACTATATATGGAATATACCATCCAATCGGATTGCCCGGACATTGACGGGCGAAATGGGGAGTTCGGCATGGGGTGCTACATTACCGTCAGCGAGAATGGGATCTCCACCGAAACCAACCGTGACGAGCGAATCGGCCTGTATGGGAACGGTACGCCGGAAGATCCGTACCGGATAACCTCTGCCGATGATTTGGCGAAGATACAAGAAGCGATCCTCAACTTCCACAACAATGGTAACCTTGTTAATTCCTCCACCTGCTTCAAGCAACAAAATGACATTAGCATGGCCAACTATAATGACCAATGCGGCTGGGAGGGTAACTGGTATCAAATCGGATTATCAGCCAGTTATCCTTTCACGGGCTATTATGACGGCAACGGCTATACGATCCGGGATCTGAAAATGTTAGATAAAAACGCCGTGGGCGCTAGTTTGTTCGGCTTCGTAAATCAAGCCATCATCTCGAATCTCACCATCGAGAAAGCCACCATAACCGGCTATGGGGCGCTATCGGCTATCGTAGGAGCCGTTACCACCAAGGGGGGAAGCATCAATAAGACATTCATAAAAGGGTGCATAGTAAAAAAATCCACCATCGAAAGCCGTAGCGATGGCGTAGTCACGGACGGCATGGCCATAGGCGGGATCGCCGGCATGGTAGACCCAAACGTAAATCTCTGGATAGATTCCTGCTCGGTAGAGGATTGCACTATAAACGGGGCGATTGCCGTAGGAGGAATCCTTGGCGGAGGAACAGTGTACTCAATGACACAAATCACGAACTCCCACAACCGGAATACCAAGGTAACCGCATCTTACAATTGTGCCGGAGGAATCGTTGGGTACGCCGATACGCTCTATGTATATTCATGCAGCAATAATGGCTCTATCAAAGGTGCCGCATCCACAACCGCTCCTCCCGGAAACCTTCCTGCCAATTCTATATATAATGTAGGAGCGGGCGGGATCGCCGGAGGAAGTGGATTGAGCACCATCATTTCCAGCCGAAACAGCGGGACGGTGCAAGGAAGCAGGGGCGTAGGGGGAATTATCGGAAGCACACTGGTAACTACCCAGCCGAAAACTTATTATAATAACACGTTTATCGGTTTTTGCTCGAACTCGGGGAATATAAACGGCGACAGTTATATAGGAGGATTATGCGGTGAGGCGCAACTTGGCGCTTATAAATCGTATAATGAGGGTATGATCAAGGCTAATTCATCCTTCGCTGGTGGAATTTTAGGATTCGCTCCCTTGGCCTCCATCACCAACACGGCGAATTTCAATAAAGTAATCGCCTCCTCTTATAGCGGAGGAATAGCCGGTTCCATCCTTGCCGGCTCGTTGGGTATTAACACGAATCTGGGGGAAGTAGCCTCCTACCATGAATATGCCGGTGGTATGATAGGAAGGGCAGGGAATACGCTTGCCATGAACTATTGTTCCAATTTCGCACCGATATCAGGTTCCTCATACCTCGGTGGTATGATCGGCGAGGTAGGCGACGCAAGGAAATGGACGATCATGGACGGCGTATCCTTGGGGTTTGCCACATTCGAACTAGCGTCTACTCTTGTCGGATTTGTCCCTTTCGCTAAAATCGTGGGAGAAAGCGGAGAAATCCTTGTTAACTGCGCCCTTACAGTACTTAGCCTCGTCTTAAATGATATCGATATTTTATCAGAAGGTTTTAGCGTATTCGGGCTTATTTCACACGGTCATCCGGAGATTATAGAAACAGAGAGGCTGAAAGGTGTCATTACCCATGATATCGCCATGTTGGAATCAGATATGGACACGAAACTGGCCAATAAAACAGACAACCTATCGTTCGCAAGTATCAAACTGAGGAGCAAAGATATGACAAATAGGTTCATGTCTAATCGAAAGACATTAACAGAATGGTTCGAAAGTGGGACAAACCACCAGATTTATAGTGATGCGATGAATTATAAGAGAGGGTTGCTCTCCAAACAGATCCTTAAAAGCAAAAAAAACGAAGAAGTTCTACATACGGTTGTCAGTGGTGTTTGTTGCGCGGTCAATTCAGCCTTGCTTTTTGTTACAGTTATCACTTTCCCCGAAGGTGTTCCCGCTGTAGCCTTGATGGGAGGTGCGCTAGCGTTAGTCAGTTTCGGCAATTCGGTTTCGGCCACTCTTGATGATTTCGTGGAAAACTCCGTCGTTATCACACAATGCTTGAACGCCGGAGAGATTGGCCAATATAGCAGCGGAGGCTTGGTAGGCCAACTTCAGCAAAGTTGCCTTATCTCCGATTGTATAAATATGGGACGCTCAAATAAAAGAGCCAATGCCATAATTGGAGTTGTCAATCAAAACGTAACGGTAAGTAGAAACTTGAATGTCGGGGAGAATTGGCATCTTTTCGCACCTCCCGCATCCGTTTCTTATTTTGGGAATTACTGTATGCTGGGCACTGTAGAGCAACCGAATCCTGTGATTATGAACATATTCAGCTTACAAGACTTAAAGTCGGAAAAGACCTTTACTGGATGGGACTTTGATGTAAAATGGGAAATACCATCCAACGAAACAGGTAGCTTTCCGATCCCTAAGAAATCCGAGATGCAATTTGATAAACCTAATTTATAAATAAACGAACAAACAAACATGAAAACATACACTAAAACAATATGGAATATATGCGCATGCATGCTTATCATCTTGCTCGGCGGATGCGCGGACGATGACATCATACGAAACGACTGCGGATCGACCTTGCAAGAGACAGAATCTCATCTAATAAGCACGTTCTCCTTGCCGGAAGGCAAAACTCCCATACAAGATACGAGAGAACAGATCTTTTTCCAGTTGAGATCGCTGAGCGATAACTCCATACAGCTCATGGAAGGTAAGATCCGGAAAAACGCGGGGATTCTTTCCTGTGAAATGTTTATCCCCAATAATCTGGTATTAGAAGATGGAGACTATATACTTTGGTTAAAATTCGATGAAGAAGGCAGCGTCTATCCACTAAGCTATCATCTGACATTCCGTGACAAGATGGTCAGTATGGTACGTGATACTAAATATATTTACGAGATGCTGAATGGCGAAGGTACGGAAGAGAATCCTTATCTGATTACTTCCACCAACGATTTCGCCTATCTCGTGTCTCAATTAGCCACGTACGACCGTAATTACGGATACGGGCAATTCTTCAAGCAAATAGCCGACATCAAAGCTCCTATCCCCAATTGCCTGTATCAAGGTAACGCTTATAAAAGCGCCCCGTTCGCGGGGAACTACGACGGCGATTCCCATAAGATACTAAACCTAACCTATCTCGGGACGAACGGTGAAGAGCAAAGCGACGCAATCGGGCTTTTCTCCATTTTACACGACGGGGCAGTGATCCGGAATCTTGATATAGAAGGAGCGGATATAGAGTATCCGGGGAATTGCTGCGGATTGCTTGCGGGAGTAGCTAACGGGAATATACGAATCGAGAATATAACCTTAAACGGTAATATCAAGTCCACGAAGGATAAAGTTGGCGGTTTAATAGGCTATATCGAGGGCAACGCCCAGTCGTTGGCACAAATCAGTATCCGGAATGTGCGATTGGGCGTCTCATTCTCGGAATCCGGCAGCTCTTATATCGGAGCGTTGATCGGCTGGGCCGAGAACGCTTCCATTCAAGTGGAGGATATCAGTAGCGACGGGATTTTCAAAAACTTGAGAGGGAATAATCATGTGGCCGGTCTGATCGGGAAATTATATGGTCAAATCGATGCCAGAAAAATTAAGCTGCAACATACCACCTTAAACGATTTCCCGATATCCGGAAACCAGAACGTAGGCGGATTGATCGGTGAGGCATTCTTACAGGCGGCATCCAGTTTCAAAGACATAACCATCGACATGCCGATCAAAGGTAGCTCCTATGTCGGCGGATTGATCGGTCAGATCCGGTCGGAAGCCCCTACCAATATCCTCATCGCCATCGAGAACTTCCAGTTGTCCAATCCGGCAAATCGGTCTCAAATCCAAGGGGGTAGTTATGTGGGTGGAATGATCGGATATTCCCACAAAACACACGCTAACGCATTTACGATAGAGCTTAAAGGGGAATCCTTGTTTCATGCCTCGATAACCGGGCAGTCTGCTATAGGAGGTATTTTCGGTTCTTTAGATGATACCCAAATACAAATAACCCCGGCCTCACGATTGTATATGGATAATGAATCCCTTGAAGCTTCTTCAGGGATTTGTGGCACTTTAGCCGGAGCCTTATCTTACCAAGAACCGGGGAAAGAAATTCTTTTGGATCCGGAAATATTG
>OODP01001153.1_pt1 | contig 17528 bp, 8 predicted proteins | sample 1671011 | NCBI WGS metagenome assembly OODP01 (sample SAMN06348113, study PRJEB24527) | human gut metagenome | biome: human gut; feature: ankylosing spondylitis patient; material: feces | host: Homo sapiens | place: China | collected 2015-10
ATGTCACTATTGTCCGACTTGGCAGAGTATATTACTTTAGCTAATAAAACATCTTTTATGAAGTTCTTCACTTCGGATAAGATTAAGTTGGTATCAGATGTTTTTCTGAAAGGGACACAGATGTTCGGATATAGAATGGCATATGATTTTGGAACGATTGGGCGGGGGATATGTCGCCCGAATTGCTTGAGCAATATGTCCACGCATACATTAGATTTAATGAAAGAAGTTGATCCCGTTCATGCGGAAAATTATGAGGCATGGAAGCGGCATATTGGTGGCGAATCCTTTCCGGTACCAGGAAATACACATTTTTGGAAATCAAACATTATGACCCATCATGGTTCTGATTATTATATGTCTGCCAAAGTCATATCCGTACGAACAAATGGTACGGAAATGCTGAACGGGCAGAATTTGAAAGGCTATTATCTACCATTAGGAGCAACTAACATAATGACTACCGGTCATGAATATGATGATGCCTTTGTTGTTTGGGATTGGACACGGGTACCGGGAACAACGGCGGTTGCTAATCAGTCGACTGCCGATCTCCGTTGGTATTTGTTTGGTTCGAATCAATTTGGTGGAGGTGTTAGCAATGCTCATAATGGTGTAATGGCTTATGAACATGCTTATCAAGGTGTGGAAGCTCGGAAAGCTTACTTTTTTATGGGAGATGCTATGGTATGCATGGGAAGTGGCATTAAGGCGGCTCGTACTCAGGAAGTTCGTACTTCAGTAAATCAATGTTTGGCAAATGGTGAAGTTACATATGGCTTATCAGGACATACATACCGGTTAACGAATAACTTGTCCGACAAAAATATTGATTGGGCTTACCATGATAATGTAGGGTATATTTTCCCGCAAAATGAGAGTGTAACGTTGAGAAAAGCCAAGCAAACCGGTGCTTGGAGAGAACTTGAAGTAACAGCAAGTGATAAACCAGTAACAAAAGAGATTTTTAGCTTATGGGTTTCGCATGGTACTACTCCGCAGCATGAGGATTACTGTTATATTATAATGCCTGATAAACCTCTTTCTTATTTTACAGATAAGAAGTTTGAGAATGAAATTAAGATTATAGTTAACTCTGAACAGATACAAGCGATTTCCAATGAGAATAAGAAACAGTATGCTGCCGTCTTTTATGAGCCGGGTGAAATACGGTTTGCAGAGGATTTAGTGGTAGCAGTCAATAAGAAAGTTATAATATACATTGAGAAGAAAGACAAACAATATGAAATAGCTGTAGCCGATCCTCTATATAAAGAGCAGTCTCTCCAATTAAGTATGAATGGAGAACAAATAAATATAGTATTCCCTTCTGGTGATTATTCCGGTAGTTCAGTAATAAAGCATATTACAGAAAAACATTAATAAGGACGTTCATGAATAAGTTATCCATTTTTTTGCTTCTATTTTTATCTGTCGCATATTCCGTACAGAGCAGTAATACAAACTATGCAAGAACAACCGATAGAATTTGGTTGGACTCGAATGAAATGCATCAGGGAGAATATAGCTGGAAGATGATGAAAGTAAGTGACGTGAAAGCATCTGCTGAGGAAGTTTCGTCGCTTGGATATAATACGAGTGACTGGTTGTCAGCTATTGTTCCGGGAACTGTGCTTAATTCTCTTGTATATAATAAGAAGTATCCTGAACCCTATTATGGACTGAACAATAAAATAGAGTCCAATAAAATACCGGATATATCAAAAGTAGGTCGTGAGTTTTATACTTATTGGTTCCGTACGGAATTTGAGGTTCCGGCTTCTTTCTCAGGAAAAAATATATGGTTGCAGCCTGATGGCATCAACTATCGGGCTGAAGTATGGGTGAATGGTAATTTATTGAGTACGATCAATGGAATGTTCGTTAATGACTACATTAATATAACAGATTTTGTAAAAGTAGGCAATAAGAATGTTCTTGCTGTCAAAGTCTATCCGGTGGATGTGCCGGGGACTACTATGCCAAAGTCTTGGGGGGCTGTAGGTGAATATCATAACGGGGGTAATGGAAACATCGGTTTGAATACTACTATGCTTATGAGTATTGGATGGGATTTTACCTTTATGGATGGTATTCGTGACCGCAATACGGGTATTTGGAAAAGTATATCTATATATAGCACAGGGATATTGGCATTGCGTCATCCATTTGTGAAGTCAGAACTACAGAAGCCGGGGTATGATGTCGCTCGTGAAACCATATCCGTTGAAATTATTGATCCGTTTCATTCGATGGATACGATTAGCGGAGTGGTCAGAGGAGAAATAGTGGGAGAAAATATTGTTGTAGAAAAGCCTTTCAGCATATTACGTGGTGAGGAAAAAAATGTGACTTTCACTCCGGAAGAATTCCCTCAACTTACTATCCGTAACCCACGCTTGTGGTGGCCGGTCAATAAAGGTCCTCAGAACTTGTATGAACTGAAACTGACAGTAAGCGTAAAAGGCGCTGTCTGTGACTCTGTTAAAACCCGGTTTGGTATTCGTGATATAACTTCTGATACAAATACTCCCGATAAATCACGTGTATTCTATGTGAACGGTAAACGTATTTTTATCCGTGGTACAAACTGGATTCCTGAGGGAATGTTACGAACTTCGGATGAACGTACCTATGCTGAGTTGAGATACACCCGGCAGGCAGGTATCAACTTGATCCGCCTTTGGGGGGGCGGTATAGCTGAATCTGATTACTTTTACCAGCTTTGTGACGAACTGGGGTTATTGATTTGGCAAGAATTCTGGATGACGGGAGATACACGCCATCCACAGGATAAGAGTGTGTACCTAAACAACGTGGCTTCTACTGTGAAACGTATCCGCAATCATCCGGCTCTGGCCTATTATGTAGCGTCGAATGAGAGTTCCGAAGTTAGTGGTACGCCTGAACTGCTGAAACTACTTGATGGGACACGTGGCTATCAGATGCAATCGGAATGTGCAGGTGTACATGATGGAAGTCCATATAAACAGGTGAATCCGATGCAACATTATGAAAACACGGCTTCTGCGAGAGGTAGCCGTGTGGATGGTTTTAATCCCGAATATGGTGCTCCGACACTTCCTACGGTAGAAATTCTCCGGGAAATGATGGACGAAAAAGATTTGTGGCCTATTAATAAAGAGGTTTGGGATTATCTGGATGGGAATGGATTCCATCTGATGTCTACCATGTATGCTGACTTGGTTAATAATTATGGGCAATCTTCTTCTATTGATGAGTTTGCACAGAAGGGGCAGTTTGTGGGTGCCATGAACTCAAAAAGTATTTGGGAAGTATGGAATTATAATAAACTTGATTATGGTGACCGTTTCTGTTCCGGTTTACTTTTCTGGTATCATAATTGCCCGGTTCGTCAGGTCTGTGCCCGTATGTGGGATTGGTCGTTGGAACCAACAGCTTCACTTTATCATACAGCTAATGCTTTGGAACCTTTGCATGTACAATTTGATTATCTGAAGAATACGGTATCGGTGGTGAATGATTATTATCAGGAATTTGAAGGTTATACGGTTGTGGCTCAGGTTTATGATATCAATAGTAAAAAGGTATTCGAAAAGTCAGTAAAGGTTGACCTTCCCTTGGATGGTGTGGCAAATGATGTATTGACTATTCGCTTTCCAGAAGATATTTCACAGGTACATTTTATTAAGTTGAGATTGAAAGATGAGAAAGGCAAGGAAGTCTCATCCAATTTTTACTGGCGTTCCAATGATAAGTATGAAGGTAAGGAAACGTTGACCGGACCTACTTCTTCAGGTTTTGAAACATTGTCTCAATTGAAAAAAGCCAAATTGAAGTCTACTTATAAGATAAGAAAGAGCGAAGGTAAGTATTTCGTGGATGTTACAGTGAAAAATGTGTCCGGTGCTATCGCCTTTTTCAACCAGTTGCAATTCCTCAATCAGGATTTGAAACCTATTCGCCCTTCTTTTTATACAGATAATTTCTTTTCTTTGATGCCGGGTGAGAGTAAATTTGTAGTTATCGAAACGAATGCAGAAAAGATAATTGAAAAACCGGTGATAGTGGTGAAAGGATGGAATGTAGACCGTAAACAAATAAACAAATGAATACAAAAGTAAAGACAAGAACTTGGATAGCCTTATTGAATCTGCTCTTTCTGTTTACAGCAATCAATGCGCAGCCTGTTCGTCAGCACTTGCATGAAGGATGGAATTTCCGGCAGGCGAGGGGTACTAACTGGTATGAAGCCACTGTTCCTGGAACAGTTCATACAGACTTGATGAATAACAAACTGATAGATGATCCTTTTTACAGGCTCAATGAGCGCGGTGTGCAGTGGGTGGATAAAGAAGACTGGATTTACCGGACGACGTTTGATGTAACCCCTGAGTTGTTGGCAAAGAAGAATATTGTGCTGCATTTTGAGGGATTGGATACTTATGCTGATGTAACATTGAACGGAAAGAAGATTCTTTCTGCTGATAATATGTTTTGTGAATGGCAGGTGGATGTCCGTTCTCTCTTAAAAGAGCATGGTAATGAATTGCAGGTTTATTTGCATTCTCCTATTAAGATAGCTATGCCGAAATGGGAAGCTGTTCCTTTCCAGTATCGCAGTTCGAATGACCAGTCTGAGAATGGAGGTTTGCTCAACCGCAAGATCGGAGTGTTTGTTCGTAAAGCGGGTTATCATTTTGGTTGGGACTGGGGACCTCGTTTGGTTACTTCGGGTATCTGGAGGACCGTTAGTCTGGAAGCATGGGATGAGGCTCGTATAAATGATGTTTTTTATAACCAGCAGTCGGTGACAGCCCAACGGGCCATAGTGAATGTCACGGTGGAAGTATTGGCAGATAAGGAGACAGAAGCAAAGGTAGCTGTGATTAATCGTACGGATAAGCGTACCGAGTGCCGGAAATTGATTCGTTTGAATAAAGGTTTGAATAAAATTCCGGTATCTTTTACCATGAAGAAGCCACGGTTATGGTGGACTAATGGTTTGGGCGAACCTTTCTTATACGACTTTGCAGCAACACTGGAACTGAATGGTAAGCAAGTAGATGTAACAGAGAAGAAACTGGGTATCCGCTCATTGAAAGTGGTAACGACTCCTGACGAATATGGTGAAAGCTTTTATTTTGAACTAAATGGAAAACCCTTGTTTGCCAAAGGAGCGAATTATATTCCTTGTGATAACTTTCTGACTCGTGTTACCGACTCCATTTATGAAAAAACGATCCGGGATGCAGTCAGTGCAAATATGAATATGCTACGAGTGTGGGGTGGTGGAGTTTATGAGAAAGATATCTTTTATGATTTGTGTGATAAATACGGCATTTTAATCTGGCAGGACTTTATGTTTGCGTGCAGCGTATTTCCTGCTGAAGGCGAATTGCTGGAAAACATTCGCAGGGAAGCCATTGATAATGTACGACGCTTGCGTAACCATAGTTGTATAGCTCTTTGGTGTGGGAATAATGAATGTTTGGATGCTTGGTTCAACTGGAATTGGAAAAAGACATATGACAAACAGAATCCTGCTTATTCGGATATTATATGGAAACAGTTCAAGAATCAGTATTTTGTGACGTTGCCGGCTGTGGTAGAGGAATTCCATCCGGGTGCTTGTTACCGTAAATCATCTCCTTATTCTGATGACAAAGGGACGCGCAATCATACGGTGGGCGATATGCACTATTGGGCAGTTTGGCAAGGGCTGAAACCCCTTTCCGAATTTAATCATGAGCGAAGCCGTTTTTTCAGTGAGTATGGTTTTCAGTCATTCCCGGAATTCGAGTCGATCAAACGGTATGCACCTTTATCAGAGGATTGGAATCTGACTTCGGAGGTAATGATGTCGCATCAGCGAGGGGGAACAGCGGCTAATAAGCGTATCAATGATTTCCTTTTGTCGGAATATCGTCAGCCGAAAGATTTCCGTTCGTTTACCTATATGAGCCAGCTTTTGCAGGCTGATGCTATGAAAATGGCTATGGAGGCACATCGGAGGGATATGCCCTATTGTATGGGATCGTTGGTATGGCAGCATAATGACTGCTGGCCGGTGGCATCCTGGTCTAGTCGCGACTATTACGGACGTTGGAAGGCGCAGCATTATTTTACGGTAAAGTCTTTCGCTGATTTACTGGTATCGCCAATAGAAAAGGACAACACGTTGCAGATATATATGGTATCAGACAGGCTAAAGAGTACTTCTGGTAAATTAACAGTCTGTGTGCTCAGATTGGATGGTAACGGAGTGGTGAAAGAATTCAAGAAACAGATAACTGTTCCGGCTAATACAAGTACAGTTATATGGAAGGAAGCTGTGGATGGGTTATTGAATGGAGAGAAAAAAGAAGACGTCGTCGTACACGTTCTTTATGAGGATAAGACAGGAAAAAAGTATACTAATAATTATTTTTTGGCGAAGCAAAAAGATATGCATTATGCGGCAGCTCGGATTAATAAAGACTTTGTACCGACTGAAGGAGGGTATGAGGTAACTCTGTCTTGTGATGTGTTTGCAAGAGGCGTTTTCTTGTCGCTCCAAGGGGATATTGACAATTTCATATCCGACAATTATATGGATATTTTGCCTGGTGAAACGGTTACGGTTAAAGTGACTACTGAACTACCTTCGTTGCAGTTTGCCGAAAGGCTACAGGTCGTTTCTTTCTCGGATGCAGTGGAACAATAGAATATAAATTTAAGATATAACCATGAAAAAGAGTACATTATTGTTTGTTACTATTCTAATTAGTTTTTTTCCCTTCGGTGACTTATTCGCCAAGGGTAAGGTAAAAGTTGATAAAGCGTTAGAGCATGCTGCTCGTCAGTATCTCTATATGAGGAGCGAGTTGCAAGGAAGTAACCAGTTTCCTAAAACGTATGACAAACATATGCAACGCCTGAAAACCAGCAACTCGGAATGGTGGTGCAGCGGCTTTTATCCCGGAACTTTATTCTATCTGTACGAGGATACAGGAGACAAGGAGCTATATGCTGAAGGAGTGCGTATGTTGAAACTGCTGGAACCGGAACAATACAACGTGAATACGCATGATGTCGGTTTTATGATGTATTGCAGTTATGGCAATGCAAACCGCATTGCTCCGAAACCTGAGTATAAAGATATTATGGTGAACAGCGCCCGTTCGTTGATTTCCCGTTTCAGCCCGGTGGTAGGCTGCATTAAATCCCATAATCGCAAACCGGATGATTATGTTGTTATCATTGATAATATGATGAATCTGGAATTGCTTTTCTGGGCTACTCAGGCCACAGGAGACAGCACATTCTATGATATTGCAGTGAAACATGCCGATACAACTTTGAAGAATCATTTCCGGGCAGACAATAGTCTTTATCATGGACTGAATTATAACCCGGAAAGCACTACCAAGGTGGACAGGGCTTTTCCGAAAAGTCAGCTTGGGCTCGTGGACAAGCCTGGGGATTATATGGCTATACACTGATGTACCGTTTTACGAAAGAGCGGAAATACCTTGAGCAAGCCATAAAGATAGCAGAATTTACGCTGAATCATCCTAATATGCCGAAAGACCTGATTCCTTACTGGGACTATAATGCTCCCGGTATACCGGATGCTTTGCGTGATGCTTCTGCAGCAGCTATCAACTGTTCGGGATTATTGGAACTATCTCAGTATGTATCCGAAGAACGGGCTAAGAAATATTATAAGGCAGCCGAGAAAATGCTCCAGACATTATCCTCACCGGCATATACGGCAGAGGAAGGAACTAACGGAGGATTCATTCTGAAACATTCGGTAGGTAATATTCCTTCCGGTACAGAAGTAGATATGCCTTTGACCTATGCTGATTATTACTATGTAGAGGCGTTGTGCCGATACAAATCCTTAAATGATAAACCCTAAAATTAATGATGCCATGATGAATAGATGTAATATAGTCTTGTTTGCAATATCTTTGCTATTTTCCTCTTCCCTTATAGCCGGAACAATTGATGTGACTAAGCGTGGAGCTAAAGGAGATGGGGTAACGGATAATACAATCATTATACAGAAAGCCGTAGATGAATGTTCGAAGAAAGGAGGCGGAACCGTTTTGATACCATCCGGATCTTATTTGATACGTCCCATTGAACTGAAATCAAATGTGAACCTTCATCTGGATTTTGGCACTTTATTGTTGGGAAGTACACGTTTGTCGGATTATGATAATGCCTTTCCCTTCAAGGATGGTAGTATGAATCAGTCTTCCGGACTTTTGTTTGCACGTGGACAAAAGAATATTTCGATTACCGGATTCGGAACGATTGACGGACAAGGTGGAAATAAAACTTTTCAATTTGGCAATGATGCGGACGGAGGACCGAAACGTCCTAAGATAATTTATTTTGTAGAGTGCAAGGGCATCGCTGTGACCGATGTCACTCTCCGTAATTCTGCCTATTGGGTGCAGCATTATGAAAAATGTGAAGATGTCACTATCCGTGGTTTAAAGGTATTCAGCCATTGTAATTATAATAATGACGGGCTCGATATTGATGCCAAGAATGCGACTATATCTGATTGCTACATTGATGTGGAAGATGACGCCATTTGTTTCAAGAGTGACCATCCGGAATTTTGCGAGAACATAACGGTTACGAATTGTGTCACAGCAAGTAATTGTAATGCAATCAAATTCGGTACAGCTTCTCATGGAGGATACCGGAATATTGCGGTTTCCAATTGTGTTGTTCGCCGGGCAGCGGAAGATAATATTCGTCATTGGAGTAAACAGCTTGAACATATTTCGGCCGATGTTACCGTTATTTCGGGTGTTGCCATAGAAATGGTTGATGGAGGCATTATTGATGGCATCACCGTTTCCAATATTTCTATGCGCGATGTCCAGACTCCCATATTCATCCGTTTGGGAGACAGACACCGCACTTACCGGAAAGAGGGTGGTGTATTGAAGAATATAAATATCAGCAACATTGTAGCAACCGCAGAAAGCCTGATAGCCTGTTCAATAACTGGTGTGGAGACAAGCTATGTAGAAAATGTTTCGATCAATAACGTGCAAATCAGCTATCCGGGGGGCGGAACCTCGGACATGGTTAGTAAACCTGTTCCGGAAATGACTAAAAGCTATCCTGAGAATCGAATGTTTGGTAATACATTACCGGCCGCCGGTTTCTATGTACGTCATGCCAGAAATGTGAGATTTAATAATGTACGTTTTGATGCGATGAAGCCTGATGTACGTCCGTTATTCTTTTTGGATGATGTTGTCGGGGCAGAACTGAATCAATGTAAAGGTGCCGCTCCTGCTGATGCGAAATTTATTCGTACAGTGCATAGCTCAGGGATAGTAGCTGATGGTAAGTACCTGGATAAATAGGAGTATGTTTATGAAATGCTTGAAACTAATATTCTGTTTGCTTTATCTTTGTTGCTCTTTGGCTGAGGCTAAAGAGGTGCAAGTAGATGCGCAAAAGGAAGTGGACGAAATGACCGGACGACTGGTCGCTTCCTATTTGGAAGCGAAAGTAGATGAGGACATAATAGCGGGTTATGCGAGTGCATTACGTTCGGATGGAAGTTTCCCGGACCTGGATTATGTAACTGTGCATGAAGGCTCGTCTTATCCGGCCGGCTCTCATTTGAAACGCTTGAAATTAATGGCTATTGCATATCGGAAACCTGGAAATAAGTATTATAATTCAGGAAGACTGTTGAAACAAATAGTTGCAGGTATCGATTATTGGTATAGAGTACGTCCTAAATCCGGAAACTGGTGGTTCGGTGATATTGGTGCTCCCCAAGACTACATGGTTCCGTTAATTCTGCTGAAAGGTAAAATTAGTGATAAGAAGTTATTGCATTATTCTTCTTATCTACAAGATTTGACTGGGAATAAAGGTCATAAAGGCAAAAACCGTACATGGGTATCTGCCGTTACCATTCATAAAGGATGTATTGAAAATAATATTGAGCTGATACGAATCGGAATCAAGTCCATAGCCTCTACTATTAAGATTGTTCCGGAACAAGGTGACGAAGGTATTAAGGTGGATGGTAGTTTCCATCAGCATCGTCCGCAATTATATTCCGGCGGGTATGGTTTATCGTATGTAGATGATATTGCATATTATTTGCAATTGGTGAAAGGAACTGCCTTTGAGTCTTATTTTACACAAGAGAAGAAAGATATATTTATCAATCTTCTGATGGGTGGTCATCGGTTGTTGGGCTATCGGGAAACGTTTGATTTTGGTGCAATCGGTCGTAATATATCACGTCCCGAAGGACTTAGCAATATTTCTCCTGTCACGCTGGAATACATGGAGCAGAATGATTCTGATCGTGCTGCTGATTACTCGGCTTGGAAGAAACATCTTTCCGGTGCTCCCTTTCCTGCTCCCGGTAATAAGTATTTCTGGAAATCGGACATTATGGTCCAGCATGGTACCGGCTATTATCTCTCTGCTAAGGTGATTTCTACACGGACTAATGGAACCGAAATGCTTAATAATGAGAACCTCAAAGGTTATAACCTGCCGCTTGGTGCTACGAATATCCTTACTTCCGGGAAAGAATATGAAGGTATCTTCCCTGTATGGAACTGGAATAAAATACCGGGGACTACGGCTGTTCAACATCAGGACTCTACTCGTCTTGAAGGATATCTGTTCGGAAAAAATCGGTTTGGAGGTGGGGTAAGTAACGGCAAGAATGGGGTCATTGCTTATGAGCATTGCTATAAGGGAGTAAAGGCCAGGAAGTCTTACTTTTTTATGAATGATGTACTTTTGTGCTTAGGGACAGATATTGCATCAGATGCTCCCGAGGAAGTGGTTACAACTGTTAATCAGTGCCTTTTTACTGGCGAAATGGTAGTTGGCAAAGAGGAAGGAACTATGTCTGTTTATAGAGAAAATGTATCTGTAAAGAATCCAGCTTGGGTATATCATGATAAAGTTGGTTATTTATTTCCTTCAGGAGGAGACGTAATTGTTAGCAATCCGAAACAAACCGGAGCTTGGAAGGATATTAATATCAGTGGGAGTGGGAAAAAGATTTCTGCTGACATCTTTAATCTCTGGATTAGTCATGGTGTAAAGGCTAAGGAAGGGAAATATGCATATATGGTTGTTCCTGACAAATCTTTAGAGGAGTTCCGGACATTTACGGCTACCCAGAATTATAAGATTATTCAAAATAGTTCTGTGGTGCAGGCTGTTAAGTTGAATCAGCAGTATGCTATTGTTTTTTATCATCCGGGAACAATTGATTTAGGGGAGGGACTTACACTGGCTACTGATAAACAAGTGATTGTCTATCTTGAGCAGAAGGGAACAGGTTACGATATCTGGGTTGCAGATCCGCTTTATAGTCAGAGGGAGGTTTGTCTGGCTCTTAATGGTAGAGAAGTGCAGATCGCTTTTCCGGAGGGTGAACTGACTGGCAGTACGGCTTTCACGAATATTGCCACTCTCCAACCTTTTGATTTGCAATGTGAATATCTTAGTAATCCTTTAGGTGTTGACATACTGCAACCTCGTTTGAGTTGGAAAATGGGAGCTACTACCTCGGCACGCGGACGGAAGCAGACTGCTTATCAGATTCTTGTAGCAAGCTCCCGAGATTTACTTGATGCAGACCGTGGAGATCTTTGGGATAGCGGGCGTGTTAACTCTGCTGAGTCGGTGAATATTGTTTATGGAGGAGTACCTTTGTCTGCCGGACAAAGATGTTTCTGGAAAGTCCGTTTCTCCGATGAGCATAATCGTTGGTCAGCATGGAGTAATCCTGCAAATTGGCGTATGGGGCTGTTTGCTGCTGATTGGGCGGCACAATGGATAGGCAGTGCAGAAATGGAATCTCAGAGTGTGGGAGGTAAGAAGGTTAATAATGTAATGGCAGATCCCTGGTTCCGTAAAACATTTAATATGTCGGATATTCCACAGGATGCTGTTATTTATGTAGCTTCCATAGGTTATCATGAACTGTATGTCAATGGGCGGAAAGTGGGGGATGCTGTCCTTTCACCTTCGGTTACGGATCATAAATCACGTGCCCGTTACATGACATATGATATCAAGGGCTATCTGAAAACAGGTACTAATGTTATAGCTTTGTGGCTGGGTACTTCCTGGGCTGTTTTTCCGGCCTATCAGCAGAAGAATAGACCGGCTATTCCGATGGCATTGGTTCAGGCTGAGATCGCATTATCTTCCGGAAAGAAATTACGAATTGTTTCGGATAATACCTGGAAGACCCATGCAAGTCCCAATACCTTGTTAGGTTACTGGGAGGCACATCACTTTGAAGGAGAATGTTATGATGCAGCTTTGGAAAAAGATGGGTGGAATACTCCGGATTTTGATGATTCCGGTTGGGCTATGGCAAAGGTTTATTCTACTGACGTTATAGTATCATCTGACCGTACAGAACCTAATCGGTTACTTGGTGAAATTAAACCACTTTCTGTTCAGGAAGTTAGTCCCGGAGTCTATAGAGTTGATATGGGAATCAATTATGCCGGTTGGTTTGAGATGCAGCTCCAAGGCCAACCCGGTGATTCAATTGTATTCCAATTTTCTGAAAGGGAAAAGGATGCTTGCAGCTATGGTATACATAGCATTTATAAAGTTGGCTCCAAACGGAAAGGAGTCTTTTGTAACCGTTTTAATTATATGACCGGACGTTGGGTACAAATTACCGGCCTTCGGTATAAACCGGAATTAGACCAGATACGTGGTTGGATGATTCGTCCGGATTATCGCCGGAGCGGTGGATTTGAATGTGATCTTCCTTTGTTGAATGACATTTATCGTACTACCTTGTGGACGTTTGAAAATCTCAGTCTGGGTAACTATGTGGTCGATTGTCCTCATCGTGAACGTTGTGGATACGGGGGAGATGCATTGGCTACTACGCGCACAGCTTTGGGAAACTATCAATTGGGGGCTTTCTATAGCAAATGGATGGAAGATTGGCGTGATGTGCAAGATCCCGAAGGGAATGTTCCCTATACCGCTCCTACCCGCATTGGCGGGGGTGGACCATCCTGGAGTGGTTTCTGCATTACCTTGCCTTGGGAGCTTTATCGTCAGTATGGAGATGTACGTATTCTTTCGGAAAGTTTTCCCACTATTCAGCGCTGGCTTTCTTTTGTAGAAACGAAGTCGCAGGATGACATGCTGGTACGTTGGGGAGGTAAATGGAGTTTCCTGGGTGACTGGCTTTGGCCGGATGCATGGTCGGAAAGGTCGGCTATGGAGAAACAGGGAAAAGCACTTGGAGATACTCGGGAAACTTTATTCTTTAATAATTGTCACTGGATTTACAGTCTTGAAACTGCTGCACAGATTGCCGATGTGTTGGGAAATAGAGCAGCAGCTTCCGCTTATCGGAACCGGGCATCCAAAGTACGTAAGGCGGTGCATGCTACTTTCTTCAATTCGAACGATAATAGCTACGTGAATGGCTATCCTTCTTATCTTGCTATTGCACTGATGGTTGATTTACCTCCGAAGCATTTGCAGGCAAAAGTCTGGAAACGTCTTGAGCAGGAAGTGCTGGTAAAGCGTAAAGGGCATTTCTGGGGAGGCATTACTGCCGGTTCGTTCCTGTTGCATACTTTATTAGATAATCATCGTAATGATTTGATTTTTGAGATGGCTATGAAAGAAGATTTTCCCGGCTGGGGAGATATGTTGAAGCATGGCAACGGTACGTTCTTTGAAGATTGGCAATGTCGTGGTTCGGGTTTGCATAGTTCCTATTTGTATATCGGTAGTTGGTTTATTGAGGCTTTAGGAGGTATCCGCCGTCCGGAGGCTGGTTATAAGGAGTTTTCCATTGAGCCTTGGATTACAAAAGGCGGTCCAAAGCAAGTACGTTCATACTACAACTCGCTGTATGGGAAAATAGTCTCTGACTGGACGTTGGAAGCCGGTGTGCTGAAAATGGAAATCACCATACCGGCTAATACTACTGCTGTCCTGAAATTATCCGGCATTCATCCTGCTACTTTAAAGGAAGGAGAAACTGCATGGAAAGAGGCGGAAGGAGTCAGCCTGTATTCACAAAAAAGGAATGCTCTATCACTTGCATTGCAGTCAGGTACTTATAGATTCTCGGTGGTGATGGATGAAGGCAGGTAATTGCACTTGCACTTCATCCTTCAATTTCTGCACTTCATCGGAAATACATCATTTCGTAACCGGATATGGATGATAATCTGTAATTTTACAGCAGATTCCTATAAATTGAGTGCCGGATGATGAAATACCTGTTAGTAGAAGACGAACGTTTCGCTTACGAAGAGATGAAGCGGATGATGGAGAAGTTACGCCCCGATTATCAGTTGGAGGCATGGACAGCCACTGTGGAGCAGACCGTACAATTTCTGAAACACCACCCGGTAGATCTGATGTTGCTGGATATCCGGTTGACTGATGGAAACAGTTTCGACATTTTTGAGCAGATACAGGTCACGACGCCTGTTATTTTTACTACTGCCTATGATGAGCATGCCATACAGGCATTCAAGGTGAATAGTGTGGACTATCTGCTGAAGCCTGTAGAGGAAGATGATTTGCTGGCGGCATTGAGAAAATTTGAACAATTCAGGGTTGTACAATCTCCCGTTACCGATTACAGGAAACTGGAAGAAGCATTGATGAGTAATTGTAAAAAGAACCGTTTCCTTATCCAGAAAGGGGATGCGTATCATTATGTGGAGACTTCAGATATCGCTTTCTTCTACAGTGAAGAAAAAGTAGTCTTTCTGCACACCTTTTCAGATAAACGCTATATTGTGGACTATACTTTGGAACAGATAGAGCAACTGCTGGATGAAAGGACTTTCTTCCGTGTTTCCCGCAATTGCATTGCTAATATCAACTCTATCCGTAAGATATCCAAGTACTTCAATAGTCGGTTGAAGTTGAGCTTCCAGCCTGAATGTCCGCACGAGGTTTTAATCAGTCGTGTGCGGGTTCCTGATTTTCTGAAGTGGGTGGATGGTGTGCTTTAAAATACATTTGGGGATGAAGAATAAATGGTATATCCTGCTTTTTATAGTGCTCATTGCAATTTCTTTGTTTGCATTCCAGTATGTGGCGGAGCTTCTTTCTGACGCTCCCCGGAGCTTAAGTTTGGAAACACAGTATCTGCTCAATTTACCTGCCTGCATTTTTGTGGGGATTGTTGACTTTCTCATCATTGTTATTGTCCATAAGAGGCTGGACAACATTAACAATACAATGAGAATCTTTATCGATTTATTGTTGGCATCCGTATGGGTGAGTTGCTTCGGCATAGCGGCAAATTATATCCTGTCTATTATTCTGGAGGAACCTTGGCCGGAAGATTATGCTCTGCTGAAAATGTCTCTGCCGGTAGTACTTTGGAATAGTATGATTGTTCTTCTGATTGAGATATTCTTTTATCAGCAAAGCCAAATGGAAGCAGAGAAGAAACTGGCTATTATAGAGAAAGAGAAGATTCAGTATCAGTATGAAACCTTGAAAGCCCAGATAAATCCACATTTCCTGTTCAATAGTCTGAATGTGCTATCCTCACTGGCCTATAGTGATGCGGAAAAGACCAATCTGTTTGCTAAAAAGCTGTCAGGTGTCTACCGTTATCTGTTGTTGACAAACAATCGTCCGATGGTTACTTTGAAGGAAGAACTGGCTTTTCTGGAAAGTTATGTATTTCTGGAGAAGATTCGCTTTGAAGATACATTGTTCATCGAGATAGACGAATATGATTTGTATGGAACCAGATTGATCATTCCCGTTAGCTTGCAACTGCTGGTAGAAAATGCGATTAAGCATAATATAGCTACTTTAAAGAATCCGCTTATTATTCGGATAGGCTTTACCGATGAGGGGATTATGGTTTCCAATAATCTGCAATTGCGGAGTTCAGTAGATAGAGGTGGTGTAGGTTTAGGGAACCTGGAAAAACAATACGCCTTGTATGATAAAGCAATTGATATCGTGGAAAGTACTACAGAATTTGTAGTGAGAGTACCTTTCCTCGAATAATCTTCTTTTTTCCTTTTGTTCCATCTTTGGGATAATGAAATTCAACAGGTCTTTCGTGCAGTTCGTCGGAAAAGACTTATACCGGACAAGCTAATCTCTTTTCTTTGCAATAAAATAATCTAATTTATTAGCAATGAGACGATTCTCTTATCTTTTATTTCTGTTGCTCTTGGTGGCAGCAATCGATGGTTTTGCACAAGGAGTTATTAAAACGGAGTATATGCCTGCCTCTTCTTTCAGAGATGAAGCGGGGAATAAATTGGGTTCGGGTGATTTATTGAAATTCACCGGAGCATACACGCTACCCTTTTCGCTGAAGCAGAATGCATCGGGACAGCCTATCATGTGGTCGGCATCGGCAAGAGGAACTTACGCGATACTTAATAATCGACATATGGTCTTGGATATACATCCGGATGAGGTGTTAAGTGGCAGTCTCAATCTGACGCATGTACGGCCCTTGTCGAAAAAGTGGTACATGATAGCCAGTTTGGGAGCAGGTATTTATTCGGCACCGGATGCAATTACCTGGCAGAGTGTATTGGTGAATGGGGGAGTGATTTTTGTGTATAAATGTAGGAAAAATCTGGATATAGGTGTTGGGGCTGGATTGACGAATTCATTTGGAGTACCTATTGCCATGCCGATGTTCTTTCTTAACTGGCAACTTTCCGGTAATTATGAGGTTAATGTGAATCTCTCTTCCGGTGTTGAAGTGTCCGGGGCAGTACGTTTGGGAGATCGGTTTAAGCTGAGGCTCGTGGCAATGGAAATGGATGGAATATCTTCTGTGGTGGATGTAGAGGGAAAGTCGATGATCTATGCTTCAGTTATGATGCGATCCTATCTCTGTCCGGAATATAAAATAGGTAAGAAGTCATGCCTGTATTTGGGGATAGGAGGCAATTGGCTCCGGTCCGGCGATCTGACTAAACGTACGCTTAAAGGGTTTGTAGACAATATGTTCAGTGATAAAGATGATCCGTATTTCAATCCGACGGTTTACTTTTCTGCCGGAGTGAAATGTGGGTTTTAAACGGAACTCACCTGCCTGTTCAATAAAAAGTTGGATCAAGTTACTCTCACTACCCTCACTTTTAGTGTGAATCGTTGATAGTTAGGGTATTAAATGTGGTGGTAGTAAAAAATCCGGTGTGAGGGTAAGTGGGTTACTCTCACTTTCTCACTCAACCCATATCCGGATGAGGCATTTATTTATTTCGTATCAGGTGTTATTCTGTTGAAAACAAGGGATATATCTATTCACCCTTAGGAATTGTCGGGTGTTGACCTTGGTTAACAGGCCTATCAACCTTAGTTAACGAGTCGATTAACCTTGGTCGACAGGCTTGTTAACCAAGGTCAACGCCTAATAATGCTTACTGTGGAGGTGCAAAACGGAGGATGAGTATCCCTCATTTGGCTATTCTGTCGACAAAACCTTCCCTTTCGTAGATTTTATTTTCAGCTCTTCTTTCTCTCCCTTACATTTGCATCGT
>OODP01001158.1_pt1 | contig 17436 bp, 6 predicted proteins | sample 1671011 | NCBI WGS metagenome assembly OODP01 (sample SAMN06348113, study PRJEB24527) | human gut metagenome | biome: human gut; feature: ankylosing spondylitis patient; material: feces | host: Homo sapiens | place: China | collected 2015-10
TAATAGTTTCCACAGATTCGTTAACAGCTAATATAGCATTATGAACTAATTTATAAATATCTCTACTTTTAGCAGATTGACGACTATTTTCATCAACCGACGTATCAGAGGCCTCTTTTGAATAGAGAATTTTAACTGACTGATCTTCTTTAAAATCTATTGAAATAAAAAGGGAATCAGACTGATAAATAAAAATACTATCTCCACTGGTTAGAGGTAAAGTTATAAACCCTTTTTCCGACAGATCATACCCACGATACTCGGCACAATCGGAAAGAATCATAGATGCTCCATCTTCAGTTTCGATATTCACATGCTTATCACAATCCATCTCAATACGAATACTATCGATGTATGCTTTATTATCTTCCAAAAATGTAGAAATTTCAACATCTAATACGTCACTATAAGCTTCAAACTCTTCCTCTGTCATTGAATCTAGCATAGCAGCAAAATCCGCAGACTCTTCATCATCGATATCAACATCAATTGAAATACCTAACTGTTCCGCTAAACTTTTGAGAGAATCACCCGTTTCATCTTTTTCTGCTTCAGACAGCTTCTGAAGTAACATATTGTAATTATCAACAAAATTTTCAACCTCTGCTCGATAGTCATCTAACTGATTCTTATCTGCATAAACCGCTGTCTCAGCTTTGTAATCAACTGATACATTAACTGGAATATTACCATCATACATATTACCAAATTCTCCACTTGCCACCCACAGTTGTTTTTTTTCATCATAAATTGAATTCAGCGAAGTCCATACCCCATCACCTGTTTTCACATAAAGGATAACATCTGAAATCTTTTGAGGATCATTATTTGTAAATTCAATAGTAAAAGTAAACACCTTATTATATATGTAATAGGTATACTTCTGTGCTTCGCTTGTCGGGTTCAGAAAATCAAAAACGACTTCGTATGTCTTATGCATTTCCGGATTGTCATGATACATAATAACCTTCGACACCTGTATTGCATTCACATCGTATAAACATTCTTGTGTTTCCGATAGCAATTCCAATCCCTGCTTCGTCTTAACTTTCGCATAAACACTATGTGTAGAAAGATTATACGGCTCATTCAATTCGCAAGTAGTAGCCCAAATACCATTCGCCAAAGAAGTAGTTTGTCCGATCAATATACCATTATCGTATATTTCAATATCTGAGTTCCCGATAGCCGTACCATTAACAGGAATACTTGTTTTTGCAACCGTTCTTGGGACAGTAATCGTTAAATCCTTTACCGTAAAATTAGCAGCTCCAATGGGTTGTAGTACTTCTTTATCTTCTAAAGTAAACTCTACAAATGCATTCGGACTATAGTCTCCTCCTACAGTAGGGATAATACAGAAACGAACCTGTTCATTGTAATTCTCCATTGGGACAGTCAAACGATTACCATCCAACATATAACTTGAGACTTTACTTCCTACCATAACAGAATTCTCGACAAAGGAACATGACTCCGGAAGATCCACTATCATCTTTACTTCGCTTACTTTCGATGAATAAATATTCTTAAAGTCAATCTTTCCCTTCAGAGTAAGATAGTTTCCTGCTACAATGGATGGCTTATTGACTGAAAAAAGTGTATTTTCACCGGTATAGTAGAGTTTGCTTTCATCTAAAACAGGAACTAAGTCATTTGCAATCGAAGCAATAACACCACTTTTCACCATAACACTATTTTTCACATAATCAGTACCTTCAATAAGTCCGGAACCGGAAAATTGTGAAAGGTTTAAAATTGAGTTAAACAGAGAACTATTTGCCATTGATACTAATGAATAATCCCCGTCAGGCAGGTCATTAATAATTAAAACGGCATTGCTGTAATTGTATTTCTTTATTAATTGCCCCTTTCCGTCATAGAGAATTCCTACCACCGTTTTATTATCAGTGGAAGTAAAAGTAGCTTTTATGCCACCTAATTCTATAATTGGGAAAATAGCTTCGCCTCTATTCAATGCATCAATGGTTGTTGTTACCGTAACAGGTAAAAACGCATTGTTTTTACTTGTAGCAGTAATACGTAAACAGTCACCTTCAGACACTTCTTCCAACAAAACGATGGAAGGATATTGCACCGAAAACTCTGAAATTGATTTATTCTGCGTTTCATTGAAAATATTATAAGTTACATTAGCATAATCAGTGTACCAGTTTTGGGTTTCAACTGTTTCACCTTCCGTAGCACTAGGTGTAAAGGTCAAAATTGTATTGATAGTTGCACCGGTTATTGACTTCAACCTGATTTCTCCAACATCTGTCGTATCATCAAAGTTTTGTTTCTCTAAAGTATGACTGATATAATCTGCTGCGGATACGGTAATCGTGCTAATATCATTATATACCTTCATGGTAAAGGCACCTTTAGTATCCGTCTTAGCCATAAATGACTTAGAATATTTTCCATTCAACATCTGAGAAACAGATATGGCTGCACCGAACAAGGGATTATTATTTGCCAAATCCTTGACAAAACCTGTAATTGTCACTTCCTGAATGGGCACAAGCGTATAGGAGATAATATTATCACTGTCCTCTATCACATAAGATGATTCTACCGGTAAAACATATTGCATACCTAAATCTTGGGAAAGTACAATCCTGTATTTTATTTCTGTACCGGCTACCAATCCGTTTAGGCTAACACCTTGCTGCAAATAAACATTATCAGTAGTGAGCCAAGTATTCTGAATTGATGAAGTCACATCCTCACCTTCCGGAGTAAGAACTTTTAAAGTTACTGTCTGAGGCGCCAACAAAGTATCAAATGTTACAGATACATTTTCTTCTTTAACCTCAATACCTTCGATTTTACCGAGTACAACCCCTAATTGATTTTTTACATATACATTATATGAACTATTCTTCAGCAAACCATTAAAAGTATAAGTCACCCGGTCTGAGATGACATATTTCTGTTTTTGCCCATTCTGGACATTAACCAGTTCCAATGTCATATTCTTATAACGCCCATCTTCCGACCCAGTGGGAAGATTCACTTCCAATGTACGCACTTCCTCAGACAAAGGCAATATAGTAAAATCTTTCCAACCATCCGCTTCCGAGTAAAATGAAATAGCAGAAGACAAAACACGAATCACTACCCCTTCATTTATATCACGAAATGCATTAGTTCCGACAGTAGGAGGCGTTATTGCGTAACATGATATATCCGTCAGATTTTTGCAGCCGGCAAAAGCCCAATTACCCACATGTTCTACAGCTGCCGGTAAAATAACAGAATTCAAATTAGTATTATCAAATGCATAGTCCGGTATTGCGGTATAGCCACTTGTCCTACTTAAGTCAAGTAATATGCAATTATTCAAGTAACTTGCAATCCCGAAATCTGTCTGATTCATTCGACCGGCAATTGTAACCATGGTGACTTTCTCTCTGTTTCCATAGCCACCGATAACATTGTCTAATGCTGTACTCAAATATCCGGGAGTAAAATCATCTATAATAACTTCCCCTGTTTTATCATTCCAATAATTAGCCCCAGGATTGGAGGGAGTGACCGGATCAAACCGGAAAACACCCGTAATATAGATATCTTCCTTCCCAATAGTAACAGGATAGGACACCTCTTGTGATATATACTGACCCTCTTTCTGCCAGCCTTCAAAGACGTAACCTGTATTCGGATACGCCAAAACGGAAATTTGAGTACCTTCTTCATACATCCTCCCGCTCTCAACATTAAAAGTTCCTCCAACCGAGGGTGATGACGATAAATACAGAAAATGATAACGTTTAGTGGGCATCGTATCCGGTTCGGCAGGCAAAGTCGGATCAAACTTAAAATGTGCCGTTAATACAGAGTTACGATCAGGAACGATATAATTAAATGATTGGTTTTCTGAAATTACTTCCTCTCCTTCCGTCCAGCAGACAAAAGAATATCCATAATTTGCATAAGCATTCAATGCAACTGATTCTCCTAAATTAAACTGCCGAGTATCTTTGAATGAAGGTTCACCTCCAACAGCAGGCGTTACTTGCAGCGTGAGTGAATATAACCTTCCTGGCTCAGGAGGAGTAGGTGGGTCAAAATCATCTTGTCCTCTGAGATTAGTCGAACAAAAGACAAGCATTAATATAAAAATATAATATTTCATATCATTTCCTCTTTTAACTTATTCAGTTACTAATGCTTTAAATGAACGACCATTCACAAGCACAATGTAAGCTCCCGGCAATATGGAAATAGAAGTTTCCTCATACTGTGTCCTATATTCATTTACCATCTCTCCGGTTATAGAATATATTCGTATATCCGTACCTATTTCAGTTTTTACATTGATACGACCATTATCAACTGTTACAAAAGTATTTTCAGAGATCGAATCAGCTATTCCAGTAGGTACAATACGCATATGTAATTCAAAACGCTGATCATATTCACCAGGATTCAAATGTACCGAATAGTCTCCATCGTTTAGTAATACTTCTTTTTGTGTCTCTTTATCAATCAAATATATAAAATAAGAAGAAGAAGCATTATTCATCTCATTCAAAGAAAATGTGTATAATCCGTCTTGCCCCACATGTACGCCAACTGCAATCACCCGGTTAGCTACAGGTCGCTCATTAATAGCATAAGTAACCCCATCTTCTACTGTGTATATCTGAGGTAGGTTTCTATTCTCACTCATAAATTTAGAAGCATCTTTATCCATTTCATAATCGATCGACGCTTCGTCATTTATTACGAAACGAGTCTCGTCCGCATACGATTCATCCCCAAATGATAGATTATAAACCTCTCTTTTAGAATTCTCATCATGACGGGATTGGATCATTGAAGCCCTTTCTTTAACGGTCGATTCATGTTGACGACCATCGGAACGGAAAGTTATTGCATCTACACCTACAGGCTTTTGTACGAAGAACGCTTCCATTGGTTTTAAAACGTAAGCATCATCAGTCAATGATAAAGCTTTATAACCCTCTCCCGAACGAATTGTGATAGGTGCTTGATAATCAATATATCGTATATCGAAAAAGCAAGGATATGGATTGCCCACAAAATTCCAGCTTCTGTTATGTACAAACTCTGAAACATGTTCTTTTAAAGAAATGCTCAAATCGGTCGAGGCAAAGATCTTATTTTTATTCTCATTATTCAAGGCTTTTAGAACAAAATCACTGACACTCCGTTGATTAAATTGAATTATATACCCTTCACCGGCATTAAGCAAATCATCGCTTCCCAATTTCTTCCAGCTTTGCCCTGAACCCGAAGTAGCACGTGATGCTCCGTCATATCGGTAAATAACATACAATATGCCTTCCGGTATGTCCATATCGGCCACTTTCGTATCAAAAGGTACTGAGAAGAAAATCCATTTATTATCTGCCATATTATTCACAATAACCTTAAGTGCCACGGAATCTGCCCTCATTCCCTCCGATTCATTGATCAAAGAGGTAAAAGAGGAATAATCCCAAGTCAGATTTCCATACCAATCAAGAGAAGTAGTATGATTTTGAACATAGTTACCCAAAGAAAGTGCTTTTTTACCATTTATTGTAAATCTTCCCTGATCATACAATATCACATTCGGGTTGTTTGCGGGGCGAATGGTATCTGCAAAAGTTAATGCCCTATTTATATAAATGTCCTTCATATCCTCAATTATGGGTTTTATGACAGGAATAGCATCCCACCCCGGAGTCAGCTTATAGTTATTCAAAGACCAATAGGGTACGAAAAGTTCACAATCTGTTTTATCTACATAATAAAGAGGGTCATAGTTACCATTTAGAACCGGTGGTACAGAGGCGTAACAAGTAAGTCTTTTCAAATTAGTACACTCTTGAAAGGGAGTTTCACACCAATTCAATGAAGCCGGGAGAATTACCTCTTTAAGAGAAATGCATTTACCAAAAGCGTCATCTTCCATAGTAGTTAATTTGGAAGATTCCGGAAAGGTGATTTGGTTTAAATCAGAACACTCTTTAAACGCATTATAATTGATACGCTCCAACGAGTTTGGAAAAACGATTTTCTCTAAAGAGCTACATCCGTAAAAAGCATATCTTCCTATAATTTTCAAACCTTCAGATAGAGTTACTTTTCTAAAATTACATCCCCAAAAAGCTCCTTCCGAAATGTAAGTCAAACTATTCGGAATTACCAAAGGCTTTAATGAACTGCAATCATTAAATGCATAACTTCCCATTACCGCAAGAGTTGAAGGTAAATTTATGTTTTCCAAGGAATAGCAATATCTGAAAGCAGATTCCCCTATACTTTCCAATCCTTCCGGTAATGCCAATTCAGTTAATCCATAACAACGGTGAAAAGCATAATTTCCTATACTTTTCAAGTTTTCCGGCAATTTAATATTTAACAAAGCTGTTCTCGTATTAAAGAAATAGTCAGGCAATGCCTCCATCTTGACCGCGCTCATGTCAATTGAAATTAAATTAGGCATTCTATTCTGTATTTGGTAAAAATCATCCGAATTCAAAACACCGGAAATCGTTAGATCATTCACATTGGAAACATATTCTACCTGTTTTAAAATTTCTTCACCTAAAGTGCCTGCGGTCTCGACATCAACTTTAACTGCTACAGACGTACCATCGACGATTGCATTATTTGTCCATCCGGTGGCCGTGCTATAAACATTTCCATATCCTGCAGGTACATACATCACACGACCGTACTCATTGAATATATTACTACCATTACTTGATGTCGGTGGCGTTTCTGCTTGAATAGTTACCTCTTTCAATTTATGGCAACCGTTGAATATATCCCATCCTAACTCTTGAGTCGTAATTGGGAAATTTACTGTTGGCAACATGCTACAATTAACAAAAGCACACGGTTCTATATATGCTATTTGTGGAAATTCGATTCTATTTAAAGACGAACAATAAGAAAATGCCCAATCTTTTATTCTCGTACAATTAGGCAACATAATTGCCTTCAAAGACAAACAGTTTTGAAATGCATATCGACCTATTGTCAATACGGAAGCCGGAATATCAATGAGAGTTAACGAAGAACAATTCTGAAATGAATTATCACCAATAAGCTCCAAACTGTCAACAGGCAAAACGACCTTTTCAAGTGTTCTATTACCTTCAAATGCGGCATACGGAATCGACTTATCCTTAACAAATGCTGCCGCCATATTCACAATTCGTAATTTCGGCATATCTCTTCTCAATACATAAAAATCATCTCCATTCAATCTTCCCATCAAAGATAAATTGGTAATGGTATCTTTTTGCTCCTGCGTCAATATTGAAGATAAACTTCCGGCAATGGGAACTTCAACCCCATAGCCTTCAGAACATAATGCCTTGATATGGATCAGTTGATTACCACCATTAGTTTCAACAAGAAACTGTTGCTGCCAATAATCTTCTTTTTCAGGAGAGAATGCTATTACAATTTTAGCTTTCTCTCCTCCTTTTATGGCTTCTTTAGGCCAGTCCATAATATTGAAAGGAGAAGAAAGACCTGAAATATTTTTTATTTGCAGGTCCTGTTTACCCAAATTAATCACTTCTATCGTATCCTTTGTCACTGTATCCGGAAGTTTATTCTTGAAATTCACAGTGTTTTTCATGAGACCCAAGAACGGTTCGTCCGTCTCAATCCCGGATATCTCCAAATTTTTCACATAAGCATAGGCATCAGTATATCCTTCGCTTAATATATACGACCATTTAAGCGTATATATGCCTTTATTTAATTCATAAGATGCATGTGTCCAATCTTGCCTTGATTGCAAAAATATCGAATCGGAATCATTAATTGAAAATTTAAAAGTTTCACCATAGCCCCAACTCTGTACCTTATAGTCAAAGCTGACAACTCCCGTCTCTAAGATTTCAATAGTCGTACTAAACCAAGACGTTTTCAACCCGACAATATCCGAACTTGACACACATCCGTCACTGACAATCCATGGATATTCAGATTGATCAAAATTGACAGGTAAAGGAGTTCCACCAGAGATAGCCACATTAAAATCTTGAGCTTTCAAAAAGTTTCCCATAGCCATCATAAGCATGACCATCAACATCGTAATAATTCTTTTCATATAAGTAATAGTTTATGTTATATTTACAGATATCTTAAGATTAATTCCATACAAATGTATGAACAATAACGTTGCTATCAAAATCAAATATTTACTACAATTACATATTCTGTTCGTTTTCACGTTTATCACATCAATATTGACGTTTAGCTTGCAAAAAAAGAAGATTATTATTAAGTAAACAGACTTATTTACATCAGATTATATGTCATATCAGATCAAGAACGAAAACTAATTTTACCAATGAATACTCATATCTCAATACAGGAATTGGATAAACGAATTATCACATAACCCCATAAAACATACATATGCCTAACAAAAAGCACCCTTTTCTCTTTTTTTACTAACCATCCTATTTTATAAAAAGATTGAAATAGCCCGACGACAACTCCTTTTCTTCTTCAAAAACAGATAAATCGAGCTTTTTTCCCCGATAAAACGACCTTTTCTTCTAATAGAAATAACCATTTTCAACCGGAAAAATAGGTGTTTTCATCAAATGAAGTGTTTATTTTCATCTGATGAAATAACTTTTTCATCAGATGAGAATTTAATCCTCATGAATTAAAGTTTATTTTGCCTTTTTATTTTCCATTTCCCTCCTCCTGGCGAGCATACATATTCTATCAAAATAGCACTCTTAGTCGCCCAACACTTTCTATATAAAAAGAAATCAAAGGACAATCCACACAAAAGAAAGTCCCTTCTTCTAAATTAACAGCAAACTGACTTTCCCTAATTGGCCTACAATCGTATTTTTCCAATCACAAGTACCATCGCTAGAAAATATCGTTCTTATGGCAAGTTAAAGAGACAAATTGTCAAAAAGATAAATCATTTCATCCTATAGTTGTAAATCCACAACCGCATAGCCACAAATTATATCTTAGCAAGCTGTCTTATCGAATAAATAAATTCAATCATCTTCCACTATTTGTGATTTTACTATTACTTTCGCGACTAACAAGTCAAAAAGCAATCGAGAAAACCAATGGACTCAAAAGCCTCACAAGCCAAAGACAATGTAGAACAGGAATTCCTTACAGTAATCCGGGAATATGAACGGATCATTTATAAGGTATGCTATCTATACACCACTCCGAATGCTACACTCAACGATCTCTATCAAGATGTAATACTTAATCTGTGGAAAGCATACCCTAAATTCCGGAGAGAATGCAAGGTATCCACATGGATATATCGCATTGCACTGAATACCTGCATCAGTTTTATCCGTAAGGAAAAAAATGTGCCGGAGCTTGTGACGTTGACCCGGGAAGCGGACTGGATGGCGGAAGATAAAGATCCGTTACAGGAAATGTTGCGACAATTATACCGGATGATCAACCAATTAGGACAACTTGATAAATCTATCATATTGCTTTATCTAGAAGAAAAAAGTTATGAGGAAATGGCTGAAATTACCGGATTGACAGTTACGAACATCGCAACAAAACTAAGCCGTATAAAGGACAAATTAAAAAAAATGAAAAAGGAGGATTGATTTATATGGAATTGGAAGAACTAAAAAAATCGTGGAATGCATTGGACGAGCATCTTAAAGACAAAAAGATAGTCAAAGATGAAGATATCTCGCGGCTTATCAACCATGCAACAAAAAATATCGATGCTATGAGCCGGTTGAACAAAAGACTCCGGATAATAGCACTTATCATTTTTGTCTTTTTGATTTTTACATTTATCTATGACGGGGTTTTCCCTGATATTTACTATCAGATCATTCTCATTGCCTTGATTCCTGCTTTCGGCTGGGACATTTTCAGTTCCCGTTACTTAAGCGATACGAACATAGATGAATTGCCACTTGTCACGGTTATTTCGCGCTTTAACCGTATCCATCGATGGATGATTCGTGAAAGAATTATTGGAATCGGCTTTATATTATTTATGGCCGTCCTCTTCTTCTTCACTCGGCAAGTATGGCAGCATGGTACGGGTATGATCATCTTCTTTTTCATAGTATGGGCCATAGGAATCGCTTTTCCTCTCTGGATTTATAGAAAAAATCTGGGACGCTTGCATGAAATAAAGAAAAACCTCAATGAATTAAAAGAATTGAAAGATAATGATTAACTCAAAATATTCTAGACCTCTATTCTCTATCTAATAAAGACGAAAGGTGTCCTAGTGACACCTTTCTTAATTTTATGCTGACAGAACGACAATCTCACTTTTACCATTTACCAATTTGCGTAATTGCACTTGTACCGAAATACGTTCACTCATCTCCTGCACGTGAGATATAACCCCAATTTTCCGCCCCTGCATTTGTAACTGTTCCAATGCTTCCATGGCTGTACGCAAGCTGTCGGCATCAAGAGAGCCAAATCCTTCGTCAATAAATAATGACTCTACCTTCAAATTATTACTTGAAAGAGAAGAAAGCCCCAAAGCCAATGCCAGTGAAATCAAAAAAGATTCCCCACCGGAAAGTGAATAGACCGTACGGACTTCATCACACATGTCGCAATCGACCACTTGTAAGGCCAGCGTACCGGGTACCTGCTGAAGTTTATATCGCTTGGAAAGATAAGCTAAATGTTTATTTGCGTGCAACAATAGTAAATTAAGAGTATAACTCTGGGCTATAACTTTAAATTTAGTACCGTCAGCGCTTCCAACCAGTTTGTTCAGCTTTCCCCATTGTTCGGCAACCGATTGTTTTTCTTTCCATTCGACTTCGATCTCTTTCAAACGTTTTTTGTTCTCTTCTTGTTGCAACAAACGAACCTCAATTAAAGACAACCGGTGTTCTGTTTCCTGATTAGCCGTCTGACAGGCACTAATAGATTCTGTCAATTTATCGGGATTTTCTATTTGTTTTTGTTGCTCGGTCAATTCCTGAACCACTTTTATAAGTTGCTTTATCTCTCCTTGCAAGGTGGATATTCCCACCTGCATCTTCTCTACTTCTTTACGGGAAATCTCCAATGTTTCTGAGATTTCTTTTTCTTTTCTATGGACTGCCCTTTCAGCATCATCGGCCGTCTTCCCCTTCAACAATCCTTTACGTTCTTGTTGCAAACGCTTAAGTTCCTCATCAATCGCATTATAACGAACTCGTTCTGTAGATTCCGTTTGCCGAAATATCTGTAGCTGTTCCTCTATCGCCACTGTCTGCTGCATCAATAACCGGAGTTGATTAAGTTTTTCCCGGACAACTTCACAATGATTTCTCATTTTTTTTATCAACTCATCATTTCGTTGCCATTCTGAATAAAGAAGTTGGTATTGATTCATTTTTCCTTCTAATTCATGCAGACGTTGAGTCAGTTCCTTCAAAAGAGTGTTCAGATAATCTTTTGAAGGTTCAGCCCCCGGATAGGCTGCCACTATCTCCTCTTGAAACTTCTGTTGATCAATTAAATTGCGTATGTCCCGTTGAAGTGCAATTTCACGGTCATTCATTTGTTTATAGACTTCAGAAGCCGCTTTATATTCTTTCTCAACAGAATGATACAAAGTGTCGACAGCACTTCCTTCTATTCCATATGGATGCGATAAACTACCACAAACAGGGCAGGCTTCACCGGCATGAAGATTATGACGCAAAGCGATGACGTTTTGGCTCATGGCCAACCGGGCATTTTCATATATATGTTGTAACACATTTAGTTGTCCCGCCTTGTCAGTAAGTTGCTGTGTCAGAACAGCCAGTTGAGTAGATAATTCCGCTTGTTTGGCACGCAAATCCGTCAGCAATCGACTCGCCTGTAATGTACGTTGAACAAGAGCTTGCTGTTGCAACAATCTATTTTGCTCCTCACCAATAGATTGAATACCAAAAGCATTCAGATCAGACACCCGGTTATCATTTTCCTTTTGATAGAATAACAGTTGTTGTTCTTCACGAACCACAGTCTCTTCTATCTGTTGCAAATCTACCGATAGAGATACGCCCTTCTTCAATAATTTGCTTAGGGAAATGCAAGATGAATCTAATTCAACTTTAACAAGGCGTTGCTTTTCCTCTGAATCAATCGTTTGTTTATGTAATACGTTCAAAGTATCTTCAGACTGCCTTATATTTTCTTTCAAAGTCTGTAAACGGATGTCCAATTCGCGAGCTTTATGTAATTCCGGCTGAAGTGTTTCCCATTGTTCACGAAAATGCATAAGATATTCCGTTTGTTGAAGCAGACTCTCCTGAAGTTTTTTCAATTTTTCTAACTCTACAGATTCTTCCTCTTGCTTCTTTAGAAGTTGTTCACGATGCTGCCCTAAAGTCCGGACAACAGTCAATTGACCGTTCAATTCAGTAAGCTTTTTCACTCCATCATTACGCAGTTGAACCAATTCTTCCTTATTTTTCTGCAAAGCCACTAATTCTTCTTCAGGAAGCAGTTCGATGAGACTGATGGACTGTTTAAGTAGATTCATTGCTTCGTCAGCAGCTTTACTGCGCGCATATATTTCACGAGAAACACGAGAATATATCTCAGTTCCTGTCAGCTTTTCCAGCAACTCGGCTTTGGCAGACTCCTTGGACTTTAAGAAGGTGGCAAAATCATTTTGCGCCAATAAGACGGTACGGGTAAATTGTTCATATGTCAATCCGACCAATCCAACCAACTGACTGAGAAGTTCTGTTTTCGTACCTTGTAACTCTTCTCCTTTATTCAGATCGATAACCTGAATCACCTGGGGTTGCAACGATCCCATAGATTTACCGCGCGCGCGACGAACCGACCAACGAGATCGATAGAGATACCCAGTACTTCCTTGGAAATCTACCTCAGCAAACCCCTCTCCCATTCCTCTTCGAAGAATGTTTCGCACATCAGACTGATTAACTTGATTTTCACCAACATCCGACAAATACAGATTTTCACCCGATGCCGTAAAACGAGGAGTTTTATCATAAAGGGCCAAACAAAGAGCATCTAATATAGTTGACTTACCCGCCCCCGTAGCTCCGGAGATTGCAAATATGCCAGCCGAATGAAGAGGTTCAGCCGTAAAATCTATTTCAAAAGTCCCTTCTATAGACGCAAGATTCTTAAGTCGTATGCTCAGTATTTTCATTTATCACTCCTTTCATAGCTTCATTAAATAGTTTTTCCAGTTCTTCAGACATTTCGACCTGATAGATTTTCTCAAAAGTAGCTTTCACAATATCAAGTGGATTCATTTCTTGTAGACCAGAAGCAAGCATCACTTCTTCCTTCATTGCGTCCCCAGCTTGCCGGTAAGAAGATACGATTCGAGCCAGCCGTACCGCTTTATCCACAAGGATTTCTTCGATGCGTTGACGAAGCACAGGTTCCGGTTCGGACAACATGATCTTTATTTCCAAATAAGGAAATTCTGATTCAGACAGTTGAGTATCCATTAATGAAGGCAAATGCTCAAGTTCTTCAATGACCTTTTCAGGAACAGCAGCTTTCCCATTGGGTACACTTAAAAGGCCAACCATAGGATTATATTCTATTTTTTCTATCTCCACTAATTGGCCTTCCATCAACGTCACTCGAACTACACCATGATGATAATTTTTCTCTGCAAACGACATAGGCAATGGGCTTCCGGCATAACGAATATTATCACGTCCTGATACCCGCTGTGACTTATGTATATGCCCTAATGCAGTATATGCTATCTGTTTAGGGAAAGCATCGGGTGAAACACATTCCAATCCTCCGATAACGGTTCGCTCACTATAATCACGTTCTGCAATTTCCGATCCGGTTGCTTGCAGATGACCGACAGCAATAATAGCTTCACCATTTTTACGGTGTTCAATAGCCCTCTTCAATAAACGAGCATATAATTCTTTCACACCTTCAGCATAAGGATTTCCTTCTGTTATAACTACAGGATAATCGCCCTGTCGGAGAAAAGGTACAGCTAAACAGAGTGCTTCCACCTCACCTCCACGATTTTTCAACTCAACAATTAAATCATCATAATCAATTTCCCCTTCTTGTTTATGTACAAGACCTTTAATTTCTGTTCTCATCTCCTGCAAAAGAGGCAAGGGCGCTTCAAGCCGGGCAGCAGAATCATGGTTCCCAGCTACAATTACTAACTGAAGCGATGGATTCTCTTCTGTAACCCTACGAATAAAGTTATAAAACATACGCTGTGCCCCTGCAGATGGATTGGAAACATCAAATATATCACCTGCAATCAATAGGACATCAATCTCCTCCTTCTTCAACTCTTCGGCCAACCAATTTAAAAAGTGGTCGTGTTCTTCCCTCCGGTCATAGCCAAAAAAAGTTTGCCCCAAATGCCAATCGGCAGTATGCAAAATACGTATCATTCGTTTTCCAATTTAAATAACTGATTATATAGATAATAGCGGACAAGTGAAAATGACAGTAGGTTTATCTTTGTCTTTAGTGACTGTATAAGTTCCATTGAAATAACGTATAAAATGTGAATTAATCTCATTACGGATCAAAAGTTTTTTATCAGTATTGTTTTCTCGTGCCAATAAAGTACCTGTCACTATGAATATTAAAACAGAAGAGACATCTTCACGCTCTATACTAAGCGTAATATGATCGAAATCCTGATGATCACCAGATGGAGTAGTAAACAGACTTCTCAACAACGACACAAACCATTTTTTATCGGTACAAATCAACTGGCTATCAACAGAAGTCTGTATAGAGATTCTTTCATTACCATCTTCCGTTCCATTGGCAAAACGAACTATCTCTCGGCATAATCCGATGATTTCTACTTCTTCCTCTTCATATTTAATCTTTCCCGATTCCAAACGGGAAAGTTCCAGTATATTATTTACATAATCCAATAATTGCTCTGCATTTTCCTGAATAATCTTCCCATATACCAACTTGGTCTCTTTATCAAGATCGTCCGTTTCGGCCAATAATTCGGCAAATCCTACTACGGCATTAAGTGGAGTCCGTATATCATGACTGATTTCCATTTTCAGACGTTCTTTCGCCATATTATCTTCTTCAGAATGGGCGGCAGCTTCCGCAACCTCCCGTTCAGCTTGCACAATTTTACGCGAAAGGTAACGTGTATAAATATAAAAGATCAATGCCAAAATCGAAAGTATCAATAAAATAACAAAGATACGCACATAATTTATGTTCGTTACTTTCTGTTTCTCAAGTAATAATTCATCTATATGATAAATATCCTTTATTTGATCCAACTGATTGGAAGAGAAAGCATTATTCAATGAGTCTTGCGTTCTTATCAGATATTTACGGGTTTCGATGGCACCGATAGAATCCCCCTTTCCCCACTGCGTTGTGGCCTTATAATTCATCAACACACCAAATGTATTTACATTATTCTTCAGAACAATCGGAGTTACTTTATCTATCAATGCAATACTCTTATCATATTCCTTCGTCCGTGAAAAATATTGAAGCCGGATCAATTGTATATTTAACCAAAATACAGCATCGACATGCGGACCTAACAAAGCTTCCGCCTTTTCAATGTGTGCCATAGCACGCTCATAATCTTTATTAACCATATAATGTAATACATACTTCACTTCACAATCAATGATCAGATTTGCCCAATTCTTCTGTGTATCAGGCTCTCTTTCCAACACTTCTTGCAAAGTTTTCTTCATTTCAGCTAAATATGGCATTCTCAGACTATCTTTTCCTGAATTCCCATATACTTGGGCTATTCGTGAAAGAACATCTACTTTCAAGTACTCTTTTGTTTCAGGTTCAAAAATTTGATAAGCCTTTAGAAAAATATCTAAAGCCCGCTCGGAACGGCTAGATACTCCATAAGCACATCCCAAACTATTATATGCAGCAATCTTACCATTATTACTTTTCCATTTCGTTGCTTCATCCAATGTCTCTTTTGCCACATACACCGCTTTTTCAATCATTCTTTTAGATGCTAACGCACGACTTACAGCAGCTTTTTGTTCCAAATAATAATCATATGTACCCATCTCCTGAGCAAATTCTTTTAATTCTTCCACCCAATATGACAGACTGTCAGGATCATGCTTTTTATCATAATATGAAGCAATATAGTAAGCACCTTGATTCTCATAATAAAGATTCTGCTGCAATTTACCTTCCTCATACAAAGCAGTGGCAAAGAATTTATTATGAGGAGGATATTGATGTAGATAAGCTATTTCATCGAGGAGATACAACCGAGTAGAGTCATGCGGCATTTGTTGCACCCGTCTCATGACACTATCCCGATACATAATATCTTCCTTACTCTCCCCAGCAAACAAGCAGAAAAGAACAGAAAAAATCAAATATAGTGATATTATCAGCCTTTTCATGATTTAGTAGTTTGTGGATTCTCTATTTGCTTTAAAGGATGCAAAAAGCAAAAGCGCGCTCCTTGTAAATAAGTTGCATCTATCCAAATACGACCTTTCAGATGCCTCATAATCAAAAGACAAATGGATAATCCCAATCCTGTACCCTGCACAAAATCATTCAACTTCTCAAAACGTTCAAAAATGAGTTTCTGCTTTTCAACAGGTATGCCGCATCCCGTATCCGTAACTGAAAATAAAGCCATATCTGCATTTTCACAGCTTCTATCAAGACTTAGAACAATGGAACCTTCTTTCGTAAATTTTGTAGCATTAACCAAAAGATTTATCAATACCTGGCGCAGACGGGCATCATCAGTCTCAATCGCCAATGTTTCAAGAGAAGTAACAAAACGCAATTCAACCTCCAACTTATAAGAGGCAGCTATCGTTTCGATAACCTCACGACATATTTTCACAGCATCATATTCTTTTATATTCATGCTGATATTATCTTCATCAAAATCAGAAAAATCAATGATATCATTAATAAGTTTCAAGAGTTGGTAAGAGTTCACTTTAATAATCTCGCAGAACTCTTTCCTGGAGGTTTCATCTACTTCCATTTCATCAGAAGCCATTAATGTAGAGAAACCTACAATTGCATTCAACGGTGTACGCACCTCATGGCTCATATTTGAAAGAAACAGATTCTTTTTGCGTATTGCATCTTCTGCTTTCACTCTCGTTATTTCCAGTTTCTTTTTAGATTGATTCAAACGGAATATTTTTCGCCAACTAAGAAAAATAAAAAGAAACAAAACAAATACGCAACCAATTATTGATATTGTATAATAGCGGAGTGACTCACTACGTGCCTGCTCTATCTGATACGTTAACTGATCAGCCTGAAAACGTATAGAAAGTTGGTCGATTTCTTTCGGATAATTTGCTTTAAAAACTGAATTTATGTAAGAGTAAATTGTATCATATAGATCAAACGACTCTTTTTTATGTCCCATCTCCTCTAATAATTCGGCTTTTGAATGCAATGCACTGATAAACAGGGAATAATCATTATTAGCACGTT
>OODP01001179.1_pt1 | contig 17230 bp, 14 predicted proteins | sample 1671011 | NCBI WGS metagenome assembly OODP01 (sample SAMN06348113, study PRJEB24527) | human gut metagenome | biome: human gut; feature: ankylosing spondylitis patient; material: feces | host: Homo sapiens | place: China | collected 2015-10
CCATTGATAAATGGTACACCGAGACGGTGAGTGGAAGTGTAAGCACAAAAGAACGAAAATTAGCACCGCTATTGAAACAGATGAAACCTGGGGATACATTGGTTGTAACTGAGATTTCGAGGTTAAGTCGTACGTTACTGGAAATCATGACAATCTTGAATTTATGTATCAAAAAGCAAGTCGTGCTATACAGCACGAAAGAAGGATACGTATTTCAGAATGATATTAATAGTAAAGTACTGGGGTTCGCTTTTGGTTTGATGGCTGAAATTGAACGTAACTTGATTTCTATGCGTACCAATTGGCAAGACGTAAGCAAGAGGGAATAGCATTAGGAAGAAAAAAAGGAGATAATCCTAAATTGCAGGTTCTTCATGATAACAAGAGATATATTTTGAAACAAGCTAAAGGTGGGCAGAAACATGCAAAGCTGGCTCGTGAGTTTGGAGTTTCCAGAACTACTATGTTCCGGTTTTTAAAAGCGCAGGGAGTCGTAAATTAATATTTTTATCAGGTATTAAATAAGGTGGGCAAAAAGGTGTTCCAATGATTTTGAAAGTAAAAATCGCTCTTACTACCGGATGAATTGCGCTCAAAAAGCTGGATACATAACTTTAGGAGTACAGTTCATAACTATAGTAAGGGCGATTCTGTAAATTAAATATTACTTGGGTATACTTACATGTCTACTCTTCTTCTTTTCCTCTTTTATGCAAATTTTTTAGTTCAAACGAGAGCATGATTCTAAAGAAACCGATTATAAGGAAAGTAAATGAGATCATATAGATCGCGTATAAAGCACCGACTGCAGGTTGCCATAGAATGATTAAAGAGCAAAGTATTGCAAGTATGCCAAAAGCCATGTACCAGCCCCAATCACGGGTACCATAGCGTTTAAGGTCCATTGAGTAGCCTGTGGCTGAGAAGCCGCGGAACATCAACCAGAATGCGATAAGGAATGGAATTACTTCCATGCTGACCATTGGGTACGCAACCAGATATATACCTATAAGAAGATCGATTATACCTCCCGCCAGGTACCATCCCCAACTGGATACATGTTTATTGCTTATTGCAAACAGAATTTCGAGAATACCACTGATTAGCATAGAAATGCTGAATATAATACTAAGCGCTACATAGCTGCTCAGGGGAGCAAACATAAGGCAAATGGCAACACCGATATACAAAATACCTAAAAGGAGGGATACCCACCAGTTTTTCACTGATTGTTGAAGCCCGTCAAATACTGTTTTCATACGATTGTAATTTTTTGAATTGATACTATATATTTGTTAGGGGAGTAACAAACCTAACAGAAAAAGGTTTGATTTATTTATTGATCGTTTATCATTTATCTTTAATCACTGATCGAGTGAACTAATTAAGTACTTCCATTGTTCTATACATATATGGTGTAGAAATACACATTATTATAATATAAATAGTAGATAACTAAATAATAAATTTCCTTATGGCAACAACAAATTTCAAAGGACAACCGGTGAAGATTATCGGTGAATTCATTCAAGTAGGCAAAGTAGCTCCAGATTTCGAGCTGGTAAAAACTGATTTATCTTCTTTTTCTCTTAAAGATTTAAAAGGTAAAAATGTAATTCTAAATATTTTCCCGAGTCTTGACACGAGTGTATGCGCAACGTCAGTACGTAAATTCAACAAATTGGCAGCAGGAATGAAGGATACGGTAGTGTTGGCTATATCAAAAGATTTACCTTTTGCACATGCCCGTTTTTGTACTACTGAAGGCATCGAAAATGTGATACCATTGTCAGATTTCCGCTTTTCCGATTTTGACGAGAGCTACGGAGTGCTGATGGCAGATGGTCCGCTTGCCGGATTGTTGGCGCGTGCTGTGGTAGTTGTTGGAAAAGATGGTAAGGTGGCTTATACTGAGCTTGTTCCGGAGATTACGCAAGAACCCGATTATGACAAGGCATTGGCTGCAGTGAAAGAATAATTATTGCAGAGTTAGAGATCCGTATCTTTTGCCTAAAGTGTGAGTTACGGGGTTATAAAATTTTGGACCTAATAGGGACTGGTTATTAAGTATAGCGATCTGCTATACTTACAGTTCTTGTTAGGTTGTGTTTTTTTAGACTCAATTTAACCTAAACGAAAATGAATAAAAAACAAATCCTATTCGTTGCCCTTGCACTCTTGGGCAGTGAAGCTTTGGTGGCCCAAACAGAGCAAGCAGAAAATACTTCTCCCTGGACAAGGGAAGGGTATGTCGGGCTAAAATTGACTCAGGTAAGTTTGACAAACTGGTCGGCTGGCGGTGATAACTCAGTCGCTTTTGATTTACAAGGTACGTATCAAGCCAATTATAAAAAAGGTAAACATTTGTGGAACAATCGTCTTGAATTGGCCTACGGTTTGAATAAAACCGGTGAAGATGGTGTCAGGAAGGCTAATGATAAAATATATATGAATACCAATTACGGGTATTCAATTGCGAAGAATTGGTATGCGAGTGCGTATGCTACATTTCAAACTCAGTTTTCTCCGGGATACGATTATAAAGTGAGTAAGGACATTTCTGTTTCCGAATTTATGTCACCGGCTTATTTAACTACTGGCTTGGGGTTTACTTATGAGCCGAATAAGATCTTTACAGTCATGCTATCACCGGCTTCTTGGCGTGGCACATTTGTCTTGAATGACCGCTTGTCAGATGAAGGTGCTTATGGAGTAGATCCAGGAAAACATCTGCTATCCGGTTTCGGGGCAAACTTGAAGGGAGAGGTAAGGTATGAATTTATGCAGAATATGACCGTTTATTCCCGTTTGGACTTGTATTCGGACTATTTACATAAACCTCAGAATATTGATGTGAATTGGGAAGTACAACTGAATATGGCAATCAATAAATGGTTCTCAACGACCTTGACAACCAATTTGGTATACGATGATGATGTGAAAATTACTCAAAAAGACGGTACTAAAGGGTCGCGAGTGCAATTTAAAGAAATCTTAGGAGTAGGCTTACAGTTTAATTTTTGATTGATATATTTAATTTTATCGAGGTATTAAAAATGTGCCAATTAACTACATGGACATTCCATGTGGTAATTGGCACATTTGATGAAAATATATTTATTTCTTCTTCATTCCTTTATACAAGAGGAATCCTACGATAAATACACCTACTGCTATAAAGAAGTAACCTAATTCATGGCTGTATTCCGTAACCCGAGCCAGTAGTTGTTCTTCACTTTCAATACCGGGAACAGACGCCAGATTATAACCTATAATTGCCAGAATGGAATTCCATAAGCCTGCTCCAAGCGTAGTATACAGAAGAAATGTAGACAATTTCATTTTTGCTAATCCGGCGGGAATAGAAATAAGTTGCCGTACAGCAGGGATTAAGCGGCCAATAAAAGTTGAAAGGGCACCATGCTTATCAAAATAAGTTTCCGCATGTTCTACTTTTGCTTGATCGATCAGGCACATATGCCCGAAACGACTGTTGGCGAACTTGTATATAAGAGGACGCCCCAGCCAGTATGCCAGATAATAATTTATAAGCGCACCGATATTGGCACCGATCGTAGAAAACAATACAACCAAATATACATTCATCTCATCATTCACCGCAGCTTTGTACGCGGCAGGGGGTACAACAACCTCGGACGGAAAGGGAATAAAGGAACTTTCAATGGCCATCAACAAAGTTATAGTCCAATAATTAAGGTGGTCGAGACACCATTGTATAAATGCTACAGATTCCATTTGTTCTAATTCTGAATTCTAGTTATATGATATATGATTTCTGATTAATTTATTTTTTCTTTTGATGCTTTTCTTTTTTTGCAGGTTTTTTGTCATCTTCCGAACACTCCTTTACTTCATCTATGAATTTTTCAAGATCCTTTAAAAGATAACGATCTCCGGTTTTTAAGAGGCTCGCGTGGAAAGTATCCAGATTCAAAGGGCTTTCAGATAACTGATTGTATTTATAGAATGCTTTATGATCTCTGAGAATCATGCATACTGTGGCAAGAAGACCATTGATTCCCGGATAATCAGGATCGTCTTCGCGAGCCTGTTCAAAGCATTGGCGGGCGTTTTCCACCATACCGTAATCAAGACTGAAATTGCCGATCTGGACCAACGTTTCCGGTTCAGGTGCAAGGTTCAATGCGTGTCGCCAACATTCTTTGGCTTCATCAAATTTATCTTCTTCCAGATAAATTTGACTATCCTGTAAATAGATATCTACACTATCGGGAATAATTTTTTTTGCTTTTTCGAAAATTAAATGGGCTTCTTCAAGTTTTCCTAATTTTGAAAGGCATTTGGCTTGGCCTGAATATAAATCTACAAGAATGGGTGAGTTCTCATTGGGAATACTTTTCAAAGCTTTTCCATAATTTTCGTAGCTAAGTTCCCATTTTTCCATATTAGTATAGGCCAGTCCGATGAACATATAGGTCAGATCAGGTGGGAGACTTTTACATTGAAGAGCTTTACTGTATTCTTCGATTGCATCCTCATTGTTTTCTATTTGAAGCAGACTATGAGCCTTTATCGTATGGGCTTCTCCAAAATTTTCATCGGCTGTCAATGCAAAATCACATGCTTCAATCGCTTTAGCGAAGTCCATCGTGTCGAAATGGCATTTAGCTAAACCTGTCCAATAGGTAGGATTATAGGGATTTTTATCGATTAATCTATTATAAAAATCGATCGCTTGTTCATACTCATTTTCACTGCGGTAACAATCTGCCATGACCGCTAGAAATTCTTCTTCCTCTTTGTATTTGTCATATCCGCGTGTGAGCCACGGTAAGGCTTTTTCGGGATAATCCATATCAATATAAAGATAGGCTATATCAATGATGTTTTTTAGATCGTCTTTTTCTTCGATAGATTCCAATTCCTTTTCTGCATCCTCCAGTTTACCTTCGGTAAGCAATATTTCTGCTTTTAGAAGTTTTACTTCCGATTCATAGGTCTCATTGATACATTCGGCTACATTTTTAGCCTTGGCAAATTGCATTGTGTCCAGATACAGATAAGCTTGTTCTACAAGAAGGTCTGTATGTCCCGGATGCAATTCCAAGCCATAAGTGATAACTTCCTGGGCATCCTCGAAACGGCGTTCTGTTGCATATTTATCAGCTATATCCGCCAGTTGGTCTCCGTCCATGTAGACTTGTCTATTGTTAGCTTTTGCCGTTTCATAACTGGCAATAAGTTCATTTAATTCTTGTCCTTTGTCCGAAGACGAGTTTTTTCTAATCATTTATTTAAAAATTGGGTATTTATATGAAAAACCGGCTGCACTCCGGATAACGTTGTGCAGCCTGTCTTTCAATTCTTAATTTTAAAAGTATCTTTCAAGCCTACTGTACGATTGAAGATCATTTTATCGGAAGTAGAATCTTTATCTACATTGAAGTAGCCGATACGTTGAAATTGCAAGTAGGAGAGAGGTGGCATGGTAGCAACGAACTTTTCTACATAACAATTGGTGAGGATATTCAATGAATCGGGATTGATCATCTCTTTCATTGCTTCCAAGGCGTCACAATTCTTAGCTTCACGAATGGCAGCCAATTCATCTCGTGGATTCTCTACTTTCCAGAGCCGGTCATAAAGCCGTACCTCAGCTTTCAGGCAGTGGGCGCAACTTACCCAGTGCAACGTTCCTTTTACTTTGCGGTTGGCATCGGGCATCCCGCTTTTTGTGTGCGGATCGTACTCGCAATATACTTCGGTGATTGTTCCGTTCTCATCTTTTTTACAACCTGTGCATTTTACAATGTATGCATTCTTCAGTCGTACCTCCTGTCCCGGAGTCATGCGGAAGTATTTTTTCGGAGCGTCTTCCATAAAGTCTTCGCGTTCCATCCACAACTCCCGGCTGAATTCAATCGTATGACTGCCCGCTTCAGGGTCTTCCGGATTATTGATGGCTTCCAGTTCTTCTACCTGTCCTTCCGGATAATTGGTAATAATAAGTTTTACCGGATTCAGGACTGCGGAAACACGGGTGGCACGGGTGTTGAGATCTTCGCGGACAGCACTTTCCAGCAATGCGAACTCGTTGAGCGCATCATAGGTCGTGTATCCGATTTTATCCACGAATTTGCGAATGGATTCCGGAGAATAACCACGACGACGGAAACCGCAGATTGTCGGCATACGAGGATCGTCCCAACCGTTTACCAACCCTTCTTTTACAAGCGTAAGCAAGTTACGTTTGCTCATCAGGGTGTAACTGAGGTTGAGTTTATTGAACTCATATTGGCGTGGACGGTTGTCTTTAAGATCTTTACCTTCTTTCAACCAATCGATGAAAAGGTCATATAGCGGACGATGCACCACAAACTCAAGCGTACAAAGCGAATGGGTGACACCCTCGAAGAAGTCACTTTGACCGTGTGCAAAGTCATACATCGGATATGCTTTCCAGGTAGTGCCTGTACGGTGGTGAGGATGTTTTACGACACGATAAATAATCGGATCGCGGAAGTGCATGTTCGGATTTGCCATATCTATTTTGGCACGAAGCACCATAGCCCCTTCTTCTATTTCACCGCTGTTCATTTTTTCAAACAGTCTGAGGTTTTCTTCCATCGGGCGGTTGCGGTAAGGGCTTTCGACACCCGGTTGAGTCGGAGTGCCTTTTTGTGCTGCGATCTGTTCGGAAGTTTGTTCGTCAATATAGGCTTTGCCTTCCTTTATAAGTTGCACGGCAAAGTCCCAGAGTTGCTGGAAATAATCGGAAGCATAATAAACGTTTTCCCATTCAAATCCAAGCCATTTAATATCTTCTTCGATGGCTTCTACATACTCCATATCCTCTTTGGTGGGATTTGTATCATCGAAACGGAGGTTACATACGCCTCCATGACGGGCGGCAAGACCGAAATCAAGGCAAATCGCTTTGGCATGTCCGATATGAAGGTAGCCGTTCGGTTCGGGCGGGAAACGAGTTTGTACTCTTCCTCCGTTTTTGCCTTCTTTCAAATCATTCTCAACAATTTGCTCAATAAAGTTGAGGCTTTTCTTTTCACCGCCAACTTCTTCGATTTTAATATCTGTCATATCTTAAGTATTTACTCTGTATTTAAGGCTACAAAAGTATGATATTTTTTTTGTATAACCTTATTTCACCGGAATATATCCACTCTTTTTAATTATATCCTGTCCCTCGGTGGACAGGATAAAGTCCATCAATGGAGCGACGTCCCCTTTATTACGGGCATTGTAGTAATAGTAGAGCGGACGAACGATGGGATATGTTTTGTTAGTGGCATTCTCAACACTCGGTTCGGCATAAGGCTTGCCGTCATAAGATACGGATAAGGTTTTGATCCGAGGTGATACATAGGCAAGTCCTACATAACCGATGGCGCCTTGTGTCTGGCTGACTGATTGTATGATTGCGCCCGTAGCCGGCATGGATAAACTACCAGGCATGTAATTTTTGTTTTTAAGGACGCTTTCTTTGAAAAACTCGTAGGTTCCGGAGGACGTTTCGCGGGAATAAACGACTATTTTACGATCTTCTCCGCCCACTTGTTTCCAATTGGTGATTTTACCGCGGAAGATATCTTCCAGTTGCTTGCGTGTCAGTTGTTTGACCGGATTTGAAGGATGTACGATCACCGCAAGCGCATCGTAAGCGACAATGGTTTCTTCTATATCTTGTTTGGCTGCCTTCGCTTTCATCTTTTCACTGAACTTGATGGGGCGTGATGCCATGGCGATGTCAGTCGTGTTATCCAGAAGGGCGGAAATGCCGACCCCCGTTCCACCTCCTGTCACCGTGACACGTGCATCCGGATTCTTGTTCATGAACCGTTCAGCGGTTTGCTGGGCTATCGGAAGCAACGTGTCGCTTCCCTTGATGCGTTGGGCGTAAAGTGTGCCGGATAGCATCCAACACAGGAGAAAGAGAGCTGTTATTTTCATCTATTTACTTTTTTACTGTTAGTACTGCAAATTAAGGAAAGAAGTATTACATTCCTATTACAAATCTCATCCCTATAATGTTTGTAATATGAATGTAATGCTTTTGAAACATTTCCTTCAAACATTGTTCACACCCCCTTAACATGAAACCTTTTTCTTTGCACATATAATCAATAGGTATGAAGAAGATTTTTGAAAAGATCATAGAAGGACTGCTTACTTGCAGCGGATTTATCACAAGCATCACGATCTTGCTGATTATACTTTTCCTTTTCACGGAAGCTTTCGGCCTGTTCCACAGTAAAGTGATCGAAGAGGGATATGTATTGGCGTTGAATAAAGACAACAAAGTGAGCCAGTTGAGTCCCGTTCAGATAAAGGAGGTCTTCGATGAAGAGATAACGAATTGGGATGAGCTGGGAGGCGAAAATCTTCCTATCCGGGTTTTTCGGTTGGAAGATGTCACGAAGTATTTTACCGATGAAGAATTGGGAGATTCATATCAACATGCCGGGGCACTCATCACGAAATTGGTAGAAGAGACATCGGGGATCGTTGCTTTCGTACCCCGGCAATTTATTGTCGATCCCGGGCGTGTGAACTATATCAAGGATAATTCAATTTCCCTGAAAGATGTATTTGCGGGGGCTGAGTGGTTTCCTACAGCGACCCCGGCTCCTTTATTCGGCTTTTTACCTTTAATTACCGGTACACTGTGGGTCAGTCTTTTCGCTATCCTGATAGCTCTTCCTTTCGGACTTTCCGTTGCCATATACATGTCGGAAGTGGCTAAGCCGGGCATACGTAACTGGCTCAAACCCGTTATAGAGTTGCTGAGTGGCATTCCCTCCGTGGTTTATGGCTTTTTCGGGTTGATTGTTATTGTTCCGCTTATCCAGAAAGTTTTTGATTTGCCGGTAGGGGAGAGTGGGCTTACAGGAAGTATTGTTCTGGCAATAATGGCACTTCCTACTATCATTACCGTTACGGAAGATGCCATGCGGAACTGTCCCCGCGCCATGCGCGAAGCCAGCCTCGCATTAGGTGCTTCACAATGGCAGACGATCTATAAGGTAGTAATACCGTTTTCTATTTCCGGGATAACCTCAGGAGTTGTCTTAGGAATTGGACGCGCCATCGGTGAAACGATGGCGGTATTGATGGTGACGGGAAATGCTGCCGTCATACCTACTACTATTCTCGAACCGCTTCGTACTATTCCCGCCACTATTGCTGCCGAACTGGGTGAAGCTCCTGCCGGTGGTCCTCATTACCAAGCTTTGTTCCTCTTGGGGGTAGTCCTGTTTTTCATTACATTAATTATAAACTTTAGCGTGGAGTATATCTCCTCTAAAGGAGTCAAACGTAACAGATAATTATGGAAATAACAAGTAATAATAAGGCCAAACGCCGTTCTCAATCCATTGCTTTCGGCATATTCCGGTTGCTAAGCCTGTGCATCGTACTTATCCTGTTTGCCATTCTGGGGTTCATTATATATAAAGGTATAGGGGTCATTAACTGGAACTTTTTGACATCGGCACCTACCGACGGCATGACCGGAGGAGGTATCTGGCCTGCCATTGTCGGTACGTTCTACCTGATGATCGGAAGCGCGCTTTTTGCATTCCCGGTGGGAGTCATGAGTGGCATTTATATGAACGAATATGCTCCGAAAGGCAAACTGGTACGTTTTATCCGTATGATGACGAACAATCTGAGCGGCATTCCGTCTATCGTCTTCGGACTTTTCGGTATGGCATTGTTCGTGAACTATTTGAATTTTGGCGATAGCATCTTGGCTGGATCGTTAACTTTGGGATTGCTATGTGTGCCTTTGGTAATCCGCACTACGGAAGAGGCCCTGAAAGCGATCCCTGATAGTATGCGTGAAGGTAGCCGTGCATTGGGAGCTTCCAAATTGCAAACCATCTGGCATGTCATTCTCCCGATGGGGATGCCCAATATTATAACAGGACTGATTCTTGCCCTGGGGCGGGTGTCCGGTGAGACGGCCCCGATCCTGTTTACCTGTGCGGCTTACTTTTTACCACAGCTTCCTACGAGCATATTCGACCAATGCATGGCATTGCCCTATCATCTTTATGTGATTTCTACCAGCGGTACGGATATGGAAGCCCAATTACCTTTGGCTTACGGTACTGCCTTGGTGTTAATTGTCATCATTTTGATGGTAAATTTGTTGGCGAATTTGTTAAGAAAGTATTTTGAGAAGAAAGTGAAAACAAATTAGAATATGGATAAGATAGATGCTCGCGATGTGAATTTCTGGTATGGTGATTTTCATGCCTTGAAAGGTATCAGTATGAAGATCGAGGAAAAATCGGTAGTTGCTTTTATAGGTCCTTCGGGTTGTGGTAAATCTACTTTTCTCCGGCTGTTCAACCGGATGAACGATTTGATTCCCGGAACCCGGATGACCGGTGAAATCCTCATCGATGGCGAAAACATTTACGACAAAGGAGTCCAGGTGGACGAGCTGCGGAAAAATGTGGGAATGGTTTTTCAACGTCCCAATCCTTTCCCCAAGAGTATTTTTGAAAATGTAGCCTACGGGCTGCGTGTCAATGGAGTCAAAGATAATGCATATATCCGTCAGCGTGTGGAAGAGACATTGCGCGGTGCCGCCCTTTGGGATGAAGTGAAAGATAAGCTGAAAGAATCGGCTTTTGCACTTTCCGGAGGGCAACAGCAACGCCTTTGTATAGCTCGTGCCATGGCAGTTTCTCCTTCCGTATTGTTAATGGACGAACCCGCCTCTGCGTTAGACCCTATTTCCACGGCAAAAGTGGAGGAACTCATCCATGAACTGAAGAGACAATATACCATTGTGATCGTCACGCACAATATGCAGCAAGCTGCCCGCGTTAGTGATAAAACAGCCTTCTTCTATCTGGGGCAGATGATAGAATATGATGATACGAAGAAGATCTTTACGAATCCGGAAAAGGAAGCAACACAAAATTACATTACCGGAAGGTTCGGATAGTGGTTTGTGCTGACTTGCGATTTAGGATTCAACTTTGTTTGATTTTCAATTATAAATAAATATGCTATGGTAAAGTTTATAGAATCGGAACTCGTACTGCTTAAGAAAGAGATCGATGAAATGTGGACGTTGGTTTATAGCCAATTGGATAGAGCCGGTGAGGCAGTGCTTACTTTAGACAAGGAACTCGCCCAGCAAGTCATTGTCCGCGAGCGTAGGGTAAATGCCTTTGAGTTAAAGATCGACAGTGATGTAGAGGATGTGATAGCCCTGTATAACCCGGTAGCGATCGACTTGCGTTTTGTACTTGCGATGCTTAAAATAAATACGAACCTGGAACGTCTGGGTGATTTTGCGGAGGGCATCGCACGTTTTGTCCTCAAATGCAATGAGCCGGTATTGGATGCCGAACTTCTTAGGAAGTTGCGTTTGGAAGAGATGCTGAGAGAAGTGTTGTCAATGCTTGAGTTGGCAAAACGTGCCTTGAATGAAGAAAGCCTTGAGTTGGCAACTTCCGTATTTGCCAAAGATAACCTGTTGGATGAAATCAATGCGGAAGCAACGGCTGTATTGGCGGATTATATAAATGAACATACGGACAGTGTCCTTTCATGCCTCAATTTGGTCAGCGTGTTCCGTAAGTTGGAGCGTTCCGGAGATCATATTACCAATATTGCAGAAGAAATAGTGTTCTTCATTGACGCAAAAGTGTTAAAACATAGTGGGAAAAAGGATGAGAGCTACCCGGATAAGTAAGAATTAGCAAGTTTTTAGACGGAAATTAGTAGTACTTAAAAAAATGTTCTATATTTGTCTCCTGTAACGGGCGAGTTACAGGAGATGTTTTTTGAAATGATAATAAATCCAAAGAATTTTCAAAAAGATGTTATAAGACATGTTTTATTATTTGGTTCATAACAAGAAAAGCTCCTATCTTTGCACCGTTATCCTGAAAACAATCTTTTTACCTTAAAAAAAAACTAATACCTATTGAAAACTGAAAAATGGAGCTTTGTGAAAAGCCCCATTTTTTTATATCTATGTCAATCCTCTCTTTCCATAACTGCAATGTCACAATAGCATCCAAGTATAACACACGACAAAGAATAAAGTTCGGTTCGGTGGCGTCAACGGAACACTTTTCAATATATTTAAGGACTCTTTCTCTTGCCAGCTTGTTCTCTTGTCAACTAAGAAGCTGAGTATTTGTGAAACTTAAATTCTACGGTTATGTGGGGGAATTCTCTCTCGACATTCTGTTAGCTAGAGCTTTTAAGTACAGAAATGAATCAGAAGGCCAAAGTAATTTCTATCTTAAGCAAATTATAGCCTCCAGAATAATCTATTCATTTACAGTCAGAAATGAAGTAAGCGAAATAATGTCTTAGTGAGGAAAAATAGAAAAAATAGTTTCTATTCATTTTATAATGCATATCTTTGTGTTATTAAAGGATTTAAATTATTGCTTATGGAAACAGTTGATCGTTATATCAGATTTGATTGGGCTGTAAAGCGTCTTTTGCGTCAGAAAGCCAATTTCGGTGTCCTCGAAGGTCTGCTAACCGTATTGCTGAACGAACAAGTCAAGATAGTAGAAATACTCGAAAGCGAAGGCAATCAGCTTACTGCCGATGACAAATTCAACCGGGTAGATATTAAAGCGAAGAACAGCAAAGGAGAAATTATTATCGTAGAAATTCAGAATACGCGGGAGTTGGATTATCTGGAGCGTATTCTCTATGGGGTAGCCAAAGCCATTACCGAGCATATCTCGTTGGGTGAACGCTACTATGAAGTGAAGAAAATATACTCCGTCAGCATTCTTTATTTTGATATTGGTAAAGGGAACGACTACCTGTACCACGGGCAAAATACATTTCTGGGTGTACACACAGGCGATCAGTTATTAGTCAGCACCAAAGAAAAAGATGCTTTGGTAAGCAAACTTCCCTCTCAGATATTCCCCGAATACTTCCTGATTCGGGTGAATGAATTCAATAAAGCCGCCATTACTCCACTCGAAGAATGGATTGACTATCTGAAAACGGGACGTATACGCCCGGATACCACAGCACCCGGACTTGCGGAAGCCCGCCAGAAACTTATTTATTATAATATGAAACCTGAAGAAAGGCATGCATACGATGAACATCTAAGTGCGATCATGATACAAAATGATGTGCTGGATACCGCTAAGTTGGAAGGAAGATTGGAAGGAAAGCTGGAAGGACGGTTGGAAGGAATTAAAGAAGGCGAAGCAAAAGGTGTAAAAAAAGAGAAAATAGACATTGCCCATAACCTTAAAAAGATGGGATTATCTATCGAAATGATAATTCAAGCTACCGGACTTTCTGCCGAGGAAATAGAAAGCTTATAAAATCACTTAAAATAATAAAAGCCAAAGCTTGGCACGCAAAAAAGACAGACCGCCTATACCTTTTTCCCACGGGATGGTAGGGCAAAGGAAAGGTGGTCTTAGAAAGGCTTTAGGGGCATTAAAGCCTTTTGCGGGGAGAAACCGTTTATTTATGAAATTTCCTAAGATATAATAAAAAAGAAAGATTTTATTTGTGGTTTCAAACAATGTGTTTATATTTGCCCCTCGTAAAATAACAAATAACAATGAGAACTATATTAGTAAATACATATTGGTGGTGGCACCCGTTACAACTCCGACAGTCGTAAGGGAGCAGCGCTCGTGTGTATATACTTCATTCAATATATAACAGATTTGGAAAAGAGCCCTGTCGCAACTTGCGGCAGGGCTCTTTTCTTTTTCCTGTTCGACGTGCCGGAACAATTAAAAATAGATTATCAACAGTAAAAGCAAAGCATATGAAAAGTTATCAAGTCGACAAAGAGGGTTATTACGGAGAATTCGGTGGGGCCTACGTTCCTGAAATTCTTCATAAATGTGTGAAAGAGCTACAAGACACCTACCTCACGGTTCTAAACGATGAAAACTTCCGACAAGAATTCGACCAATTATTACGCGATTATGTAGGCCGTCCCTCCCCACTCTACCTTGCACGCTGCCTTTCAGAGAAATACGGATGCAAATTGTACCTGAAAAGGGAAGACTTAAACCATACCGGGGCACATAAAATCAACAATACGATCGGACAGATTTTATTGGCACGCCGCATGGGGAAAAACCGCATCATTGCCGAGACCGGGGCGGGACAACACGGGGTAGCTACCGCCACCGTCTGTGCGCTGATGAATATGGAATGCATCATTTACATGGGAAAGACAGATGTGGAACGGCAGCACGTCAATGTGGAAAAGATGAAAATGCTGGGAGCCACTGTCATTCCGGTGACATCGGGCAACATGACATTAAAGGATGCCACTAACGAGGCGATACGTGATTGGTGTTGCCATCCGTCGGACACCTATTATATCATCGGCTCGACTGTAGGGCCTCATCCCTATCCGGACATGGTGGCGCGGCTGCAATCGGTAATCAGCCAAGAGATAAAAAAGCAATTGGAAGAGAAAGAAGGCAGAAATTATCCCGATTATCTTATCGCCTGCGTAGGTGGGGGAAGCAATGCAGCGGGCACCATTTATCACTATCTGGATGACGAGCGGGTAAACATCATTCTGGCAGAAGCCGGTGGCAAAGGAGTAGAAACCGGTCAGACGGCAGCTACTATCCAGTTGGGGAAAACAGGAATCATCCATGGGGCACGCACGTTTGTCATTCAGAACGAGGACGGACAGATAGAAGAACCGTACTCCATCTCCGCCGGACTGGATTATCCGGGCATCGGGCCGATCCATGCCCACCTTGCCCAACAACATAGAGCCACCGTGTTGGCTGTAAACGATGACGAAGCCATAAAAGCCGCATTTGAACTGACCAAACTTGAAGGCATCATTCCGGCTCTCGAATCGGCTCACGCGCTGGGGGCTCTTGAGAAAATAAAATTCAGGCCGGAAGATGTAGTGGTGCTGACTGTATCGGGACGGGGGGATAAGGATATTGAAACGTATTTGTTCCAAGCGGAATCCGATCGTTGACGAACCGACAAGGGGACACGTTGACTCGAAATATTTAATAATCAATTTAAGAATAAAGATGAAAACATTTCATTATACAACCAATAGCAAACAATTACTCGGGGATCTGCATACCCCCGTCAGCATCTACCTGAAAGTCCGTGACCTGTATCCGCAATCGGCTCTGATGGAGAGTTCGGACTTCCACGCGGGAGAAAATTCAATGTCATACATCGCCCTTTGCCCACTGGCAAGCATCGGCATCAACAATGACATCGTTACAACCAGCTATCCTGACGGAACGCAAAAGGAGGAAGCCCTCGGCAAGAATCTCACTGCAGAAAAAGCCATAAACGACTTCATCTCATGCTTCCAAGTATCGGGCGAACACAAAAAGATATTCGGACTTTATGGCTATACCACCTTCAATGCCATAAAATATTTCGAACATATCCCCATCAAAGAAAGCCACGATGGAATGAATGACGCACCGGACATCCTATACATTATCTATAAATACATCATCGTCTTCAACCATTTCAAGAATGAAATGACCTTGGTCGAGATCCTGTCTGACAACGAAGAAAGCGGCATTCCCCCATTGGAGTCAGCAATCGAAAACCGCAATTATGCCTCCTATAACTTTTCCATCACCGGACCCATCACCAGCCCCATCAGCGATGAAGAACACAAGACAAATATCCGTAAAGGCATTTCCCACTGCCTGCGCGGTGATGTGTTCCAGATCGTACTGTCCCGAAGATTCATACAACCCTATGCCGGAGATGATTTCAAAGTATATCGCGCACTCCGAAGCATAAACCCTTCGCCCTATCTGTTTTATTTCGACTTCGGTGGATACCGCATCTTCGGCTCCTCACCGGAGACACATTGTAAAATTAAGAACCGGAATGCCTATATCGATCCGATTGCCGGCACTACACACCGAACCGGTGATACGGTAAAGGATAAAGAGTTGACCCAATCCCTTTTAGCCGACCCGAAGGAGAATGCCGAACATGTGATGCTGGTCGATCTTGCCCGGAACGACCTAAGCCGCAACTGCCATGATGTACAAGTCGTATTTTTTAAGGAACCACAGTATTACAGCCATGTCATACATCTTGTCAGCCGGGTAAGCGGCAGGCTCAACGATGACGCTGGTTCCATCAACAGCTTCATAGACACGTTTCCAGCCGGTACGCTGAGTGGTGCCCCCAAAGTGCGGGCAATGCAACTCATCAGTGAGATCGAACCCCACAACCGAGGGGCATACGGGGGATGCATCGGATTCATCGGATTGAACGGAGATTTGAATCAAGCCATTACCATTCGTACATTTGTAAGCCGGAACAATAAGTTATGGCTGCAAGCGGGTGGCGGCATTGTAGCTCATAGCCGGGAAGAACAGGAGTTGCAAGAAGTGAACAATAAGCTAGGAGCTTTGAAAAGAGCGATCGACCTGGCAGCGGAATTAAAGAACTGATTATAAGCCATAGAAACATAAACAATAATTTCCCAATGCAACCTAATTAGGGAAATTAGAACCTGTTTAAATTTTCCTCCAAAAGAAATCCTCCGATAAGGGCTGAGGAAAATTTAAAAAGGTTCAAAAATAAACGGATTATTAACAACAGATATTATAAAAAATAAGAACTTTGTCCACTGCCAATCAGTACTCCGTTCTTATTCCAACTAAATTCTGATATAAATTTGAAAATAGTATGATTTTGCTTTTAGATAACTACGACTCATTCACCTACAATTTACTGCATGCGGTAAAGGAACTGGGAAGAACCGATGTGGAAGTATTCCGCAATGACCAGATAACCCTTGACGAAGTAGATCGTTTCGATAAAATCATCCTTTCACCGGGACCGGGAATACCGAAAGAAGCCGGTTTGCTTCTGCCCATTATCAAACGCTATGCCCCTACAAAAGCCATCCTTGGGGTTTGTCTCGGGCATCAGGCAATCGGTGAAACATTCGGTGCAACGCTGGAAAACCTGACGGAAGTATACCACGGTGTGCAAACTCCGGTAAATATTATCAAGGAAGACATCGTGTTCCGGGGAATGGAAAATGAATTGCTGGTGGGACGTTACCATTCCTGGGTAGTAAGCCGGAAGGCTTTCCCCGAATGCCTTGAAATCACAGCGGAAAGCAAAGAGGGGCAGATCATGGCCTTGCGCCATAAGTCCTACAACGTTCACGGCATTCAGTTTCATCCCGAATCCGTATTGACACCACAAGGGAAATTAATCA
>OODP01001204.1_pt1 | contig 16882 bp, 9 predicted proteins | sample 1671011 | NCBI WGS metagenome assembly OODP01 (sample SAMN06348113, study PRJEB24527) | human gut metagenome | biome: human gut; feature: ankylosing spondylitis patient; material: feces | host: Homo sapiens | place: China | collected 2015-10
GCTAATTCGCTACGCTTTGCCCAAATTTACTTTTTCGCTATGTGTTTATTTTAAGAATATGGCTTGAATGTATAAAAAATATGCTTGAAATGTAGATTCCCATTGCCCCATTATTCCATATGCGGGTCTGTAATTACGGTTTGACCGACATTTCTTTTTTATAGTATAGTTTGAAAATAGATAGCAATATGCTCTTGTTTCTGCCGAATTGCCGACCGGGTACTTTTGAAATACGATCGAATCAGCTTTCCGTAAGGTTGATTTCGGGGTAAAATAGCCATAAACTGTCGATGTAATTACCTTTGTTGACGGATGAAATAGGCATTCCCAGCAAATCAAATCGCTATTTCCAACAGATGGGATCACTATTTCCAACAAATGGGATCACTATTATCATCAGATGAAATCACTATTTTCCTCAAACGAAGCTTTAATTTATCGGAAAAGCGCTCTTTTTTCTCTTTCTTTTCTCTATCTCTCGCCTTAATGTGAAGCTCTGCTTTTTGACGCCAGGCAACGATAATCATATACTCTCTATGCATTGGGAAAGAATAAGGAAACAATCGGCATGTTATGTAGCACTTTGAATGATTTTACTGGCAAAGTGAAAAACCGATGTTGCCCTACAATCCGTTTTTTCCAATCATGCTTGCCATTGACCGGTAAATTGCTACTCACGGCAAAGGAGAAAAGCAAAATGTCAAAAAGATAGTTTGTCCGTAAAGCATTTAAAAAGCACAAAACTATCCCGTAAGTAATATATGAACAAGTAAATAATAATGGCATGAGGCACTATAAGTTCGTTAAGTGAAGTCTTATGATTAAAAAAACTTAAAACGGAACTTGAACCTTTGCGAATGAAATAAATCTTTTATATTTGCAAACAATATTAAGAAACATCTTTGAAAAAACATCTCTATGGAAAAAAGTAAACCTGTTAACCCGAATCATCTTTTTAGCTTCAGAATGGAGCTAAGGAATAAGAATGTAGCTTATCTGATACTTTTTAGTCTAAAAGCTTCCCCTATTTCGATTTGATATTTTTATATTATTTAGAAGAGCCGGATATCTTTTCATAGAAGAGGTACCCTTCTAATTTCCGCGCGTTTATTTCTTACTATATTATTAATTTAACCTAAGTGATTTATGAGTAAACATTTACAAAAATGGATACTGTTGCTATTCGTATTGTGTAGTGGCGCAGTATTCGCGCAACATCCCACGGTAAGTCCGAAAAAGGGTGTGTTGCGTGTGAAGCTTCAACCGGAAGTAGCCGCACAGGTAGCCGCTGCTCCCAGAATGCGGACTGCCGGTGGCATTGTTTCAACGGGTATTACCCCTTTGGATCGAGCCGGTCAGAAAGTAAAGGCTGTACAGATGAAGAGAGTTTTCCCCTATGTAGAAAAGTTCGAGGCTCAAAGGAAAGAATTTGGTCTGGACAGGTGGTATGAGATAACTTTCGATGAGGGTGTCAATCCGCTCGAAGCAAAGCAGATTTACAGTACCGTTCCCGGTATCCAAGTCGCTGAAAACATTATACCGATGGAACTTCTCGGAGGGAATGGGGGATATGTTAAGCTTACGCCTGCACAGAAAGCAGCAATGAACGCACAGGCTCCGTCATCGGATATGCCTTTTAACGATCCTCGTTTGCCTCTGCAATGGCATTACCAGAATGATGGTTCCATGCCGGGTAGCGTCAAAGGAGCAGATATCAATCTTTTTGAAGCATGGAAGCTCGCTACCGGTTCGAGGGATGTATTGATAGCCATAATAGATGGCGGAGTAGATTTTACGCATGAAGACTTGGCTGAGAACATGTGGATTAATGAGGCCGAATTGAACGGTACGAAAGGTGTGGATGATGATGGAAATGGTTATGTGGACGATATATACGGATATAATTTTGTGACCAATTCAGGGGAACTGTATCCGCACAATCATGGTACTCACGTTGCCGGAACGGTAGCTGCCGTCAACAACAACGGCATCGGAGTTTCAGGCGTTGCAGGTGGTAACGGGCAAGGAGGCGTGAGATTGCTTTCTTGTCAAGTATTCGATTCACGTACCGGGGCAGGCGATGGCAATTTCGCAGCCGCACTGGTATATGCCGCGGAGATGGGTGCTTCGATTGCCCAATGCTCGTGGGGGTGGCCCGCACCGGATATCATAGAACAGGCTGTCTTGGATGCAATTGACTATTTTACTGCAAAAGGCGGTGGCGATAAATTGAAAGGCGGACTCTGTATTTTCTCTTCGGGGAATGATGGGTCTACAGGTAATTATTATCCGGGGTGTTATGAAAAGGTATTGTGTGTCGGTGCGATGAATTATGACAAAACAGTTTCCAGTTATTCAAACTACGGTGATTGGGTGGATGTCACAGCTCCGGGTGGCCTTATGGATTTTGATGCATCGCAAGGTGTATTGAGTACTTTGCCTGGAAATGAGTATGGGTACAACGAAGGTACTTCCATGGCCACACCTCATGTGTCGGGTATTGCAGCTCTGATTCTGTCTAAATACGGGAAACCTGATTTGTCAAACGAGACATTGCGTGAGCAACTGGTTACTTCTGTAAATGACCTTTATACGGATAATCCCCGGTATGCGGGGTTGGCTGGAAGCGGATATATCGATGCTTGGAAAGCATTGCAAATGAGTGATGGCGAAGCACCGGAACCCGTAAGCGATTTCACGCTTCTGCCCGCGCAGGATAATATTATGATGGAATGGATCATTCCGGGCGCATCGGATAACAATGTCAATCATCATACCGTTTATTATAGCGACAAGGAATTTAATTCAGGAAGCGACCTAACCAAGCTGGAATCAGTTACCATCGATACAAAATTCCTGAAGTCGGGAGATAAAATTACTTATGAATTGAAAGGATTGGAAGCACGTACCACTTATTTTATCGCAATCAAGTCGGTGGATCGTTGGGGAAATGCAGCGGCATTATCTCCTGTAAAGAGTGCTACGACAAACTCCGGTCCTAAAATGGTGCTTGACAAACAATCGATATCAATGACGGTGGATGCCGCTTCCTCTTTGGTTGCTTCTGATAAGTTTACCATCAGCAATGAAGATGAAGGACTGTTGAAATGGGAATCTTACTCGCGTACAGTCAATGTGATGCCTGCCTCGTTAGTGAAAGCCGATCCGGGCAAACTGAAGGCATATGACGGTAACCTGTCAATCGTTTCGTATGCAAAGAACCCGGTGGTATCTGCCGACTTCATGACCGAGGATTTTCCGTTATCCATTAATTATGCTTCCAAGGGATTGGTAGCCTATATTGGTGATGTGGATCTGAATCTGCCCAATTCTCAGGCGCAATGGTTTAAGGTCGATCCGGATAAATACCCTGATGGATTCAACCTGACTCACTTGAATGTGGGAGGCAGTTACGGGAAAGATCCCGTTATAGAGATTTATGAGGGAAGTACCATCACGAAGAGTAAATTAGTGCAAAGATTTACCGGGAATTTTGCTTACTACTTTGATGTCCCGTTGGATGAGCAGTTATATTTTGCACCGGGTGAATCATTCTGGATTGTACTGCACTTTGCTAAAGGAAATGTCAATCCTTTGGGACTGGGAGAAGCCGAGACGGACGATTATGCGACGTATAGCTATATGAGTAATGATCTTGGAAATACTTGGATGATATTAAAGGACGCACTTGTAGACAGTAAGTACGAGGAAATGGGTGGAAAGGCTGTATGGGATATTACGGCTAAGAGTCTCAATCCGGATTGGAGTACAATGATGGTGTTGAATCCGGAAAATGGTACGGTAAAAGCCCATGAGAAACAGGAAGTAACGATCTCTAATGATGGCCAGAAACTGGTGAACGGATCTTATAAATTCTCTCTGAAGTTGAAAACCAATGAAACCGGCAAGACGGAACAGGCTATACCTGTGGCAATGACAGTGAAAGGTAACAAGCCCGAACTAAAAACAGCCAAGGTCATTGATTTTGGTGATTTATTGGTAGGGCAGACAAAGACACTTAAAATAGAGGTGATCAATAATGGTTATGGAGGATTTTATGGCAGTTATGGCAGTTCGTTATCCTCATCTAATATCAAGTCTTCTTCCGACCAGTTTGTTACACCGACTTATATCAGCGGAGGTTTTCCGGCTCGTTCGGTATCTTCAATGGAAATAACGTATGCACCGACAAAGGCAGGTAGTCACTCCGGTACGGTTACGCTGACTGATGGCAATAATGTACAGTATCAGTTCATCATCCGTGGAATTGCTGCCGACCCGGCCGAGATCGTCATTGCCCCGACCGATATTCAGGTTGGAGAACTTGAGGTTGGAGCTACACCAATAGAAAAATCATTTACTATTTCAAATACGGGTAGCTATCCGTTGGAATATGTATTTCCGAAATTCTCGGACGAGGTTATAACGGATATGGGAAAGGCTTCTCATAAGTTCGGCTATACTTATATTTCCAATTTGGATGGAGCAACTGACTTTGAATATGATAACAATCCTGCTTTGGTAAATGCAACGGATATAACCAGCCAGTTCACAGACGATAATGTATGGTCGAAAGCAATCTCTTTGGGCTTTTCATTCCCCTATTATGGAGAGACATACGATAAAGTTTATGTAACCAGCCATGGGGGTATTGCTATGGCTACAGGCCGGTTCTGCATGTTCCCGTCCGCATCTGCCGATTGTGTTGGTGGAATGGGTGCGATCATGGCTTATGGTACTCAACTGATCATGGGTGCCAACAGTAAAGTGGAATGGGCTAAGCAGGATGGTAAGTTCGTTGTGAAGTTCACGAACGTAATGGCAGTGGTTTATGATAATGACTATATTCCGGTCAGTTTCCATATGGCCTTGGCAAGCAACGGGGACGTAGAAATATTCTATGACGACTACACACCGGCCTCTGTGTTCGGTGAGGGATCGAATCTGTTTGTAGGTCTGAATGATATAGAGGTGAAAGATCCGATGACCCTTACGGATACTGAAATTTCTGACGATCCGTATTCCGGCAAAGAGCCGACTGAAGAAGGGCAGTTATATAAAAAGATTGGGACGGGCTCGGCTGTGAAATTCCTGGCACCCGATAAATATATTATTAACAAACTGATCCCAGCGAACGGAGTGATCAATCCCGGTGAAAAATCGGTTATTACTGTCACAATGGCGGCTACGGAAGACATGTATGCAGGTGAACTGACCAATAAGTTGGTTTTGCTCAGCAATGATCCCAAACATACTACTTCCTATGTGACCTTCCGTGCAGTGGTAAAGGGAGATGTATTAAAACCGCTGGTAGAACTTGCATCTTCCGATGTGGATTTTGGAAATGTGTTCCGTACGGCTGTGAAGCAACTTCCGGTGACCATTAAGAATGTGGGTAAAGATGTTTTGAACGTCACTTCGGTAACGTTGGCTGAGGGGAAATTTAATTTTGAAGCCCGTCTTCCGATTAGCATTGAACCGGGACTTTCAAAAGACATTCTGGTAACTCTGCCTACGGAGAAAGAGGGTGAAGTAGCTGATGTGATGACGGTTGTCACTTCTGCTGGAACCGTAACCGCTAATTTGGTAGCGAAGGTCATAGGTACGCCTGTCATTGCTTTGAATATGGAAGGCATTACCGAGACAATGGAGAGTGGGACTACCATGGAAAAGGTACTTGAAATAAAGAATGAAGGTAACGAGCCTTTGGTATATTCCATTACTCCTAACGAGTTTATCGGACTTCCTCCTGCGGCAACAGACGGAAAATCATCAGTGGATTACATCTATTCTGCTTCTGTTGATAATAAAGATGTTTCTGCGGAATGGGTGGACATTGAGACGAACGGATTGGGAGAGCAAAACAATCTGACTTATTATATGCAGCATGACTTTACTACTGTCGATTTGCCTTTTGATTTTCCGTTCTATGGCAAGACTTATAATAAGATGTATATCTATAACTCCGGATTTATCTCATTTAATGAAAAGACGGACGATAAGATATGGCCGGAGCCTCCTTCACAATTCCCGACAACAGAGACGTTGTATACGAATATGATTGCACCCTACTGGGGTATGCATTCCATGGATCAGACCAGAACAGCCGGAACTTTCCATTATATTACTGAAGACAGAGCAGTCGTTTCGTTCATGGAGTATGGCAATACGATGAATCGCGGAGTCTGTTTCCAGGTTATTATGAATAAGGACGGTTCATTTAAGTTCCAATACAAGGGCGCATTCCCGGACGCAGACATCTATAATATGTTTGGTTGGGCAGGTATCGCAAACGATGGCGGTACGAAAGGGGTAAACCTTCCTGCACGTACGGTTGCTTTCGGTCGTGCTATCGAGTTCTATCCCGTAATGACCGAAGAAATCGCAACAGGTAGTGCTAAAAATGTGAATATGAAGGTGATGGCCAATAAGATGGCTGGAGATTACACAAGCAATCTGATCCTGAATACGAACGTACCGGGCAAAGAAAAGATCAATCTGCCTATCGAGTTAAATATCACGGGTATGCCGAAACCTGTATTCCCGGAAAAGATAGAAACTGAATGGGTTGTTGGAACGAATGCCGGATCAATGGGAGTACCGGAGGTTCTCTTCAAGGTTGCCAATCAGGGTACAGCCACATTTATGATCAATAACATTGAAATGGATGCACCGATGTCCGATTTCGGGCCTGTACTCCAACTGTGGTACTATGGTGAACATTACGATCCGTGGTTTGATGAAACGACTATCGGCTGGGGAATTTATGAAGAAGGAACTTCGATAACCGTTGGTGTCACACCGATAGAGTTTAAGGTTTTAGTAACAGATAACTATACGATCAATACCTATGAATGTCCGATTACATTTAATGTGACTGGAATTGAAGGTAAGGAAAAGGTGGAAGTTCCGTTCAAGGTTAGTATTACGGATGCTCCAGTTATGGACTTTGATAAACCTGAAATTCGTGTCAGCAATGTGGCGAGCGATTATGAAGGTGAGGCTGAAATGACCATTACCAACAATGGTGCATATCCGTTGAGGTATGAAATATCACTCGATCCGACCGGTGAAGGTGAAGTGGAAGAAGAACAAGGCGGAGGCGGAGTCGATCCGATGAGCGAGATGGGGCACCGTGCTTTGTCTGTCGGAGAGCAACAGTCTTTGAGCCGAAACCTTACTGAAATGGATCGTCAAGGTTTAATGAAAGTAGCGGCCAAAGCTGGTGAATTGAACGCTTTGGATGTCCCTGTTGACATGGAATATAACCAATCGTTATATTATCCGGCTATGCCGGAAACGTCCGCTGGTGTATATCAATATGGTAGCGGTACGGTATTCGGGCAATATAAAGCCGCCACTTATTATGTAGCGCCTGCAACGGGATTCAATCTGACGCATGTTTATACCGCAGCTACTGTTAAGACCTTGGAAAACGTTGATTTTAAGGTCGAGATTGTAAAAGGAGAAGATTTAGAGACAGGGGTTGTGATCGGTTCGGGGAGTTACCATTTGGACAAACAACCGGATCCGAATTACGGACTATTTATGACAATTCCATTGGAAAAGGCTGCCTATCTACATCCGAATGAGAAATTCCATGTAGTGGTGACTTACCCCGTAGGATACATTACTCCTGCAATACTTGTAACCAAAGAAGAGGCGGTTGTAAGCAACCGTTATATGGGATGGCAAGATGGCTATGGATGGTTTGATGTGGCTACATTGCTCAAGGAGAATGTTGGCTCGGTAGGCTATATCATGTCTTGTATCGAAGAGGAGGCCGGTAGTTCGTGGGTTACAATGCTTACTCCGGATACTTCCGGTGAACTGGCGATTGGGGCAAGTAAGACGGTTAAAGTGAAGCTTGCTGCCGAAACAGCTCCTTTAGACAGAGACAATAAGGCGGTATTGGTTATAAAGAGTAATGATCCGGACAAACAACTGGTAAATTACCCGGTTTATCTGGACAAGAACGGTGCCCCGGAGATTTCAGTACCTTCTTCTAAAATTTATGCAAAAGAGGGAGCTACAACGAAGCTTAATGTTACTGTGACGGATAGTGACGGGGATGCATTTAGTGTGAAATTAAATGATGAAAGCGGTATCGCCAAGATGGAAAGTGCAACGGTTACTTCTGGAAACGCAACAGTGGAAAAAGTAGATGATACAACGATTAAGGTCCTTGTAGGAAGTGAAGCGACTACTGGCGCTGTGTCAGCGGAATTGGCTTTGGCACTGACACCGGACTATGGTACTGCCGGCTCGCATAGCTTTGAACTTACTGCTACCGATGTTAAGAATAATGTGAGAACGTCTGTCGTAAACTATACGGTAGATCATGTAAATCGTGCCCCGATTGCCAAAGAGCAGAAAGATATGGAAGTGAAGATAGGATCGACCAGTCCGGTTTTATATCTATCTTCTTTGTTTGAAGATCCGGATGGTGATGAACTGACCTACAAAGTTTCAGCTTCGAAAAATGACATAGTCGATATTTATAATACGGTTGGAAGTGTCATATTCTCCGGATTGAAGCTTGGCGCGGCAGATATAACCGTAACTGCTACGGACGTTGCCGGTGCCTCCGCGGTTTGCAAGTTCAAGGTAAAGGTTGTGACGGAAGTGGGAATTGGTGAAGTTGATATGAAGAATGCCGTTGCAGTATATCCTAATCCGGTTGTCGACAAAGCTAATGTAGCTTGTGATATCGATGCGGAAGGGGAAATCTCTTATAAGTTGTACAATGCCAACGGAGCGCTTTTATATAATGCACATGCAGTTAAAGCACGTGGCGAAGTGCAAGTGATTGATATGGACGGTTTTGCTTCAGGTGTTTACTATTTGGAATTGGACATCGATGGTACTAAGACAACTGTACCTGTGATGAAAAAATAGTAAAGGGAGCTGATTAGAACAAAGTATATCCCGGAGTTACAGAGAACAGCCTGTAATTCCGGGATTCTTTTTATTGGTCGTATTGGAAGAGCTTGCCTTGTACGCAGTTTTAAGCATCTGATCTATGGCTGAGGTAAGTCTTTTGCAGTTGTCTGTAACGTTTCACGTTGTTCATTATCTATCATCCTTGCCCATCGGTATGGTAAATATGAATTTAGCTCCTTGGGTTGTATGCGGATCTATTTGTATGTTTCCGTTCATATGCCGGGCTATCAGTCGGCAAAGGTACAATCCTAATCCGTTTCCGTGAGTGAAAGTATCCAGTTTGGTAAATCGTTGGAAGATATATTCCTGTTTGTCCGCAGGTATCCCGCATCCCGTATCCGCTACACTGATAATAACTTTCTTTTGTTCTTTATTACAGCGGCAGGATAACAGTATGCTTCCTTCACGGGTGAACTTGTTGGCATTGTTTAACAACGATCTCAGTAATAAGGATAAATATTGGGGATGGGTATGTGCAAAGCAGCCTTCTCTTGGAAGATCGAGTAAATATTGAATCTTGTCTTTCCCTTCTTTTTTGTGCAATAGTTCCATTTCTGTGCGGCATAAAGCTGTTACCTCCACCTCTTCTAGAGTCAGTGCTTCCGTAAGGCTATCCAGATTGGCAACTTCGATCAGGCTGTCGAGCAGTGACGTCAGCAGATGAGTGTTTTCCTGTATGATCATCTGATATTCTTTTCGTTCTTCCGGAAGGGTAGCATCGTCAATAAGTACCTCTGAGAATCCATTTATGGAATTAAGCGGTGTACGGATTTCGTGGCATATGGAGTTGATAAAGGACGATTTCATTTGTTCGCTTTCCTGGGCTTTTATGCTTTGCCGGTAAATTTCCTCTTGTAGTTTCCGTGTTTTCTTCAGACTTTTATAGTAGTAGACACTGACACTGATTGCAACAATGAGTGTGCAGATGGCAAAAATGAACCCGATCAGTCTGCTTTGGGCGGTAATCGAGGTCTTTTCCAGTTCCAGACGGTTCACGTCATTTTTTAGCCGCAGTGCTTCCACCCTTTCTACATACTCTTTTTTTATCAAGGAATCCGATACTTGTATCGCTCGTTCATAAGCTATGCAGGCATCTTCAGGGCGCTTGACGTTAGTTAGCAGTTTTGCTTTATCCTTATATACTCTGAGTATTCGACTGAAACCGGGGGCGCGTCCCGTTTCAATCATATTGATAAGCGAGTCACAGTTGGATATTGCTTCTTTCTCATGGTGCATGTTTGTAAGAAAGAGATAGGCCGTTTCATAAAGATAGATTTTGTTCTTGTCAAGAAATTCATCTTTGGCAGAAAGCATATGGTCGCGAAACAGATTGTACATTTTGTAAGCTTCATCATCGCTGACATGCATCGCCCCACGAATTAATTGTGTATAAAAATCTACATACGTATTATCCTTATATAGAAAAGGACGTGGATACATCACTGCCGAAACTGTATAAAAGTCTTTATGAGCATTGATCGCATCAGTGGTCACTTGTTGCAGTCTTTTGTAATCTTGTTCTTGGTTGTATCCGCTACTTAGAAGGGAAAATATGCTGCTTAGGTAGTATCTTTTAGTATAAAGGGGGAATTCCTGTGCAATGTCCCAAGCCTCCTGCCATAGGGGTATCTGTTCTTTATAAACGCCCTTCTTTCCTTGGCCATTCATTTCCCAAACTCTCATTAGACCTTCATTGTAGAGACGGTTTACTTTTTGATATTTATCTTCATGAGGTTGTAATGCCTGGAATTCATTACGTATTTGCTTGAAAAGTTCTTTTTGAGTGTTTGCATCATTCTCTGTATTTATCTTCCGGTTGATTATGGTCATTTTGAAGAACGTGGCTGCACCTTCAGCGGGCGTGCCTTTTTCGATATCGGCAATTGTTTTGATGTAATAATTATAAAGTGAATCTTCTTTTTCTTCGTGGGTGGCATGGCGAATGACGATGTTCATAATTGATACGAAAAGTCCGTATACATCACGACCTTCTTTTGATTCATTGAACAATTGCCTGACATAGCCTGCTTCGTTATTCATACCTTCCGTGACATCTTTGAGGTCGAGCAGTAGCTCTATACGCTTATGCGGGTCTTTTGCTTTGTCTAACGCTATGTTCAGACTGTCTTCACGAATGGGCATGGGAGAAGTTAATCTGCCTTCCGGATTATCTTCCTGAGATGCTTGTGCCTGAGTTGTGATAGTGCTAAGACAGAAGAAAACGAAATATAGGATATACCGCAGATTACTCATGCCATATTATAACTTGTTTATTCATTAGTTTTACTTGTATAAAACAGCCTGCTAAGATATACAAAATATTTCTGAAGTCAATGATTTTGAACTAAAATATGCTATAATTTATCCTACAGTGTGGTAATCTGAAAATAATCCGTTAAATTTGCGACAATTTAATAATCTGATAATTATGTCATGTATCTTACATATAGAGACCTCTACCACCGTATGTTCGGTAGCGGTAAGTGAAGATGGGCAGACTATTTTTGTGCAGGAAGATCTTAAAGGCCCTTCACATGCCGTGTCCTTGGGAGTCTTTGTTGATGAGGCTTTGTCGTTTATCGATAACCATGCCATTCCATTGGATGCGGTAGCTGTGAGTTGTGGACCTGGTTCATATACAGGGCTCCGTATCGGGGTTTCGATGGCTAAGGGCATTTGTTATGGAAGGAATGTTCCGTTGATAGGTATTCCTACTTTGGAAGTATTATCCGTACCCGTTTTGCTTTATCATGAATTGCCGGAAAATGCCTACCTTTGTCCCATGATCGATGCTCGCCGAATGGAAGTATATGCGGCCATTTATGATCGTAGTCTGAATGTCGTACGGGAAATTTCAGCCGATATTGTAGATGAAAATTCTTACCTTGACATTTTGAATGAACATCCGGTTTATTTCTTTGGGAATGGAGCGGGCAAATGCCGTGAGAAGATTACACATCCGAATGCACATTTCATCGATGACATTCATCCTTTGGCAAAGATGATGTTTCCTTTGGCCGAAAAAGCTGTGGCAAACAAGGAATATAAGGATGTAGCTTACTTTGAACCTTTCTATTTGAAAGAATTTGTGGCTTCACTGCCGAAAAAGCTGTTATAGCTTCTCGTTTCTTTTGATTTCTATTAATTAAATATTTAATTTTCGCTTATGCAATATAACACCCAGCAGAAAAGGATGCCGCTTCCAGAATATGGGCGAAGTATACAGAACATGGTTGATTTTGCACTTACAATTCAGGACCCGGCAGAGCGTCAGCGTTGTGCAAATACCATTATTAATATCATGGGAAATATGTTCCCTCATTTAAGGGATGTGCCCGATTTTAAGCATAAACTGTGGGATCATCTGGCTATCATGGCCGATTTTAAACTGGACATTAAGTATCCTTATGAGGTGATCCGTGAAGAAAATCTGGGTACGAAACCGGACATGATTCCTTATCCCAGTACTAAAATCCGTTATCGTCATTATGGTCGTACACTAGAGATATTGATCAAGAAAGCATGTGATTATCCGGAAGGGGATGAAAAGAGAAATTTAGTGGCCCTGATCTGTAACCATATGAAGAAAGATTATATGGCTTGGAACAAGGATACGGTCGATGAACGTAAAATAGCAGAGGACCTTGCGGAACTTTCTAATGGTAAGTTGCGGATGGATGATGACATCATTCGTTTGATGGCCGATCGCCTTGCTCAGAATTATCGTCCGAAGATGAATTATAATAATAACCGGAATAATAATCAGCGAAGAAAATACTAATCTCTCGCCATAAACCATCCTATCTATGGCTTCATTTGTAATCGAAGGAGGGCACAAGCTTTGTGGTGAAATTCATCCACAAGGTGCTAAAAACGAGGTATTGCAGATCATCTGCGCTACATTGCTTACTGCCGAGGAAGTAATAGTAAATAATATTCCCGACATTCTGGATGTCAACAACCTCATCCAATTGATGAGAGACATGGGGGTGACAGTTGCAAAACAGGGTATTGACTCATATAGTTTCAAAGCGGAAAATGTGGATCTTGCTTATCTGGAAAGTGACGAGTTTCTGAAGAAGTGTTCCAGTCTTCGCGGTTCGGTGATGCTGATCGGGCCAATGGTAGCTCGTTTTGGTAAAGCAATGATATCCAAGCCGGGTGGAGATAAGATAGGCCGCCGCCGTTTGGATACTCATTTTATCGGTATCCAGAATCTGGGAGCTGATTTCAAATATAACGATGAACGTGAGATTTTTGAAATTGCTGCCGATAAGTTGCACGGAACATACATGCTTTTGGACGAGGCTTCCGTTACCGGAACTGCCAACATTGTTATGGCGGCTGTATTGGCGAAAGGAACGACTACCATTTATAATGCAGCTTGTGAACCATATTTACAGCAATTATGCAGAATGCTCAACCGGATGGGGGCAAAAATCAGTGGCATTGCTTCCAACCTTCTCACTATCGAAGGGGTAGACGAACTGCACGGGACGCAACATACCGTTTTGCCGGACATGATTGAAGTAGGCAGTTTCATCGGAATGGCAGCTATGACCGGAAGCGAGATCACGATTAAACGTGTCTCTTATGAGAATTTGGGTATTATCCCCGAAAGTTTCCGCCGTTTGGGTATTAAGCTCGAACAACGTGGAGATGATATTTATGTCCCTGCACAGGATAGTTACCAGATCGAATCGTTTATTGATGGTTCCATCATGACGATTGCGGATGCTCCATGGCCAGGTTTGACTCCTGATTTGCTCAGTGTGTTGCTGGTAGTCGCTACGCAAGCTAAAGGGAGTGTGCTGATTCATCAGAAGATGTTCGAAAGCCGCTTGTTTTTTGTAGACAAGTTGATTGATATGGGAGCGCAAATCATCTTATGCGACCCGCATCGTGCGGTTGTAATCGGCCATAATCACGGTTTCAAACTCCGGGGTGGTAACATGATTTCTCCCGACATCCGTGCAGGTATTGCCTTGTTGATTGCAGCGATGAGTGCCGAAGGCAGCAGCCGTATCCACAACATCGAGCAAATAGACCGCGGATACCAGAACATTGAAGGCCGGTTGAATGCGATCGGTGCCAGAATTACCCGAATATGATAAAAAAAGAAGAAGTATATAAGATAGGGATTTTTAATAAGCCGCATGGCATCCATGGAGAGTTGTCGTTCACTTTTACTGATGATATCTTCGACCGTACCGATTGTGATTATCTAATTTGTTTGCTGGATGGGATATTTGTTCCCTTCTTCATCAAAGAATATCGGTTTCGTTCGGATTCCACGGCATTAGTGAAACTCGAAGGGGTGGATTCGGCAGAGCGAGCCCGTATGTTTACGAATGTGGAAGTATATTTTCCTGTGGAACATGTAGAGGAAGCAGAAGCGGGCGAATTGTCATGGAATTTCTTTGTCGGTTTCCATATGGAAGAAGTAAATCATGGTGTATTGGGAGAAATAATAGAGGTGGACGATTCTACTGCTAATCCTCTTTTTGTTGTAGAACTTCTGAATGGTGAAGAGCTTTTGGTACCGGCTCAGGAAGATTTTATTATTGGAGTTGATGCTGATAATAAGAATATTACGGTTGATTTACCCGAAGGACTATTGAACTTGGATGAAGTTGGAACGGAGGATGAATAGTCCTGATTTATTACTCACCGATGAAAGGATTGTTGGTCACCGATGAAGGCCCCGTTGATCACCGATGAACGGGGTGTTGGTCACCGATGAACAGGGTCTTCCTCACCGATGAGAAAATGCCTCCTCCAAAACGTTAAATAGAATGAAGAAACTTCTGTTGGCAGCGATGAAATGCCTACCTTTGTAATTCATATAAAATTACCATGCCAAAGAAAAAGAAAAGTAAAGCTTTCTGGAACAATATTAAGTTTAAATACAAACTTACCATCATAAATGAGAATACACTCGAAGAGGTGGTGGGTATCCACGTATCCAAGCTGAACGGGTTTTCGGTACTGCTTTCGGTTCTTACGATTCTGTTTCTGATAGCATCGGTTATCATTGCATTTACCCCTTTACGTAACTATCTGCCCGGATATATGAATAGCGAGATTCGTGCGCAGGTGGTGGAAAATGCATTGCGGGTGGATTCTCTTCAGCAACTGGTCGATCGGCAGAATCTGTATATCATGAACATTCAGGATATTTTCAGCGGAAAGGTTCGTATCGATTCGGTGCAGAGCATGGACACGCTGACCGCTATGCGTGAAGACTCCCTGATGGAACGTACCAAACGTGAAGAAGAATTTCGCCGTCAGTATGAAGAAACCGAGAAGTATAATCTTACTTCAATAACTTCACAACCCGATGTGGACGGTCTGATTTTTTATCGGCCTACCCGTGGGATGATTTCCTCTCATTTTGATGCGGATAAGAAGCATTATGGAACGGATATTGCCGCCAATCCCAACGAGAGCGTGCTTGCTACTTTGGACGGAACTGTCATATTGAGTACCTATACCGCTGAAACCGGATACTTGATCGAAGTGCAGCATAATCAAGACTTCGTATCAGTCTACAAACATTGTGGTTCTCTACTGAAGCGTGTAGGTGATAAAGTGCAGGCGGGAGAGGCCATCGCACTGGTGGGGAACAGCGGAACGCTGACAACCGGACCTCATTTGCATTTTGAGTTATGGCACAAAGGAAGTGCTGTTAATCCCGAAAAGTATATTGTATTCTAAACATGAATAAAGAGAATAAAAAGAAACAAATAGCTATCCTGGGGTCTACAGGATCTATTGGTACGCAGGCACTTCAGGTGATTGAAGAACATCCCGGACTGTATGAGGTGTATGCTTTGACTGCCAATAATAAAGTAGATTTGCTCATAGCACAAGCCCGGAGGTTTCAGCCCGAGGCGGTAGTTATAGCCAATGAAGATAAATACGATGAATTAAAAGATGCCCTTAGCGATTTGCCTATCAAGGTATATGCCGGTTCGGAAGCTTTGGGGCAGATCGTAGAATCTGCTCCGATCGATATCGTTCTGACTGCAATGGTGGGGTATGCCGGCCTGAAGCCAACGATCAATGCGATTCGAGCCCGTAAGGCAATTGCTCTGGCAAACAAGGAAACGCTTGTCGTTGCCGGAGAACTGATTAACCAGTTGGCACAACAATATCGTACCCCGATCCTTCCTGTCGATTCTGAACATTCGGCCGTATTCCAATGTTTGGCTGGAGAAGTTGGTAATCCGATAGAGAAGGTGATACTCACCGCTTCCGGAGGCCCTTTTCGTACGTATACACTGGAACAGTTGAAGACCGTTACAAAAGTACAGGCTTTGAAGCATCCCAATTGGGAGATGGGAGCAAAGATAACCATTGATTCTGCTTCCATGATGAACAAAGGTTTTGAAGTGATCGAAGCAAAATGGTTGTTCGGTGTGCAGCCCAGCCAGATCGAGGTGGTGGTTCATCCGCAATCGGTGATCCATTCGATGGTTCAGTTCGAGGACGGCTCCGTCAAGGCACAACTCGGTATGCCGGATATGCGGCTTCCTATACAGTATGCATTTTCTTATCCCGACCGTATATATTCTTCTTTTGAACGTCTGGACTTTGCGAAATGTACCCATCTGACTTTCGAACAGCCCGATACCAAACGTTTCCGCAATCTGGCATTGGCTTATGAAGCGATGTACCGCGGAGGAAACATGCCATGCATCGTCAATGCAGCCAATGAAGTGGTTGTAGCTGCTTTCCTGAAGGACGGGATCAGCTTTTTGGGCATGAGCGAAGTGATTGAAAAGACAATGGAGCGAGCTTCGTTTGTACAGGCTCCTACCTATGATGACTATGTGGCGACAGATGCCGAAGCACGCCGCATAGCTGTCGAGTTAACTCATAATTTAAAATAAACACATAGCGAAAAAGTAAATTTGGGCAAAGCGTAGCGAATTAG
>OODP01001219.1_pt1 | contig 16712 bp, 14 predicted proteins | sample 1671011 | NCBI WGS metagenome assembly OODP01 (sample SAMN06348113, study PRJEB24527) | human gut metagenome | biome: human gut; feature: ankylosing spondylitis patient; material: feces | host: Homo sapiens | place: China | collected 2015-10
GAACTTGTTTGAACTGCCACTGATAGAAACTCCGGTTGCTTTGTCCGAAGAGGAGTTTCTTGCATTGCCGGAATTTAGGTCATTAATAGCATCGGGTGAGAATCCGGTGATACGCTTAGTCTGCCGGGGTGTGAAGCACGTGTTGTCACATCGGGTCATCTATGCCAACCTGTATGAAGTGGCTTTGCCCGAAGACACGAAGTCCTTCGCTAACTTTCAGAGAATACGATTGGAGGAATTGGACAAGTATGCGATTTCCAAGTTGGTGCAGACCTTAATTCAGGTAATAGGTAATAAGTAAAAAGTAGGTAATAAGTAATAAGTAATAGGTATTAAGTATTAACCATTCGGTTTATAGCGCAGCTTATTACCTATTACCCATTACCTATTACTTATTACCTACTTTTTACTTATTACTTAAAATACTTGCATACTATTGTTATTCTGTTTAATTTTGGCAGCAGATTTAAATAATAGAATCATAAACTTGATACATGTATGTCAGTAAATAAAGTGATATTGATAGGAAACGTAGGACAAGATCCTAGGGTGAAATATTTCGATACAGGTTCGGCAGTGGCAACTTTCCCTTTGGCTACTACTGATCGTGGCTATACATTGGCCAATGGAACCCAGATTCCCGAAAGAACGGAATGGCATAATATTGTTGCATCCAACCGTTTGGCTGAGATTGTGGACAAATATGTGCACAAAGGTGACAAACTGTATCTGGAGGGGAAAATAAGAACCCGTTCATATAGTGATCAGTCGGGCGCTATGCGTTATATCACTGAGATTTTTGTGGACAATATGGAAATGTTGTCTCCGAAAGGGGCTAATACAGGTGCGGGAGCTCCTCAACCATCTGCAACACAGGCTCAGCAGCCGCAGCAGATGCAACAGCCGCAACAGCCGCAACAACAGGCGCAGCCGTCACAGGCACAGCCGATACAAGATAATCCGGCAGATGACTTGCCGTTTTAGATACTGTGATAATGTGTCAATAGGCTGATGGCTGATTGGCACATTATCTTTTGTTTAACTAAAATACATACTCTTTGGACTCAGATGGTTATTTAAGCCAATTGGCTGAAATTTTCAACGGTATTACCGTAAACACTCCTTCAATCTCTGCTATTATCGCCATAGTACTGGCAGGTGTGCTCCTGCTTGCTTCCGGCTTTGCTTCGGCTTCTGAAATAGCTTTTTTCTCACTCTCTCCTTCGGACTTGAATGATATTGACGAACACAATCATCCTGCTGACGAAAAGATCAGCGCACTCCTTGGAGATTCCGAACGGCTTCTGGCTACGATACTGATCACTAACAATTTTGTGAATGTGACCATTATCATGCTCTGCAACTTCTTCTTCATGAATGTATTCGTGTTTCATTCTCCCTTGGCGGAGTTCATTATACTGACTGTAATCCTGACTTTCCTGTTATTGTTGTTCGGAGAGATCATGCCGAAGATTTATTCAGCACAAAAGACATTGGCATTTTGCCGTTTCTCCGCTCCGGGCATCTATTTTCTGGAAAAACTGTTTCATCCGGTTGCTTCTATGCTGGTGCGTTCTACCACTTTTCTGAATAAGCATTTTGCCAAGAAGAATCATAATATTTCTGTGGATGAACTTTCTCATGCATTGGAATTGACGGACAAAGCTGAAATTTCTGAGGAAAATAATATTTTGGAAGGAATTATCCGCTTCGGTGGTGAGACTGTGAAAGAAGTGATGACATCCCGCCTTGATATGGTCGATCTGGATGTCCGTACCCCTTTCAAAGAAGTGATGCAGTGTATTATTGAAAATGCTTATTCACGCATTCCCATTTATTCCGGTTCGCGGGATAATATCAAGGGGATACTATATATCAAGGACCTTCTTCCTCATGTCAATAAGGGAGATAATTTCCGTTGGCAATCATTGATCCGGCCTGCTTATTTTGTGCCGGAGACAAAGATGATTGATGATCTGCTTCGTGATTTTCAAGCGAATAAGATACATATTGCCATTGTCGTGGATGAGTTTGGAGGTACTTCCGGACTGGTGACAATGGAGGATATTATCGAAGAAATCGTAGGCGAGATTCATGATGAATATGACGATGAAGAGCGCACGTATGTAGTGCTGAACGATCATACATGGATATTTGAAGCAAAGACACAGTTGACTGACTTCTATAAGATTGCGAAAGTCGATGAAGATGAGTTTGAAAAGGTAGTAGGTGACGCTGATACGCTGGCGGGTATGTTGCTCGAAATAAAGGGTGAGTTTCCGGCATTGCATGAGAAGGTGACTTATCACAATTATGAGTTTGAGGTGCTGGAGATGGATAGCCGCCGTATTCTGAAGGTTAAGTTTACGATTCTTCCGAAAGAGACGGACGAGTCGGAGGGTAAGGAATGATGAGCAGATAAAGCCTGTTCGGGCGGAGAAACTATAATCGGAGAAGAAATTATAAACCAAAAACGATGGGATTATTTCTGCAATATAAGACGGTTGATATGCAGTGGGCTGTCTGGAAGATGGAGGAATCTTTGGATACACTGTTTACTCTTCTGCCCGATGCCCGAAGAGTTTCTTGTGAGCAGGAAATGCAGCGTTTTACTTCGGACCGAAGGAAACTGGAATGGTTGTCTGTCCGTGTGCTGCTATATTCCATGTTGCAGGAAGATAAAGAGATAGGATATTCATCGGAAGGAAAGCCGCATTTGACAGACAATTCTTCTTTTATCAGTATTTCGCATACAAAGGGGTATGTAGCTGTGATACTTAGTTCCGTAGCTCCTGTAGGCATTGATATTGAGCAATATGGACAGCGTGTGAAAAGAGTGTACGATCGTTTTATCCGTTCCGACGAGCGAGTAGAACCTTATCAGGGAGATGAGACTTGGAGTATGCTGTTGCATTGGTCGGCAAAGGAGACAATCTTCAAATCAATGGAAAATGCTGACGCTGATCTTCGGAAACTTTGTTTATCACATTTCATTCCTCAGAGCGAAGGAGTATTCCAGGTGCGGGAGTATGCAACGGAACGGCAGCAATTATTCACCGTCGGTTACCATATTTGTCCGGACTTTGTTTTGACGTGGACTGTCACTATTTGAAGCATCTTTGCATATTGATAAGCGGTGAATAATGAGTGGAATAGTCCACCATTATTCACCGCTTATCTTTGGTTACTTATCTTTCTTGTTCAGTCTGTAGCTTAATGCTCCCGACGGACATTTACTGATCTGTGCAATTAGCTCTTCCGTTGTCGCATTCTCGATTTGTACCCACGGCCTCTCTTTCGGGTGGTAAACATTGGGTAACATCTTTACGCAGATTCCTGCATGCTGGCACATTTCCGGCTGCCATACAATGGTTAGTTCGCCATTGGTATATTCAACTTTTTTTCCCATATCTATACTTATTTAATATGAATGCCACGCATTACAATTCTCTTCCATTCCGGATGTTTATGAATGTATCCGGCTACAAACGGACAAAGTGGAACTAAGCGTAAACCTTGTCGTTCGATATCCGCCAATACCTTTTCTGCAAGCTGTGAACCGACTCCTCTTCCTCCAAGGGAAGCGGGGACTTCGGTATGTACAAGGTAGATTTCTCCATTGTTTGATTTGATATAGTCTATCTCGGCTATCTTGTCATCGATCTGAAATTCATACCGATGTTTCTCCTCATTATCGATTAATTTATAATCTTCTGCCATAATTTTACGTATTAAGTTTGATTATAATATAAACACTTGAGGATTGATTTTGTTTATAAAGAATTTTCCGCTAGCTTACAAGGTCATTGCCATCCGTCTTGTTATCTGCCTGTTATACGGACAACCGTTCTAACTGAACGGTGAAATGCCGCATCAAGGGGGCTTCCCAAGCGATGCGCACACCACGGGTGATCGTTTCTCTCCGTTCGAATACGTTTCTGAGGGCGGCAGCTATTACGTTCATGTGATTGTCCGTATATACCCTGCGAGGGATGGCGAGGCGAAGTAAATCAAGGCCGTTAAAGCGATTTTCGTGAGTGATAGGGTCACGGTCGGCAAGGATGTAACCAATCTCGCAGCCGCGTATGCCTGCCTCCAGATAAAGCTCGACGGTTAATGTCTGTGCGGGAAATTCTTCTTTCGGGACATGTGTCAGCACTTTGGAAGCATCGACGAAAATAGCATGGCCGCCGGCAGGTCGTTGATAGGGGATTTCGTATTCGTCCAGTTTCTGGGCGAGGTATTCTACCTGTTTGATACGTGTTTCCAGGTTATCAAATTCTGTATTTTCGTCAAGACCGATAGCGAGGGCATTCATGTCCCGTCCGTTCATGCCGCCGTAGGTTAAGTATCCTTCGTATTGCACGCAGAAACCTTTGGCACCTTCATACCATTCTTTGCGTCGGGTGGCAATGAAACCGCCCATGTTGACTATGCCGTCTTTCTTGGCACTCATTGTCATACCGTCGGCGAGATCGAACATTTCACGGGTGATTTCTTTGATTGACTTGTCTTGATAACCTTTTTCACGCATCTTGATGAAGTAGGCATTCTCAGCAAAGCGGGCAGAGTCGAAAAGTACAGGTTTGTTGTATTTATCGGCGATGGCACGTACTTCACGCAGGTTTTGCATGGATACAGGTTGACCTCCTGCGGTATTGTTGGTAATGGTAACAATGATAAAAGGAATGCGGTCGGCAGATTCGCTTAGTGCTTTCTCTAATTTGGTAGGGTCTACATTTCCTTTGAAGGGAATTTCCAGTTGAGTATCCTTTGCTTCGTCAATCGTACAGTCCAGTGCGATGGCGTGCCGTCCTTCGATGTGTCCTTTGGTGGTGTCGAAATGCGAGTTGCCGGGCACTATATTGCCTTCATGTACCAGATAAGAGAAAAGAACATTTTCTGCCGCCCGTCCCTGATGGGTAGGAATGATGTATTCGAATCCTGTTATTCTCGTAATGGTATCTTTTAGTTTGAAGAAGGAGGTGGCACCGGCATAACTTTCATCACCCAGCATCATGCCTGCCCATTGGCGGTCGCTCATGGCTCCTGTTCCGGAGTCGGTGATAAGATCGATGTAAACTTGCTCTGATTTGAGTTGAAAGACGTTATAATGTGCTTCTTTAATCCATTGCTCGCGTTCTTCGCGGGTACTTTTTCTGATGGGTTCTACCATCTTGATTTTCCATGATTCAGCAAAAGGTAATTCCATTGTCCTCGATTTTAGATTTTTATCCGACTAAAATACTGAATATAGATGAGATAGACAAGTTTTTGATGACTTTTTGTAAAGGTGTAGATAGGAGAAAATGGTTTTAGAGAAAACGGGAGAGAGGAGAGTATAGGGTGGGAGGATGAAGAAATGTATAACTTCGGTGTATAATGAATATGTGCCAAAAGCCAAAGTTATTTCCACGGTGGGACTACTGCTAGCTTTTGGCACATATTCTTTGAAATTGTACGGTCGATTGAATGTGATTATTAGGAGTAATCGTTTGCAATCGACAGGTTGGTTGGGAGTAAGCAGGTAGTTTGTTTAAGTCAAACGAACACTCTGTTTAGGACAATCAGAGGCTCTGTTTGAGTCAAACAGAAGGTCTGTTTGGAACAATTGGAGCCTCTGTTTGACTCAAGGTCTGATACTAGTCTTCGATGAGGGTGATACCGTCAAGGCAGAAATAAGAAGGAGTCATCGGACCATAGTCATTCTTTTTAGTTGTAGTCAATTCGAACTTCAATCCATCAGTTTCTCCCAATGAAGTAAGATCTACCCATTTCCATGTTGTTACGAAATTTGTGCCTTCAGCTAAATAACATTCAACTTTCTGAGTTTTATTTAGATTGTATATTGTTAACTTGAATGAGTCATTCTTATCAAATTTGTCGAGACCGCTAAACATAGAACTACCTTCTTTCATGCTGTTGTATGTATATACACAATTCGTTACATATAAGCCTTTTATATGGTAGTCTTCCGTTTTGTTCTTATTTTCACTATCCTTGAATCGAATAGCAACTTCTTTATCGCTATTAGCACCTACTTTATATCCGGATGCACCAACGATAACATATGTGTTATTATTCACTCCTTTTTTAGTTATGGCACGATAATCATAAAGGGAGAAATTAGGACAGTCGTTGACTGTGCAATTGGTGAATGCAAAACTATCGCTTCCAAATCCATAAGCATCGGATGAGACGCAGTCAAATTCGAATATCTTATTATTGTCGGTAAGCAGTGTTTGGAAGTAGTTAGTAATATAGGTCTGCCCTTCGTATTCATAACTAGTTGACCATTGGTCTACAGGATTTTTCGTGTCACCTAAATCCAGAGTATGGGTCTCGTAATTAGGTAAACTTAGCACATACGTTTTTGCATCGTCGTCATCGCTGCATCCACAAAAAGCGAATACTGATACCAGTAAGAATAAAGATAACTTTTTCATTTTTGCTTTCATTTAAATTATTAATTGTTTTATTGATTAGTTCTCGAAATGTAAATCCTCTACTGTCATGACTTCCGTGGAGATTTCTCCTGTCCAACCTGTATTTTGATTTATTGCAGTATATATTTTTATAAAATCTATTTTATCTAGTATTACTGGTATCCCTTTTTTATCTACTGCCCAGTCTATTTTAAATTGACAAAATTCTGAATTATAAGGATGATTATCCGCATATCCCCAAGGATAACAGTATCCTACCCAGGTACCTCCTTCATTTATTGCATTGTCTTTCAAGCGTGTTCCACGGAAAGTAATTTCATCTTCTTCTATCCAATTGGGATAGTAGGAATCCTGTTGATGGTAACTGTTGCGATAGACGAACCCTTCTCCTCCTTGATTGTCTGTCCAGCGAACATCACCACTGGCAGGTTGAGGACGATAATAGGTTATTTCATAATTACGGGTTTCCGTATCTTTCCCATATTCGCTTCCTGCTAGTTCATACCATTCATCGTCCGGTAATCCATTGCCATTTTCATCTTTGGATACTAAGACAATGCCCGGTTCGGCACTTCCTCCCAAAGCTCCCGTACCGGTATTCTGATTGTACGAGGCATTGCCTAAAATTCTAAAGTCATATTCGCCTTTACTATTACGGATTGACTGATGGAAGCCGACCGTGATCGTTCCTCCGAATCCACCTAAAGAAATAACAGACTTCTTCTTTAATTTCTCCGTTGCACGTTCCAGAACCTGTTCGGCAGAGAAGCCGTCTTCGTAAGCGGAGGTTGTTGTATTAATGAACTGTCCGGGGGCAGGGATGTATTCGAATACTTTGTTGGCAAAGGCGGTAGGCGCATTCGGATCTTCCGGTGTATCGCCTGCCTCGTTTTGTGAAGCCTTGTCGCTAAATACTACTGTATTAGGATTTAAGCCGATATCATTCAGCCGATATTGAAGTTGCCCTTGTTGGTTGAAGCAAAGGACATCTCCTTTGACTGTATAATTGTAAGCTTCCGTGATATATATATTCCCGCTGAAAGGATTCAGTTGAATGCTGAAAGGCGTTTGTATAGCCGTTCCGTCTGTGATAAAGTTATCCCGTATGACGGTTCCTGCATTCAGGTCAAATACTTTGATGACGGAATCTTTAGTCTGATAGTCGTAAGTATATAGATAAGCGATGGGGCCGTCGATGGCAAAACTCAGTACTTTTTCATCATACGTAGTGGCGACCGCATCCGTCCGGCTGTCGATTTTGACCAGATGATAGTCTCCGGCTTCAATGTCAGTTCCCCGTGTGACTACATACACGGCTTCTTCCAGCCCCGGAAGTATTTTTCCCGGATTCGGTCCGACTTCTATTTTCTTTGTCTCCTTGAAAGTCGTTATGTCAATCACTGATACGGTAGTGTCTACGCCCGGCCCCGAATAATCCAGTCCGCCGGAATTGGATACATACAATTTCCCGTTTTGTACGCAGATATCCTCCGCATTTCTTCCGACTGTGACAATCTCTTCGATCTCCAGAGAAGTGGTGTCAATCCTTGCGACTGTACCGTCATAGGAACATACATATGCCTTATCCTTATCAAACGCTATCGCACGGGGCTGACGTGAACTGCCATTGTCGCGCAATAGACTGATCTGCCGGATGGATTTGCCCGTAGGAAAGTCAATCACCTCTACGGTGCTCGACACACTGACCACCACATAAATCTTATTTCCATAGATCGCTATGTCATTGGCTGTATCTCCCAATCCCCGCTGATTGTTTGCACTAAAGTAGTTGTTCGTACATCTTTGCCGATTGAAAGAATAACGAGCGAGCGAACTATTATTCTGATTGAACAGTCCTTCGCTTAATATGTACATCTCCGCTGTTCCGGTTTCGAATACATCCCCGTTGCTTTCGGGTACAATACTTGGCTTATCTTCCAGATCATCGCAAGCAATGAAGAAGAGTGGGAAAAGAAAAAAACACTTCCCCAACCGTAGCAACATATTATATAAAAGACCTTTCTGCATACCTAATACCTAATACTTATTACTTAATACCTATTACTTATTACCTAATACCTGACTCCTATCGTCACTCTTACCGATCTTCCCGGCATGGGGAAATTCTTTACGATCTCATAATTCCTGTTCATCAGATTCAGCACTTCCAGGTTGAGTGATGCTGTAACTTTCTGTATTTTGAAATCTCTGTAGGCAGAGATGCTGTGATCACTGTAACTGTCCAGGCGGTTGTCACTGATGTTTTGTCCTAACATATACCGTTTTCCGGAGAAAAGGAATGAATAGGAAAGATTGAGCCATGGAGTTTCTATTCCGGCTTGTCCCGAAGCGGAGACGCGCGGAGTATAGGCTATCTGATGCTTGTACACTTTACCTTCCGGTGAGTTGGGATTGGAGTTGGTAACGTCCAGTGCCCGTTGGTAAGTATAGTTTCCGGAAAGGTTGATCCGTAGTTTATCCAGAGGCTGGAGGCTGAGGCTGGCAGTTGCATCTACTCCCTTGATATCCACTTTGCCCAGATTGACCATACTCCAGATGAATAAATTCTTGGTGGGGGTAGCTACAATCTTATCGGTCACTTTATTGTGGTAGGCGTCTACGGTGGCCGACAGATAAGGTATAAAGTCGTTGATGGCTTTACTATAAGTAATACCTATATTATATTGAGTAGCACTTTCCGGCTTCAGATTGATGTTTCCGGCCTTGTCGTAATATAAATCATTGAAGCTGGGCAGACGGAAGATATCTTTGTAGAAGAAACGGAACCGCAGTTCTTCATTATGAAACGGCTTGAGCGAGATGCTGACATTGGGAGACAGCTTCCGGTGGTTGCCGGCACTACCTCCGTTTTTAGCTTTCTCGTTGATGACCGTTGTCAGAGCAGAAGCGGATAGCGTCACCCATTCATTGACGTATTTCCCGGCGAAGGCTGTCAGCCATGAATAGCGGGTGGGGGAGACGAAGTTCTGCAAATTGGCATTCATCGTATTGATGCTCCCGTCAGTGGACAAGGAGAAAGAAAGATTGTTCCATATCCGGTATAGAGCGGAAGCGGACAGGTAATATTCTTGCTGGTAATAGCTGTTGTCAGTTCCTCCGACGGAGGTAAGAGCATCCGGGTCCTGATAGTTCTGATAACTCCAGTTCCACTTGGCAGAGGTCTGGAATACCCATTTTCTGCTAAACTCTTTCTTGTACTGGCTTTGAATAAAGGTGTTCTTATCCTGCAGATTTTGTCGGGAGAAGTCATAATATAAGGTAGTGGCATTGGGCAGCCCCCTTGAGGACTGGTAATAATAGGCTTTCAGTCTCCATTGCTCTTTGTCGGAGAGATTGGCGAAAGCGCTTATCTCAGCCCGAAGGTTTTCTACATCCGTATTCCGGCGCTTCTCTTTACTGACCTGAACATCGGCATCATTCCCGTAACGCAGGGTAAATGGATAATGCCCGTCCGAAGACATCCATTCGCCGTTGGCGGTCATGCTCCATTTTTTGTTGAGTTGTTGTTCCAGAAAAAGGGAAGGGTTTACTAATCCCCATGAACCGGTCTTAAATTCGGCAGCTATATTAGTCGGCTTGTCTTCTTTGAAATGCGGAGTCAGTGTCTGTATGTTCAGTATACCGGCAGAAGCAAAAAAACGGGCAGGCTGGAAGATGTTGTCGCTTTGTCCGTTGTTGAGCGAAAGGCGGTCTACGTTGTTTAAGGAGAAACGTCCTATGTCTACTTGTCCGGTCTGGCAGTCGCTGACGGTGATGCCGTCATAGGAAACAGCGGTGTGCTGTGCCCCGAGACTTCGGATGGAGACGGTTTTTAATCCTCCGATACCTCCATAGTCCTTCACGGTAACTCCTGCGAAATGTTTTACCGCATCCGATACCTGCAGTGCCTGCAGATTCTTTAATTCTTCCTTATTGAAAACCTGCAGAGGAGAGGCTGAACGGACTTCACGCGTCTGATAAGGGTCGGATACCATGATTTCGGGGATGGAGTAGATATGTGCTGTATCCACTTTTTGTTGTTGGGCAAAAAGGGATAAGGACAAAGCCTGACAGCAGAGTAGTACGCTCATCTTTTTAATAAAAGTATTCCTTCTCATTGTTTTCTTTCAGTCTGTTCATAATGTAAAAAGATGTCCGGGCGAACTCACTTCGACCGGACATCATAATAAACTTGGCAGAGTTTATTAATTAGTACACACTTTCTCTGAATCAGAGTGGTGAATGAAATGATGGACGGATTGTCCGGTTCATTAGACTCAACGCTTTTTCCTCGAAAGCAGTGAAACGAGTTTGCATGGTAGGTCTTCTGACTTGTTCCTGTTGCGAACGCCTTCCCGGAATTTGCTTTCCAGTGGCTATAAAGTCGATTGCTCGCAACCAAAAAATGAACTTACAGCAGCGGGACTGTTCAGGACTTTCACCTGATTCCCTTTTAATTGCTTCCCTCGTGCATGAGAGTTGCAAACCAATGCGCGACAAAGATAGATAGTTTATTTGTCTTTTGCAAGAGAGGAGCGAAGGTAAATCCATGACTTTGAACAGCTTTTTAAAAAGCTTTGAATCCAACCACCTCGGTTGACACTTCACCTATCGACTCGACATTCTTCAAAATGGCACTCTGTACTTTCACAAAATGAATACGTTCCAGCGTTACAGGATTGCCATTCTGGTCAACGGCGTCATCCAGGTCAAACTGATTATACCGGTAGTTGCCGTTGTCATCCTTTGCCATGTCGCTTCCCCAGTTGTCGGCATATCCTTTTCCGAAATCCTTGTTTTTCCATATTCCGCCTTCTTGCTCTGTCCGTGCTTCGAGCATACTTCCTTTCAATGTATAGGAGTCCTCTTTAATCCAGTTCGGATAATACATCTGATCGTGATATTGAGGGAGATACTTGATGACTCCGCTTTCTCCTTTACTGTCTTCCCAAGGGATATCTCCGGCTGCATCCGGTCTGTGGTAAGTGACGGAATAGTCGCGTTCCGGTTCGTCACTTCCTTTCAGCTCGTACCATACGTCGTCTGCTTTTCCGTTGCCATTAGCGTCTTCGGATACCCATACGATGCCCGGTTCGGAACTTCCGGAGAAGGGATTGCCGATAATACCGAAGTCGTATCCTTTGCGGTTCTTTATTTCTTTCGGCATTTTAACGGTGATGTATCCGCCGAAAGATCCCAGTGAGACGTAGAGTTTCTTGTTGAAGCGCTCTTCTGCATAAGCGTTTGCTTCTTCCATTGTCTGGCAGTCGAAGCCTTCATTGATAAACTGCCCTGGTGCCGGACGATATTCCAGCACTTTGAATCCTTGAATTTCCGTTTCTTCCTCATCTTTGTTGCAGGAAGCCAAAAGAGTGGCTGCTATAGCCATCAGATACCAATATCTTTTCATTTTTCTATGTTAGTTTAGTTATTGAATAATATTTGTGAAGGAACGCTCTCACCACAGTCTACTGTGTGGAGAACTTTTCCGTCTTTGCTGTAAACGACAATTTTAGATTCGTCTTTCCGTTCTTCGGTATAAGTTACATAGAGTTCTCCGCTTTGTTGGTTCAGCTGCAATGGAGCAGTAATTGAAACTCCTGATTCTGCGGCAATGAAAGGTGCTTTGAGAGAGTCTGAATCGCCTAATATATATTTATATATAGCTCCGTCGGTCGATACCAGATAAATAATATTCTCTGTTTCGGATGCTACCATGCCTATGGTCGGACTTGAATGATACGGTCCCTTGGCCGGCTGGAAGTTTGCAAAGACTTTTTCTAAAGTAAAGTCATTCTTTATTTTTACGATATTACATCCGTTATCAGCCGATTCAAGAGTATAAACATTACCGTCTTTAGCCAGTACAAAATTGATTTTCTGTTTTTGAATGATATCTAGCTCTGTAACGGCAGGAGCTTCTCCTTCTTTAGCTGCGATTAGTTCGTTTACATCGTAATACTTCACTTTGGACTCATCTTTATAAGTGTCATTGCTCAGCACTTTGCCATTGTAGATTATGCTATTATAGAAACAAAGCAGACGCTCATTCTTGATCCTGACATTGTTAAGTGATTTTAGGTCAATACGACGAATGCCATCTCCTGTCACTAATCCATATTGTTCGTTCAGAATGGTCAGACCGCTTAGGTTTGCGCCTACTACAGCGGAGTTTTCGTAATAAAGAGTCTTGGCGTCGACAATGTAGAAATGATCTCGGTTCGATGTGCTGGTGCCCACTTTCCGTTGCTGTGAATGATATTTGCAGAGTCGTAGTTACCAATTCCCAAAGTTTTTCCTGCATTTAAAGAAGCATAACAATCTTGATAAGCAGTTTTCTTTTCGGTATCATAGAAATTGAATGTTCCGTCTGCTACGTAGAAGAATCCTTTGGAAAAGTTGTGGTTAGAGCTGAAACTTGTGCTCATTTCTACTTTTCCGTATTTATTCTTGATGATACATGACAGGTCCGCGCGACATGGATTGTCTATTTTGTAACTAAAGGTCGGTTCGGTAGAATACTCTTTTCCATTGACCAGCCATGAATAGGTGGCTCCTTCCGGATTAAGCAGTTCCGGAGTAATCTCCAACGTTTCTCCTAATTCCAACACTTGGCTTTCTGTCGGGAAAGTTCCTTTCAGTACGTTCGGATAATGTGCCAGATTGCCGAGGTGCAAATCTTCGCAATCGTCGTCGTTACAGGCGGTAAAACCTGCTGCAAGGCAGGCTATTAATAAAGTGGTATATAGTTTATTCATCTTGTTTCAGAGTCTTGTTATTAGTTAAAAATGAATGTAGCCGGGAAATAATAGCCATCGTATGCTATTTCTGATATCTTTTCTCCTGTGGCGGCGTTGAATCTTACCAGAAGATTTTTCTGATAGTCTCCGGTCAGGTACATGGCCAGTAATTCGTTGGTCTTTGGATTGACGCGGATGCCTGCGCCATAGAATCCGTAACCTTCTTTGGTGTATTCGGTCAGTGTCTCCTCAGGGGCGGGATCGTCAAAAGTGGCTTTGTATATCTTTCCTCCTGCGATGTAGTAGAATATTCCTTCAGGAGTGCCGCAGAAACTGGCTTCTCTGTAAGCACCGAACGAGGAGGGAGAATAATCGTCACGCATTGCAACCTTTTCCAGAGAAAAATCAGCATTGATTCTTACCAGATTGTTTTTACCGTCTTTGGTCGTTTCTACAGTATAGATATTTCCATCTTTACATTGTACAAAGCGAGTACCACCATAGGTTGTAATATCTAATTCCTGGAATGCGACTTTGTCTGTAGGCTTGAGATCGGGTGAGCATAATTCTGCAATGTCTATGGTATACACTTTAGGACTTCCCCACCCGGAGGAGTTCACATTTAATATGAGTTTTCCGTTATAAGCGATTCCGCTACCTGTTCCGGTATACGTATTTCCTACCGATACCAGTGTAATTGTTTCAAACGTTTTTAAATTGATACGGCTGAAATATCCTCCATGAGTAATTATTCCATAATCGTCATTCAAACCGATAAACTCATAAGCTTGATAATTAGCTAGTTTGCCACAGCTATTTTCAGCATACAGAGTTTTAGGATCCATCACCACCAACTGATTATCTTCTTTTGAACAGACATACAACTTCCCATTCCACAAAGTAGCCGATTGTGAGGTAACTCCCAGCACATCTCCGAAATTCTGATTCTTATAGCACCAGTGTTCAATGCTGTTCTTCTCATAATTATAGAATGAAATACTTCCGGATCCGTGTCCGAACCATCCCTCATTGATAATCAGACATCCTTTGGAGTAATCCGCTCCCGGAACCATCACTTTATTTTCTAATGTCACTTTTCCCAAGTCATTGCTGAGTTCTAAAATAACTTTGGAACGGCCGGGATGTTCGGCGTTGAATGTGAATGAAGGGGCGGTCGACATATCTTCTCCATTCTGATACCATTGATAGTATATATCCAGCGGACTACTTGCCTTAGGGGCATATACATATTGTTCTCCGACATTGAGTGTCAAATCCTCTTCGGGGAAAGTGCCGGCTTTCAGAGCTGGTAATCCTTGTAGTTTGTCAATGTGGTCCAGGTCACAATCGTCTTTCGAGCAAGACACAATAACAAGCGTTGTTATTATAAATAATAACGTTTTGAATAGCTTTTTACAATTCATGTTTTGTATATTAAGTAAATAAAATATGTCCATCAAAGTGTCCGGGCGAAATCGCTTCGACCGGACACACATAATAAACTTGGCAGAGTCTATTAGTTTGTACATACTTTCTCTGAATCAGAGTGATGAATGAAATGATAGACGGATGTCCGGGTCATTAGATTCAACGCTTTTTCCTCGAAAGCAGTGAAACGGATTTTACATGGCAGGTCTTCTGACTTATTCCTGTTGCGGGCGCCTTCCCGGAATTTTCTTTCCAGTGGCTTTGAGTAGATTGCTCGCAACATATCTATGGAACTTACAGCAGCGGGACTGTTCAGGATTTACACCTGATTCCCTTTTAATCGCTTCCCTCGTGATGAGAGTCGCAAACCAATGCGGGGACAAAGATATATAGTTTATTTGTTTCTACCAAAAAGAAAATAACAGCAGTTTTGCTCTCATGCTCTAACAATTCCTGCGTATCCCTTTATTCATCGCTGTTTCAAGCGTGGTAGCAAGTGTGGTGGCAGGTATGAGAGCAAACGGTTGCTCTCACTCCGGTGCATCGGATGACGTGACGTTTTGTAGTGTTATAGGTTGATTTGTAGGATGTTAACGTCTGATACGTCAACTATTAAAGATTGACATATCAACTATTAATAATTGAGAAATCAGGTATTAACAGCTGAGAAGTCATCCATTATTGACTGAAAAATGAAATAATACCTTTCGAACGGACAGGTCAATCAGAGCAACTTATGCGGTCAAGTGAGTTGAATCGAGCTGTCATATGAACGAAATCGACAGTTGTTCCAAGAAGTTTCATTACTTGAAACAGTTTGTTTCATGCCTTGAAACACTTGGTTTCAACAGGTGGAACTAATGATGAAACTACTTGTTCTGAATATATCATGTAAAGGGATGAAGAAAATGCTGCAGATGGCAGATAAAAATGTATTAATGTATTAAAGAACGCCATTCAGGAGTCCGTGAAACTTCAAAGTTGTGCAAACAAAACCAATAAAGACAATCATATCCCCGTTTCTGCTAAAACATAATGGAAGAAAGAATTTTATTTTCACAAAAAACGACTATCTTTGTCCCTGTAGACAACGATTCACGGATAAAACCCATGTCAAAAGACTCACTTTGTGCTCAACATACAGATTGCTCAGGATGCCCCAAAGCGATGGAAAGTACTCTTATTCACAGAAATCTGCTCAGAGGGCAGCATATTCCGAAGGATAAGTGCACGCAAAACTGCATGCTCTTTATGATCGAGGGCGAATTGCTGATCAACAGTGACGAACATCCCGGAACGACACTACACGAGAAACAGTTTATCCTGCAAGCCATCGGCTCAAAATACGAGATACTGGCACTGACGGACGTATCATACATCCTTTTCTGGTTCAACGAACTGCCGTTGCTATGCGAAAACCGCTACCGTGAAATCATCGACCAGGCAGAAGGCCCGCTGACCTACACCCCAATGGTGATGAACCCGCGCCTGTTCTATCTCATCAACGACGTAGCCGCATACCTTGACGAATCGACACCCGCCTGCGGCAAATATATCGACCTGAAATGTCAGGAGATGGTGTATATGATCACCAATTACTATCCCCTGCCCCAGTTGAGGGCTTTCTTCTACCCGATCAGCACCTATACGGAAAGTTTCCAATACTTTGTCATGCAGAATTACAGCAAAGCGAAGAACGTCGAAGAATTCGCACATCTGGGAGGCTATAACACCACCACCTTCCGCCGTCTCTTCCGAAACTTATACGGCGTGCCCGTCTACGAATGGATGCTGGAGAAAAAACGGGAAGGCATCCTCGAAGACCTACAGCACTCTAATATGCGGATTACAGAGATTTGCAACCGGTATGGTTTCGACTCGCTGTCCCACCTTGCACACTTCTGCAAAGACTCCTTCGGAGACACCCCGCGCGCCTTGCGCAAGAAAGCGGCCAATGGCGAAAAAATCGGAAAGATCACCGATTAAGGAATTATTTCTTTAATTCTTTGGTCAATCAATCTATTTCCCCTATTTTTGCAGTCTGTAAGAGGTGTAAAACGTCGAAATTTTAGTTCTAACAATTAAATAATTTAAATTC
>OODP01001232.1_pt1 | contig 16590 bp, 12 predicted proteins | sample 1671011 | NCBI WGS metagenome assembly OODP01 (sample SAMN06348113, study PRJEB24527) | human gut metagenome | biome: human gut; feature: ankylosing spondylitis patient; material: feces | host: Homo sapiens | place: China | collected 2015-10
AAATAAAGATAACAGTTATGAAAAGGTACATTTTTCTATTATCCAGCTTTTTGGTTTGGATAATATCTTATGCCCAACCCATAATGGGGTATGAGTTTGAAAGTAAAAATGGAGTTTACGAAGAAATCACAGAGGGAACTGTGGTTAATTCCAGTATCCATGGGATAGACTTGAATGGCAAAGCATATACCAGTATCGACAAGGCATCCGATGTAAAAGTTACGGATGACGGTTTTCCGATAGGCTTCAACTTTTTATTCAATAATCAGGAAATGAATCGTTTCGCAATCGGTACTAATGGGTATATTATCTTAGGAAAAGACCAAGTAACTGTGGAATCTCCTACAGATGGCTTTTTTTCAATAGGTCAATCACCTAATACGAATGTGATCAGTACGGCAACGAATGGTAAGATTTCAGGATTGGATAATACCGAATTAAGCTATAAAGTTTCAGGGGTAACTCCATCGAGAGTTTTAATTGTACAATATAAGAATTTAGGAATTACCGATACATGGGGAAGCAATCTTATCGCTACGGTTCAATTTCAAATTCGTCTATATGAAAATTCAAATAATATAGAGATTATATATAAAGATTGGAAAATGACCTCTTCATCTTTTTCATCGGCAAAAGTCGGTATCAAAGGAGATGTCGACGACCGTCTATTGATAGAAAGCACCGGAGGCTCCTGGACAGAAAAAATATCCACCACGATAAATGCTGCTGCCGCTCTTTCCTATACTCAGGACAATTATCCTGCGGATGGCTTGACTTATCAGTTTACTCCTCCCGTTAACTGCGAATCACCTACGGAACAGCCACAAGATCTGATTATAAACGGCACGAGCAATTCTGCGACCGGACACTTCAAAAAGACTGCCGGAGCCGATCTGTATTTAGTACTATTAAACGAATCTGAAACTTTAACGGAAAACCCGGTTGATGGAAATTATTACAAGTCCGGAGATAAATTAGGCAATGCCACTGTAATTTCTTTAGATTCCTTGGATACATTTACCGCTAAAGATCTAGAAGGAAACAAAAAGTATCATATTTCCGTCTTAGCTGTCAATTCTTTCTGCATGTATGGGCCAAAGTATAACGTGGAAGCACCTTTAACTGCCACTATTATCACCAACCCTTCACAACCTGAAGGGTTGACTGTCACGGAAACGGAACTGAATACCATGACACTAAGTATCAAAGCTAATTCTACTGGTGATCAGGTAATAATTGCAATGACCACTGAACCTTCAGTCAATAATGGCAGAATAGAAGAAGGCGGATTATTTGGCCAGCCATCTGGTATTTTAAACGTTGGTGACGAACTTGAAGGTGGAGGAACCGTTCTATATAAAGGTAACTCAACAGAAAAAGTAACGGTCAGTGACTTACAAGCCAATACAATATATCACTTCAAAGCTTGGAGTTTCAAAGATAATGATATATATTCTACAACAAGTGCAACTGCGGATGATGTGACAATGGGACAAGTTCCTTATAAATTAGATTTAAATATAATGCCTATTTATGTAGCACCTACCGGATGGACAGTAAATGAAGGCGGAACTTTTCGAGTTGTCATGAACGGTACAAACATGGACGTTCATTTACTGGAATGTAATATTTCAGCTGCCAATCCGACAAATGGTACAGAGAATCACCTGACTTCCCCTTGGATTTACCTAAGTGAAGGCACGAACAGAGTTGTTATGAATTACAACATGTCCGAATATTCTCGATTTGGCACAAGTGCTTATAATACTTGGGATGAAAGGGATTATTTCGAAATACAGGCAAGTGCCAATGGTACCGATTTTGAAACCATCTATAAAGTAACAGGAGAGACTGCACCCAAATTTGCCACAGCAACCAGTTATGTAGACTTGTATGCACCATTCGACAAATTCGCAGGTCAGAAAGTAAAAGTACGTTTACTTTGGAAGTGCTATAAAGGTATAAAACTACTCGTCAAGGATTTTAAAATCGAAGAAAAGAAAGCATGTGATTATCCTATTAATCTGTCCGCAGATGACGATTCTTTAATCGGTGACCAAGCAAAAATTAGTTGGAGTAGCCAAGGAGAAGAAGATGCTTGGGAAATTAGATACAGAAAATCCGGTTCCGAAGAATGGGTTAATCCGATAGAAGTCCATGAAAATCCATATCTGCTAACGAAACTACCCACGCAAACCGATATCGAACTTCAGATACGTGCTAAATGTTCTTTAACCAACCAAAGTGATTGGTCGGAATCATTGAATTTTAAAACCGGATATGGAGTTCCCTTCACCGAACCCTTTAACGGCACTTCATTACCACTAAGCTGGGAACTTAAAGTAGGAGAACTTGGAGATCCTACCGAGTTCTGCGATGGAACCAATTGCACACCTCAATGGGCATGGTCGTCTTTCATGACTGTGGGATTAATATTGTCTCCTAAAAAAACAATAGCAGACGATTGGATTGTATCACCATTAATTGATCTGGGTGATGGTTCCGTAAACTATATTTTTAATTTCAATTTATTGATGATGTCTCCTCAAGAAAACGATGAAACTTATTCTATCGTAATTTCAACAGATGACGGCAAGACATTCTCTAGCTCCAATGTATTGAGCAAAATTGAAAAAGCTGATTTACCCGAACGAGGACAGCAAAAAACATTCTCCGCTCCATTGAAAGGATATAAAGGTAAAGTTCGCATAGGTATCTATGTAAAATCAACTACCGGAAGAGTTTCGGGAGTACAAATGAAAAGTATCTCAATCACCGAATCATGCCCATCGGATATATTGGTAAACCCTGTCAGTGAACTAACTTCCGAAAGTGCAAAAATCACTTGGGAAAGCATGGCAGATTCTTGGTTGGTATTTTCAAGAATAGCCGGTAATAAAACCAGAGATTTCAAAGTGTTAAACGAGAAAGTGCTTTCGTTGAACGACCTACAACCCAGAACCACATACGAAGTAGGCATCACTAAAATGTGTGAAGTGGGTGACACTGCAAAAGTCGCTATAGTTTCATTTACCACTGAAGCAATTGCACAATGTCCACAAGTCGAAGAAGTGAATGTCACACCGAAGCAGTATGATGCATTCATTACTTGGTCAGGTGATGCTATGGCTTATAATATAAAGTACAGGTCTAAAGGATCAGATGAGTTTATCACCAAACAGATAACAGAGACTTCTTTGACCATCGAAGGATTAGAACCTGAAAAAGAGTATGGTTATGCCATTCAATCCATGTGTAGTACAAATGACGGTGATGTCAGTGAATGGACAGAAGAAGCCTTCTTTAAAACATTGGCTGTTACTTGCTTCCAACCCGAAAATATTTTGGCAGTACCGACTTATAAATCTGTAACCGTTACTTGGGAAGGCGAAGCTGATAAGTATGAAGTGGCTTACTGCAAGGGAGCAGAAGCATGGCAGTCATTAACTGTTACAGCTCATATGACAACCATAGAACAATTGGAACCCGAAACAGCTTATAAAGTCCGTGTACGCAGTATCTGTTCTGACACTGATATGAGTAAATGGTCAGCAACCGTCGATTTCACAACCGAATCTATTCCAGATTGTGTCGCTCCGACAAACTTACAAGCTTCAGGCATTAGTGAAACAACTGTAGACCTTACCTGGGATGCCGACGAGAACCATCTGACTTGGGATGTACATTATCGTGAAGGTAGTGTCACTTCCTGGACAACAATAAAAGAGCTGGCAGAAAAGAAATGCAGTTTGAAAGATCTGAAAGAAAATACAGTATATCTATGGAGCGTAAAAGCTACATGCGATGAAGAACGTACCAGCGTCTGGGCCGCACAAGATCAATTTACAACTTTGCTTTCAAGTATAGAAACGAGCAATTACAATAGTTTAAAAGTATTTACTTCTAACAAGATTTTGAATGTAATCAACCCAGAACATATACTGATTCAACGATTGCAAATATTCAGCATGGATGGACAGCTATTGAATACTTACAAAGTGAATACCGATGACAATATATTGTTGCCAATGGGACATAGTGAAAAGCAACTCATTGTTAAGATTGATGGTGAGAACCTAACCCACAGTTTTGTAGTTATTTTTAATTAAAGAGCTATTAACCGATTATAAAAGAGGCCGTTTCATATTCATGTGTGAAGTGAAACGGCCTCTTTATTTATACGATATTTAAAATTATACCATATGATAGAAGTTACTCAATTTGCCCATATATTGACGATCTCTGCCACATACATTTTATGAAACCCTCCATGCGCTCCTCCGTACCATTTTTCTATCAATTTTTTGTCCAGAAAACAACTTTCCTTAATCGTATTCGCATAAAGCTTCTTACACTCCAGACTCAATCTAGCCTGTTCGAAAAGAACATTTCCTTGATCTGTAAACAAAGGTTTCAACCCGGTTTCTTTCACTTTATCCACTTCCCTACCCGATTTTGATCCGCAAACGGCATGAATCTTTTTATTTTCCTCCCCCAAAAAGGATAGTGTCAAAAAGTCACTCTTTTCGACAAATTCATATGTAAAACGTTCAGGCCGGATAAATATGAAAGCAACAGGTTTGTTCCAAAGCCACCCGATGCCTCCCCAACTGGCTGTCATGGTATTGAAGCCATCTTTTGTACCCGCTGTTACCAACATCCACTCCTTTCCGATTGCTTCAAAAAAATTCTCAGAAAGCTCTTTTATTTCCAATCTCTTCATACTATCTCTATTTTTTATATCTTATTGCCTGTTCAATTTCACAATTTCTCCTAAAGCCGGAATAGCTATATTTATCTTACGTTTCTTTGCTTCGGATTCAAATACTTTTGGAGGATCATGAAGCGGTTCATCCGATAAATCAAAAGTACCATAATGCATAGGTATTGTCAGTTTAGCTTGCATTTCCTCTGAAGCGGTCAAAGCCTCATAAGGAGAAATATGATTAGGACGCATGAACCACCTAGGTTTATAAGCACCTATTCCTAACAAAGCATAATCGGGTGTGCCAAAATAATCTTTTATTTCAGAAAAATGTTTTGAATAACCGGTGTCTCCACTATAATACAAAGTTATTCCATCACCTTGTATCATAAAAGCACCCCACAAGCGTTGTCCACCATCATTCACCGAACGTTTGCTCCAATGTTGAGCCGGTAGGAAAGTTATTTTCAAACCTTCATCTTCTATCTGTTGATACCATGCAGCCTCTATAGCTTCAATTTTCGGAAACCAGCTTTTAATCAATTCTCCTGTACCAAGACCGCAAAATAATTTCATTTGAGGATTATTTTTCAATAAACGGGCAATGCTTTGCCGATTCAGATGGTCAAAATGGTCATGACTGATTAATAAATAATCAATTCCAGTGAAAATATCAGGATTAGCAGGAAAGTCGCTTTTCCGTTTAACAAAAGGAATGTTACCAAACACCGGATCGAACATAATCCGCTTGCCGGCTAATTGCAGAAAAAAAGTATTATGCCCGAGCCATATCAATGAATTCCCCACTACTCCTTCCAACGAACAGAGATAATTTACTTTCGGATTCCATTTTACAGTCCGCTTTTCCTTCCGTTGTGGATTTGGAGAAAAACGCCATTTCAGCACACTACCCATACCAGGGCGAAAACGGTGCTGTCTATTAAAAAAACGTCCTTTTACTGTCGGATTCCCCCTCCAATAAGGATTTATTGTAGCCAGACGCTCGTTTCTCCTGAAACATATATGTTCACCCATACTTTTCTCTTATACCTTAATAAATATATCACACACAAATATAGAACAAAAAATGTGCCCCGGACACACAAACCGGAACACATTTCGTGAAAACAACTAAAAATAATATTTATAAATAAATCTACTCCCCGTTATGGCAGATTCCGATATAGATCTCACACCATCGTATGAATGCCATACAATGGTAACTGCCAGCCTAAAGCGGAAAGATTAATAAGAAACAAAGCCACTCCTAACAACCAAAGAATAAACAATGACCACTTCAATCCCGTAGCCATCGGTGACCAATGGAATATCTGCCGAAGAATCGTGTATATAATGGCTGCCAAAGGAATTCCTACCATGACTACACCGCCCAGACTGCCTACCACAGTCATCAATGGTGACACGGAAGCTAATGGTGTCCAATCGACTAAAGGTAACATCTCATAAAGCAACGCTCCCCCACCTATGGCAATCGCTATGGTTGCAATCACCAATGCAATAAACAGAATGGCAAATACGAACAACACAGGACTAAAAATAATCGCAAGTACCACCAAACAGGCTTTCAAGAAAAATCCTATCACAGAAACAAATGCGTCTCCCAATTTTTGGATAAAAGTACGAGGTTTATCTGAATTCATATAATTGTTGACTCCATTTGCCACTTTCTCAAATCCATCCGTTACAGTCTTTCCAATGTTCTCAATCGTAATATCTTCACCCCGCATATTTAATTTCTCTGCGGCAGTCCGTGCTTCAGGAATCACAAGCCAACATATGATGTATATGGGGATCAATGTTCCATATCCAAAAACTAACAAAAACACTGCAATCAGACGTAATACAGTCGTATCCCACCCCCAATATACAGCTAAACCACTTAGTACACCACCCAATATTTTATCATCCGGATTACGATATAAACGTCGGTGACTAGTATATGTATAAGAAGTTTTAGCGTTTCCTGAATTAGTGGAATCTACTTTCTCCTCTTCATCTTCGGTTTCAGTACCAAAATCTTCAGGTTTTCCAACACGGGTAATTATTTCTTCCACATCCGTAAGTGTAATTACCTGCGATCCTGCATTTATTTTCTCTAGAAACAATTCGGATATCCGGTTTTCAATATCATCTACAATTTCTTCTGCTCCTTTCTGGCTACGGAAATGGAGTTTGAGATTACACAAATAATTATCAAGTAACCGGTAAGCATCCTCATCAATGTGAAACACGGTTCCACCTAAATTTACTGTCAATGTTTTTTTCATTGTTATATCTTTTTTAATAGGATTATCTGTTAGCAATATGATTTACTGTTTCATTCAGTTCCTTCCAAGAGGATTCTAACTCTCCAAGAAATATCTCCCCCTTTTCAGTAAGCTTATAATACTTACGTGGCGGTCCTTGAGTAGATTCTATCCACTCATAACTTAGAAGCTCGTCATTCTTTAATCGGGTAAGCAAAGGATATAAAGTTCCTTCCACTACGATCAGCTGTGCCTCCTTTAATTTTAAAATAATGTCTGAAGCATAAGCCGGCTCTTTATGTAGTAGCAACATGATGCAGTACTCCAACATCCCTTTCCGCATCTGTGATTTTACATTATCTACATTCATAGGCTCTTTTATTAGTTTGATGCAACAAATATATGTATTGCTTTAGTACTATGCAATACATAGTACTATAAATTAACTACAATTAAGGGATAAGGGGCTATAAACTTCAAAATGCAAAGAAAGGTATTTAACACAAGATTAAAATATTATTTAACTATCACTTAAATACGTTCTTTTACCACTCTAATAATAATTCTTATATATTTGCAGTCTATATAATCTCAAAAGCAATACATAATGTTTACCGTTCGAAAAGCAACAATTAAAGATCGTGAATTGATCCATAATATGGCCGAAGTAGTTTTTACCGACACTTACAAAAATATTCTTAGCCCGGATCAATTAAACTACATGATGGACTGGATGTATTCTCATGAAAATTTGCGTAAACAAATGGAAGAGGAAGGCCATGTATACCTAATTGCTTACAAGGAATGTGAAGCGGCAGGATATGTATCCGTACAGCAGCAAGGTGAAGACTTGTTCCATCTGCAGAAAATATACGTACTCCCTCACTTTCAAGGAGCGCATTGTGGTAGCCTCCTGTTAGACGAAGCCATTAAATATATAAAGGAAGTCCACCCCGGTCCATGCATGTTGGAACTGAACGTGAACCGTAATAACAAGGCACTGCATTTCTACAAACACATGGGAATGAAGATACTTAGAGAAGGAAATTTTTCGATAGGAAACGGGTATTATATGAATGATTATATAATGGGAAAACAGATTTAACGATCAAACAGTAGAAAATAAAAATTAAAAGCTGCACGAATTTCATATTTAGATAATTCGCGCAGCCTTTTTCTTTATATCATTCTCGACAAGGAGTCTATGCCACTTTTTCCAAACGTTTCATTACGGAGAAAATGAACAGAGCAGACAACAAACAGAGACCTACCAGCACTCCCCATACCACATAAAGCGGTAGATCACCCCACAGAGCGGAAGCCACAGATGTTAGATAATTACCGATGGCCGTTGCCACAAACCAACCGCCCATCATCATACCCTTGTACTTAGGAGGTGCCACTTTGGATACAAAAGAAATACCCATAGGTGACAGTAGAAGCTCACCGAAAGTAAGAACAAGATAAGTAGATACTAGCCAGTTCGGTGATACAAACGAAGCAGTACCGGCCTCCATAGCCACTTCTTGCTGATCGGGCGAAAGTAATCCTATAGAAGCAAAAATCATCAGAATATAACCACAAGCTGCCACCAGCATACCGAGACCAATCTTACGAGGCGCACTTGGCTCTTTACCTTTAGAAGCCAACCAGCCGAAAATACCCATAGAGACGGGCGTAAGAGCTACTACGTAAAATGGATTGAATTGCTGGAAGATAGGAGCGTCAACCACCGTAGACTCGGGAAGTATCGTATATCTATATATCAAGAATGCCACAGCAGCCAAAATAACCACACCCGAAATCAACTTTGCACGTCCGGTCTTACTTTGGAACAATGAAAACAGAGCATAAACGATAAAAATGATCGCCACCAAATTCCATACCGTGAACATCATGCTTTCCAGCCCCGTAGAACTCTTAGCCGTGAACTCGTCAGCAAAGAAAGTTAATGTCAATCCATTCTGATGGAAAGCCATCCAGAAGAAAATAACTACGGCAAATACCAGACAAAGAGCTACAATACGTTCCTTTGTCTCAGCCGGAGAAAGTTCATCGGCTGTTGTAGTTTTGCCTGCACCTGCACTAACCTGTTGTTTGGTGTTGCCTTCCACATGTTTGAATGTGCTACGGAAAGAATAATAGATAATCATAGAAACAACCAGTGAGATGCAAGCCACACCGAAAGCGAAATGATAAGAGTCGTTTACGCTTACTCCCAAACTCTTCTGTGCATAATCCATGATACCTACAGCACATGATGGTGCAAACAAAGCACCGATATTGATGGCCATATAAAAGATACTAAAAGCAGAATCACGCCTTGAAGCATATTCCGGTGAATCATAAAGATTACCAACCATCACCTGCAAATTTCCTTTGAAAAGTCCCGTACCGGTACTAATGATCAACAATGCACCTATCATACACACCATACCCATTGTATCCGTACCTGCCGGAATAGCAAGCAACACATACCCCATGAACATAGCAACGATGCCGATAGTAACCATCTTGCCATAACCGAATTTATCGGCAAGAATACCACCGATGAACGGTAAGAAATAGACCATAGCAAGAAAGCCACCATAAATATTTCCTGCTACAGTCGGTGACAAGCCGAAATTAGCTTTGAGAAACAGCACAAACACTGCCAACATTGTGTAATAACCGAAACGCTCACCTGTGTTGGCAAGTGCCAGGGCATACAAACCTTTAGGTTGTCCTTCAAACATAAACTTAGAATATTAGATTAATAAATGAGATATTATAATTTCCGCAAATATATACATTTTTTTGATTTATTCAACAAATAAGACGGAAACTTCAGCCCGTACTTCTTTAATTAAATCATTCGGGGCTATTTTTATCTGTAATCCGCGCTGTCCGGCACTTACATAAATCATTGGAAAGTCAAGACATGTCTTATGAATATATGTCGGGAATTGTTTTTTCATGCCTATTGGAGAGCAAGCTCCCCGGATATAACCTGTGGTCGGAAGAAGCTCTTTCATAGGAATCAAATCACATTTTTTATTACCGGAAACTTTTGCCGCAAGCTTTAGATCTACTTCATGTTCTCCTGGAATGACACAAACAAAATATCCTGTTTTGTCACCGTGTAAAACAAGTGTTTTAAATACCTGATCGATATTTTCACCCAAACTGTCTGCTACGTGTACAGCACTCAAATCGCTTTCATCAACCTCGTATGGTATAAGTTCATATTTTACTTTTGCCTTATCGAGCAGTCGTGCCGCATTCGTTTTATTTATTTTCATCACTTATCTCACTTTTTGGGGGACTAATTCTTCACGAAGGAATTTCGGTGTATATCCTTTATTACTCTTCGCAACTTCTTCAGGCGTACCGAAACTAAGGAGTTCTCCACCACCTTTACCTCCTTCAGGCCCCATATCAATAATATAATCGGCCATTTTAATAACATCCAGATTATGTTCTATCACTATCACCGTATTACCCTTGTCTACCAGTTTATTGAGAACATTCATCAAAACACGGATATCTTCAAAATGCAGACCGGTCGTAGGTTCATCCAAAATATACAAAGTCTTACCGGTATCCCGTTTTGATAATTCGGTAGCCAACTTTACCCGCTGGCTTTCTCCACCGGAAAGCGTCGTTGAAGATTGCCCCAGCTTGATATAACCTAATCCGACATCCTGAATAACTTTTATCTTATTCAAGATTTGAGGCACATTTTCAAAGAACTCCACAGCTCTGTTGATAGTCATATCCAACACATCAGCAATTGATTTCCCTTTAAAACGCACTTCAAGAGTTTCACGATTGTATCGTTTCCCATGACATACTTCACAGGGCACATAAACATCAGGCAGGAAGTTCATCTCAATCGTCTTATACCCATTTCCGGAACAAGCTTCACAGCGGCCTCCAGCAACATTGAAGGAAAAACGCCCCGGTTTATACCCCCGTATCTTTGCTTCAGGCAATCCGACAAACAAACTACGGATATCCGAGAAAACGCCCGTATACGTAGCCGGATTGGAACGAGGAGTACGCCCCAGAGGAGATTGGTCCACATTCACCACCTTATCAATGTTCTCTAATCCTTCAATGGAATCATATTCTAACGGGTCCTGAAGCGAGCGATAGAACTTCTGGGAAAGAATGGGTTGCAGAGTTTCGTTGATCAATGTAGATTTACCACTACCAGAAACTCCGGTCACGCAAATCAATTTTCCTAAAGGAAATTCCACATCTACATTTTTCAGGTTGTTCCCTTTCGCTCCGCGAAGCCACAGTGATTTTCCGTTCCCTTTACGACGTTTTGCAGGAACTTCTATTTTTTGTTGCCCGTTCAGGTATTGTGAGGTTAGTGTATTAGTTTGCAACATCTCTTGGGGAGTACCCGCAAATACAACTTCACCTCCCAAACGTCCGGCTTTAGGTCCCATATCGATCACATAATCCGCAGCCAACATCATATCTTTGTCATGCTCCACAACAATAACGGAGTTATCCATGTCGCGTAACTCTTTCAATGAACGGATCAAACGCAAATTATCACGCTGATGCAGACCTATACTCGGTTCATCCAAAATATAAAGCACATTCACCAACTGCGATCCGATCTGTGTAGCTAAACGAATACGTTGGCTTTCACCACCCGACAAACTTGCAGAACTGCGATTCAGGGAAAGATAGTCCAAACCTACATCCAGCAAGAATTTCAGCCGGGTACGAATCTCTTTCAGGATTTCTACGGCTATTTTCTTTTGCTTATCAGATAGAAACTCATCCACATTCATCAACCAATCGTAAAGCTCATTGATATCCATGCTAGAGAGTTCGTAGATATTCTTATCATGAATACGAAAATGAAGTGCTTCTTTATTCAATTTTGCACCCTTACATTCCGGGCAAACCGTAGTTCGGGCAAATTGCTCCGCCCACTTTTGAGCAGTAGCGGAAGCATCCTTCTCCTGAAGCATCTGAATATACTTCACTACTCCCTCATAAGTTACAAAGTAGTCGGAAGAAGTACCGATCAGCGAACTTTTTATCTTGATCCGGTCATCCGATCCATATAAAATCTCGTCAATAGCATCATCCGGTAAATCCTTCACCGGAGTTTTCAGGGTAGCTTCATATTTCTCAAGCAATGCCGCAATCTGCCAGAAAATCATTGCGTTCTTAAATTTACCCAATGGAGCAACAGCCCCCTCATGGATAGACAAGTTACGGTCTGGTATAACTTTATCAACGTCGATCTGACTTACCACACCTAATCCCTTACATTTGGGACACGCCCCTTGCGGAGAATTGAAAGAAAAATTATGGGGAGCCGGTTCCCGGTAAGATAATCCGGTAACCGGACACATCAACCGTTTGCTATAATGACGGATGCTTTCTGTGTTCGCATCCAATATCAATAATAATCCGTCACCTTGACGCATTGCCGTAGCCACACTCTGCTTCAGCCGCTTATCATCCTTATCGGACACAATCAATTTATCGATGACCACTTCAATATCATGGTTCTTATAACGATCCAGTTTCATGCCATGCGTTACTTCACGCACTTCACCGTCAACACGCACATAAAGATAGCCTTTTTTCCGTACTTGTTCGAACAGTTCTTTATAATGTCCTTTACGTGAACGAACCAAAGGTGCCAACATGTATATCTTTTTCCCTTTGTAATCTTTCAGAATCAAATCCAGTATTTGCTCTTCGGTATACTTCACCATCTTTTCTCCGGAAAGATAAGAATAGGCAATTCCCGCACGAGCATAAAGCAAACGAAGATAATCATATATCTCCGTTGTAGTACCCACGGTGGAACGTGGATTTTTGTTAGTCGTCTTTTGTTCAATCGAGATAACCGGGCTCAAGCCTGTGATTTTATCTACGTCCGGTCGTTCCAAGTTACCCAGAAAATTTCGGGCATAGGCTGAAAAAGTTTCTATATATCGCCTCTGTCCCTCCGCAAAAATCGTATCGAAAGCCAAAGAAGATTTCCCACTTCCGCTCAATCCGGTTATAACCGTGAGACTGTTACGGGGAATCTCTGCATCGATATCTTTCAAATTATGTACACGCGCACCGTATACATTTATATATTCTGTTTCCTTCATAATCTTTTTACCTCAGTATATTTATGTCTCCTTTATGTTTATACACAACTCCGTCTGCTCCACGCGCTTCTATCACAATGAAATACACTCCGTTGGGAACCTGATGTCCATGCGCAGTTCCATCCCATCCGTCATCTATTTGATCCATCCCCCATTCGTACATTTTCTGTCCCCAACGATTGAAAACTACCGCATTAAAACTAACCAAAGACTTGTATTTCACTTTGAAAACATCGTTAATGCCATCTCCATTGGGAGAAAAAGCATTCGGAATATCCAATTCCGACTCCGTGATTTGAATGACAATCGTACCCGACACCTCTTCATTTTCCTCATCACTTCCAGTATCCGTCACCAACAGACGGATATAAGTACGACCTGCCTCCTCGAATGTCATTACAGTCTCTTGGTCAAATCGAGGAGAATGATTCGGAATATTGAACCCTGCATCTTCTGCAAATTGCCACTCATAACGAAGAGTCGCGGGAGGTGACTCTATCCCGGGAAAAAATCGAAGTTCCAAAGGAGCCGAACGGGGGTTACTGTCACCAGGATGTATCGTATCCGGTTTTTCCGGTTCAACGCCATTCTCCCGAAGTACCACAGCGTAAGGATTCAAATCGATTTGTGCCCAAACTTCTGTGAGTGGCAGGGCAACGCATAACAATACTATATAGAATAATTTACGTGATAACATATTATCTGCAAAAATAATGTTTCCGCCTGAATTATGATATTAAAGAAACACAATATTATTTTCTTAACTCAATTATTAGGCAGATATAGGTCAGAATTCGTACCTTTGTTGCTTGATTTCAAGAACCATTAGATTAGAATTTGATGAGACCAATAATAAGCCGGATACTTTTTCTTCTGTTTTTCATAAGTATCTCTGTCATGAGCATCCACGCTCAGGAGAATCAATCTTATTTTCTCCACACCATTGAGAAAGGACAAAGTTTATATTCCATCTCTAGCATGTACGGAGTAAGCCAGTCTGATATCATCCAGCTAAACCCGGGATGCGAAGAAAAAATATATGCCGGACAGACTATTAAAATACCTCAGAAGAAAACCGCTCAGAAAGACGAAACATTTCACACCATACAAGCCGGAGAAACTTTGTATAAGTTGACAACGATGTATCACATATCCGCCAAGGCTATTTGCGAAGCAAACCCAGGCTTAAGTGCCGAAAACTTCCGCATCGGACAAGTAATACGAATCCCATCCGAAGACGAAGGGGAGCAAGAAGAAGGAAGAAAGGGAAAGGTAGAGGAGAATAAAGCAACTTCTGCCATTCAAGCTCCGGTGAAACCCAGATGTAAAGATATGCATAAGGTAAAACGACGTGAAACGATTTTCAGTGTCAGTCGTGAATACGGTATTACCGAACAAGAATTGATCGATGCAAATCCGGAATTAAAACAAGGTATGAAAAAAGGACAATTCCTTTGTATCCCCTACCCTGTTGCAAAAACCGTTGTACCGGAAGAAAATAAAAATATCATTCCTCCGACCGACAAAGAACTATTTCAGGCCAATAAAGAAAAACCGGAACGGATCAGTACAATCAAAGCTGCAATCTTGTTACCATTCATACAGGATAAGCGTATGGTGGAATATTACGAAGGCTTTTTAATGGCTGTAGACAGCCTAAAACGCACCGGCATCTCTATCGACCTTTATGCATACAACTGCGGAGAAGATAAGGCTTCCCTAAATAGCATACTGGCAAAAGACGAAATGAAAAAGATGAATATCATTTTCGGCCCGTCACAATCACAACATACCAAGACATTGGCGGAGTTTGCCAAGAAGCATGACATACGCATGATAATACCCTTCTCTTCAAAGGAAGACGAGGTGTTCAACAATCCTTTCATATACCAAATAAACACTCCACAATCTTATCTATACTCGGAAGTATACGAACATTTTACACGCCAATTTCCCGATGCCAATGTCATTATTCTGGAAGCGGCCAATACGGATAAAGACAAAATTGAATTTATCAAAGGCCTGAAACAAGAATTAAAAAACAAGGGAATCCCGGTAAAAACATTGCAGGAGACAGCAACTGCCGAGATGTTGAAAAATGCTCTTCGTAACGATAAGGAAAATATATTCATTCCCACATCCGACAGTGATGTCACACTCATCAAAATCATACCGCAGTTGACTTTAGTAAAAAGGGAAAATCCGGAAATCCCCTTCCACCTCTTCGGTTATCCGAAATGGCAAACTTATACAAAGAATCATTTGGATAGTTTCTTTGAACTGGACACCTACTTTTATTCCTCATTCTATACGAACAATCTGCTTCCGGCAGCTATCAACTTTATCAAAGCATACCATAAATGGTATAGCAAAGATATGGTAATCAACTATCCGCAATATGGTATGTTAGGATTTGATACCGGATTCTTCTTTTTAAAAGGTTTATCCAAATATGGCTCAGAACTGGAAAAGAATTTGTCCAATATGGATCTCACTCCTATTCAAACCGGATTTAAGTTTCAACGTGTAAACAATTGGGGAGGGTTCATTAACAAAAAGGTATTCTTCGTCCACTTCACCAAAGATTACGAATTAGTAAAACTTGATTTCGAATAAGATGATAAAGAAAAAGTCAATTATACTTGCCACATTATTATTAATGGGTATTTCACTTCCATCGATAGCGCAAATTGGCGAACAACGCAATAATTTCGCCATAGGTATCAATGGTGGAGTCAATCTCAATACCGTAAGCTTCGAAATCAATAATGCCGCCAGCAGCCAATCTAAAATAAAACAGAATATGCTGATGGGAATCACAGGTGGGCTAACCGCTCGTTACATCTCGGAGAAATATTTTGCAATGATATGCGGACTTCAGGTAGAGCTAAATATTGCACAAAAGGGTTGGGACGAATTATACGAAACTGCCGATGGACAAAAAGACTTATCGAGAAGCTATGTACGCAATATGACTTATCTCGAAATTCCTTTTCTGGCTCATCTCGCTTTTGGGAAAGACAGAGGAGCCCAGGTGTTTTTGAATTTAGGTCCCCAAATCGGCTTTTTATTAAGCGATTCGGAAGATGCTGAAGGATGGACAAACGAACAAATGAATATCCAGAAGGAATATGGAAAAAAGATAGAGAATAAATTTGATTATGGAATTGCCGGAGGGCTCGGTCTTGAGATAAGGACTAAAAAGGCCGGTAATTTTTTGTTGGAAGGAAGATATTACTTTGGCTTGGCAGACTTCTTCGGCAACACAAAGAAAGACCCTTTTGCCCGTTCAGCCAACAGAACAATAACAATAAAACTAAGTTACTTATTCGACCTTAAGAAATAAGTGATCAAACGACGAACCCAAGGAATGAAAAGACAAAAGTGGGACATTCAGTAAATGTCTTTAAAAGTAATATGGCATATGAAGATGACTTACTAATATCATCTCATATGCCATTTTTATTATCTATTTTTTCTCTCTGACCTAAAATCT
>OODP01001238.1_pt1 | contig 16516 bp, 12 predicted proteins | sample 1671011 | NCBI WGS metagenome assembly OODP01 (sample SAMN06348113, study PRJEB24527) | human gut metagenome | biome: human gut; feature: ankylosing spondylitis patient; material: feces | host: Homo sapiens | place: China | collected 2015-10
AGAAAGTCTCAATTTTAGATTTAACCTAACCAGCATGAAAAAAAATAAGATACTTTTTGTACTATGGGCTTTGTGTTTTTTCGTCATTCAGACAAATGCACAGACGCCGCTAAGTTTCGAAGAATCGTTGCACCTGCTTAATCAGGGAAATCAGAGCTTGAAGATAGCTGATAAGGGGATAGAGATTGCCAAGGCAGAACGTGATAAGCTCAATGCTTTTTGGTATCCTACCTTGCAGTCTACAGGTGCATTTGTGCATATGTCCGAGAAGATAGAAGTGAAGCAGCCATTGTCTCAGTTTACTGATCCGGCAAAAGACTTTGTACATTCAATTATTCCGGATGACCAGATAATCTCAGCTGTTCTGGATAAAATAGGAGCCAATACTCTTGTCTTTCCACTAACTCCGAGAAACTTGACGACTGTTGATCTGTCGGCAGAATGGGTGCTCTTTTCCGGAGGAAAAAGATTTCGTGCAACAAATATTGGTCGGACAATGGTGGATCTGGCGCGAGAGAATCGTGCACAGACTGCTGCAAGCCAGCAAAACCTGTTGGCAGAAAGTTATTATGGTCTGCGGTTGGCACAACAGGTCATAGCGGTACGTGAAGAAACATATAAAGGTTTGCAGAAGCATTATGAAAATGCTTTGAAACTGGAAGCTGCCGGAATGATAGACAAAGCAGGACGACTGTTTGCACAAGTGAATATGGATGAAGCAAAACGGGCATTGGAAGCTGCACGAAAGGAAGAAACAGTGGTGCAGAGTGCCTTGAAAGTTTTGTTGAATAAAAAAGATACGGATGAGAATATCGTTCCTACTTCTCCCCTTTTCATGAATGATTCGTTACCACCCAAAATGCTTTTTGATATGTCGGTCAACAGCGGAAACTATATGCTTAATCAACTGCAGCTGCAAGAACATATCGCTAAACAGGAAGTACGGATTGCCCAAAGCGGATACTTGCCGAATATAGCCCTTTTTGGAAAACAGACCCTCTATTCGCATGGCATTCAAAGCAATTTACTGCCGCGTACCATGGTGGGAATTGGCTTTACATGGAATCTCTTTGACGGATTGGATCGGGAAAAGAAGATCCGGCAATCAAAACTAACCCAGCAAACGCTGGCTTTAGGGAAAATGAAAGCACGCGATGATCTTGCTGTCGGAGTGGATAAACTCTATACACAATTGGAGAAAGCTCAGGATAACGTAAAAGCACTGAATGCGACCATCGAACTAAGTGAAGAACTGGTACGTATCCGAAAGAAATCCTTTACTGAAGGGATGGCAACTTCTACCGAAGTGATTGATGCTGAAACCATGCTTGCCAACGTAAAAGTGGCTCGTCTGGCAGCATATTATGAATATGATGTGGCATTGATGAATCTTCTTTCACTCTGCGGCACACCGGAACAATTTGTAAACTATCAACCTAAACCGTAACAAACAATGAAACCAACTAGTAGAACCCTTTCATGGGCATTCGTCATTATTATGCTGGCAGTCGGTATTTTTACTGCTCTGGGAATAATCTTGATGCACAAACAACCGCTCGTCCTGCAAGGGCAGGCAGAAGCGACAGAAATCCGTATTAGCGGGAAACTTCCCGGACGTATCGATACCTTTTTGGTTCAGGAAGGTGACTGGGTACGCCAAGGAGATACTCTCGTTGTAATCAACAGCCCCGAAATACATGCCAAGTATCAGCAGGTGAATGCATTGGAGCAAGTAGCCGTACAGCAGAATAAGAAAATAGATGCCGGTACCCGTCGACAGATTGTTGCTACCGCGTTGCAACTATGGAACAAAACAAAAAGTGATCTTACACTGGCTAAAACAACTTATAACCGTATTCTTACCTTATATAAAGACAGTGTTGTCACTTCCCAGCGGAAAGATGAAGTGGAAGCCATGTATAAAGCTGCTGTTGCAGCCGAACGGGCAGCCTATGAACAATATCAGATGGCGGTAGACGGTGCACAGAAAGAAGATAAAGAATCTGCCGCCAGTATGGTGAATGCTGCCAGAAGTACGGTGGAAGAAGTTTCGGCACTATTGGTCGACGCCCGGCTGACAGCACCTGAAAACGGTCAGATAGCTACCATCTTTCCTAAACGTGGGGAATTGGTTGCGCCGGGAACTCCTATTATGAACCTGGTTGTCATGGACGATATCCATGTAGTACTCAATGTACGTGAGGATTTGATGCCACAATTTAAGATGGAGGGCACCTTTGTTGCGGATGTGCCTGCTATTAATAAAAAAGGTATTGAGTTTAAAATCTATTATATCAGTCCGTTAGGAAGTTTTGCTACTTGGAAATCAACGAAGCAGACCGGAAGTTATGACTTACGAACCTTCGAGATTCATGCCCGTCCCACTCAGAAAGTTGATGACCTGCGCCCCGGTATGTCCATATTACTGACATTAAATGAATGATAGAATGAGTTCATCACAAACATATTCTCCTTTTCGTTCCGTGCTGCTCAGGGAGTGGCGACGGATGACTTCACGATGCCTTTATTTTGGTGTGTGTATCATCCTGCCGCTATTTACCCTTTTCTTCATGGCAACTATCTTCGGCAACGGGCAGATGGAAAACATTCCCATCGGTATTGTCGATCAGGACAATACTGCCTCTTCACGAGCAATCGCCCGAAATATATCTGCTGTGCCAACATTTAAAGTGACAAGGCATTTTGTGAATGAGGAAGCTGCCCGAAAGGCCGTACAGAAGAAGGAAATTTATGGCTATCTCTCCATTCCTCCAAAATTTGAGCAAGATGCTATTTCGGGAAAGAATGCGACTCTCTCCTATTATTATCATTATGCGTTGCTTTCGGTAGGCGGCGAATTGATGGCTGCTTTCGAAACGTCGCTGGCTCCTGTGTCGCTCTCTCCCATTGTGATGCAAGCTGTCGCTCTCGGAGTGGAACAAGACAAGATCACTACATTCCTGTTGCCCGTACAAGCCAGCAATCACCCTATATACAATCCAAGTCTGGATTATTCGGTTTATCTGAGCCAACCGTTTTTCTTCGTCTTGTTTCAGGTATTGATTTTACTCATTACTGTATATGCAGTCGGAATTGAGATTAAATTTCGCACTGCCGATGAATGGCTGTTTGTTGCCAAAGGAAATATGGTAACGGCTGTTTTGGGAAAACTACTCCCCTACACTATTATCTTTATTCTGATAGGATGGCTGGCAAATTATGTGATGTTTGGCATTCTGCATATTCCTTTTCAAGGAAGCTGGTTATTGATGAATATGCTGACAGCGCTTTTTGTCGTGGCAACGCAGGCCTTGGGATTATTCCTGTTTTCGCTATTTCCGGCTATCTCTCTCATCATAAGTATTGTTTCCATGGTCGGCTCTTTGGGAGCTACTTTATCCGGTGTCACTTTTCCGGTGACCAATATGTATCCTTTGGTACGAGATGCCTCCTATCTTTTTCCTGTCCGGCATTTTACAGAAATGATGCAAAATATGCTCTACGGAGGGAGTGGTTTTATCTACCTTTGGCCATCGGTTGTGATACTATGTATCTTTCCGTTGCTGGCTTTTGTGTTGCTTCCTCATCTGAAACGTGCCATAGAAAGTCATAAATATGAAAAAATTAAATAAGTTACAACAGTTATCGTTCATCATCCGACGTGAATATTGGGCTATCAGTACCAGCTATGCTGTATTACTGGTACTGATGGGTGGAATCTTCGTGTACGGATTACTCTATAATTATATGTATGCCCCTAACATTGTGACAGATGTCCCTATCGCCATAGTCGACAATTCGCACAGTGAGTTGAGCCGTAATTTTATCCGTTGGCTAGATGCTACTCCGCAAGCTGATGTTTACAGTCAGGCAATGGACTATAATGAAGCCAAAGAATGGATGAAACGAGGCAAAGTACAAGGAATACTGTATCTGCCGCACGATTTTGAGGCACGGGTATTTCGTGGAGATGAAGCTGTGTTTTCTCTGTATGCCACTACCGATGCTTTTCTCTATTTTGAAGCCTTACAAGGAGCTTCGTCACGTGTGATGTTGGCGATTAACGATAAATACCGACCCGATGAAGCTGTGTTTCTGCCCCCACAGGGATTATTGGCTGTAACTATGGCAAAACCGATCAATGTAGAAGGGACCGCACTTTATAATTATACGGAAGGATATGGCTCCTACCTGATTCCTGCCGTTATGATGATTATTATATTTCAAACTTTGCTAATGGTTATCGGTATGGTGACCGGAGAAGAATATAGTTCAGACGGAATCCGTACTTACGCTCCTTTCGGCCATACTTGGGCAGCCGCCATACGCATTGTAGCAGGAAAGGCATTTGTATATTGCGGATTGTATGCTATCTTTTCTTTCTTTTTATTAGGATTGCTCCCTTATTTTTTCAGTATTCCCAATATTGGAAATGGCCTGTATATTGTGCTATTAATGATTCCTTACCTGATAGCTACTTCTTTCCTCGGACTAGCTGCTTCCCGTTATTTTACCGATTCGGAAGCACCTTTGTTAATGATAGCTTTCTTTTCAGTCGGATTGATTTTCCTTTCCGGAGTTTCTTACCCAATGGAGTTAATGCCTTGGTATTGGAAAGCGGCACATTATATTCTTCCGGCAGCTCCTGCAACACTTGCTTTTGTACAATTAAATTCAATGGGAGCAAGTATGGCCGATATACGACCAGAATATATTACTTTATGGATTCAAGTACTCGTTTATTTTATATTAAGTATATGGGTATACCAAAAAAAGCTTCAGAAAAGTCAACTTCGTTAAGTAAATAATCAACTTAGGAAACAAAAAATTTCCAAACGAAAGTTTTCTATAAGAATGTGCTACATTTCTTTGTTTTTCTCATCGCTTTTGTATAGTTTCGTAAACTATTATTTTTAAATAGCAGTTAAAAACAATTTAAAAATAAATGATTATATGAAATACATTGTATATATTTTCCTTTTGTTTCCTATTCTGGTCACGGCACAAACTTACAAATATATAGGAATAGAAAATGGTTTCTCACCAATGAAGGAATGGATCGTTATAATGGTAAAGATATAAAGCATTATAAACTGAACAAAGATGATAATTCCGTTGCTTCCCAAATACACCTCGGTTGGTTATATGCTACTCCGGAGGCAGGTTTATGGGTGATTGGCAGAAAAGGACGTCTCTTTCAATATGAAAAGCAATATGATCGTTTTACGATAGGATATAAACTACCGGATATATCGAAAACGATTAGTTATGGTTATGTAGACCACAACAATAATATTTGGTTATGCTGCAATGATTCTATTGTATTATACAATATCAAAAATGCTCATACATTTCAGTTCCCTAATATACTACACAGCAATATTACAGCCATAGAGCAGATAGATGACAATCATTTCTTTATAGCAACAGAAACAGGCGTGAGGTATGCTAAACTGAAAAACGGTGCTTTACAAATTATCCCTACCGAGACGCTTGATTATTTTCATACGCAAGTAAGTGTGTTGTATTTCCAGCAACAGCAAAAAAAATTATATATCGGCTCATTTGAGAGGGGTATTTTTGTATATGATATGCTTTCCCAAGAGATTATCCGGCCTGAAGCAGATCTTAGTGATGTGAATATAACCCGTATCAGACCATTAAATGAAACAGAACTATTAGTGGCAACCGAAGGCATGGGCGTATATAAGCTAGACATGAACAAATGCATATTAGAACGTTACATATCAGCAAATTACCAGAGCTATAATGAAATGAATGGTGACAACATCAATGACGTATTTGTTGATGAATCAAAACGAATATGGCTTGCCAATTATCCCACAGGAATTACAGTTATAGATTATCGTTATGAAAACTATCATTGGATGAAACACTCTATGGGCAACAAGCAGTCCATTGTCAATGACCAGGTGCACGCTGTCATTGAAGACAGTGATGGAGATTTATGGTTTGGTACGAGTAACGGCATTAGTCTTTACAATTCGGGAACGGGAGAATGGCATTCTTTTCTGAGTTCTTTCAATCATCAGCTAAAAGACAAAAATCATATATTCATAACTTTATGTGAGGTTTCACCCGGCATTATCTGGGCAGGAGGCTATACTTCCGGTATATACAAGATAAATAAAGCAGATTTATCCGTGGAATATTTCTCTCCTTATTTACTTTCACACATAAATATGCGCCCGGATAAATATATCCGTGATATGATAAAAGACTCAAAAGGACATATATGGTCGGGAGGATACTATAATTTAAAATGCTTTGATTTGGCAACTAACAGTGTTCGCCTATATCCGGGAGTAAGTTCTATTACAGCTATTGCCGAAAAAGATAGTCATAATATGTGGATCGGAACGGCAATGGGATTGTATTTGCTGAATAGAGACTCCGGGAAATACGAATATATTAAGTTGGAAGCCGGATCGACCTACATCAATACGCTTTATCAAGCAGATAACGGACTGCTATATGTTGGTACGAATGGAGCGGGAGTATTTAAAATAAGAAATTTGAGCATTATATAGCTAAAAATTCCGCACTTGTTTCCAACAGCATTTTTACTATTTTGCCTGAAGTTGACGGACGAATCATGATGAGTACGGAAAATGGGGTCACCAGTTTTCATACGAAGGAAAAAATATTCCATAACTGGACCAAAGGAGAAGGATTATTGCCTGCCTATTTCAATGCTTCATCCGGAGTATTACGTAAAAATAAGAACTTTGTATTTGGTAGTACGGACGGAGCTATCGAACTTCCCCAAAATGTAAAGTTCCCCGATTATGTATATACAAAGATGATATTCAGCGATTTGAATATTTCATACCAGCCTGTATATCCGGGAGAAGAAGATTCTCCATTGGAGAAAAGTATCAATGATACGGATGTGTTGGAGCTGAAATATAATCAGAATACATTCTCATTTAGAGTTTCCACTATCAACTATGATTCTCCGGGAAATGCTCTCTATGCATGGAAGTTGGATGGTTTCTTCGAAAAATGGACCGAACCGGGAACAGCCAATCTGATTCGCTATACCAATTTGCCACCGGGAAAATATACTCTTTATGTACGTGCCATTTCAAGGGAAGAACATGATATTGTTTTTGAAGAGCGTACAATGAGAATTGTCGTTACGCACCCTTTTTGGTCTAGTTGGTGGGCAATCACTTGTTACGTGTTATTAGTAATTTTGGGATTCATCTTTATTCTACGGGTTATGAATTTAAGAAAGCAAAAGAAAATTTCAGATGAAAAGACGAGTTTCTTCATTAATACAGCTCATGACATACGTACTCCGCTAACTCTGATTAAAGCTCCTTTAGAGGAACTGCTGGATGAAGAACCTTTATCCGCCAACGGAATAACTCGTGCAAATACTGCATTAAGAAATGTGGGGACTCTTTTACGGTTAACCAACAATCTTATTAATTTTGAGCGTGCGGATGTGTATTCTTCAGAATTGTGTGTTTCCGAATATGAGTTGAACACCTATATGCACGAAGTATATGAAACTTTTTCTTCCTATGCTGCTATCAAACATATTGACTTCACCTATGAGAGTTCTTTCAGTTATTTGAATGTGTGGTTTGATAAGGAGAAAATGGATTCAATTCTAAAAAACATTTTATCAAATTCACTAAAATACACTCCGGAGAATGGTAAAGTAAGTGTTTCAGTATCCGAAAGTAATGATTCTTGGAAAGTAATAATTGAGGATACGGGCATTGGAATTCCATCCAGTGAGCAGAGTAAGTTGTTCAAGCTCCATTTCCGAGCCAGTAATGCTATTAATTCCAAAGTTACGGGTAGTGGCATCGGGCTAATGCTGGTAGGAAAATTAGTTCGTCTTCATGGTGGTAAGATTAATGTAGAAAGTATAGAACATCAAGGAACTACTGTCAGGATTGTTTTCCCGAAAAGTAATAAGCATTTTCAGAATGCCGGTTTGATTCCACCAGCCAAACCGTTGGAACAGACTCCTGAACTGACGGTTCCCAATATTTCTGCCACACCGGTGAATACCGTAGAAACAACAAACTCACAACGTATTCTAATTGTAGAAGACAATGATGAATTGCGTTCCTATCTGGTCAGTTCATTATCTTCGATGTATCACGTACAAGCTTGCGGAAATGGGCGGGAAGCACTAATTATTGCAAAAGAATTCTGGCCCGACCTTATTCTTTCAGATATCATGATGCCGGAGATGAGAGGCGATGAGCTATGTGTCGCTATAAAAAATGATATTGAGACATCACATATTCCAGTACTGCTGCTTACAGCTTTGGGAGATGAAAACAACATTCTTGACGGGATGTCAATCGGTGCAGACGCATATATTGTCAAACCTTTCAACGTGAGAATATTGAAAGCAAGTATTGCAAACTTATTGGCTAACAGGGCGTTGTTACGTAGCAGATATGCTAATCTGGATATTGATTCGGAACCTATGATACCGTCAGCAAACGGAACCACCAGTCTTGATTGGCAGTTTATATCCGCTGTAAAGAAAAGTATTGAGGAAAATATGGATAATACAGGTTTCTCTGTCGATGTACTTTGTGAGTTGCATCACATGAGCCGTACTAGTTTCTATTGTAAACTGAAGGCGTTGACAGGACAGTCTCCGACAGATCTGATTCGAATTACCCGTTTGAAACGTGCTACACAACTATTAAAAGAAGGTGGACATACTATTGCCGAAATCTCAGATATGACCGGCTTCTCTGAAAGCAAATACTTCCGGGAGGTATTCAAGAAACATTATAAGATGAGTCCGACTAAATATGCAAAAGAAGGAAGTAACTCCTCTCCTATTATAACGGAAGACAATTTATCCGATGACTAAAAAGGAGGTAACTTTCTCGTTTTAGGAAAAAGTTACCTCCTTTAATTATTCTTCGAATGAGTTATTTACATATCAGATACTTAATGAAAAGATAACCCCCGAATACTTGCAGACACATCCCGGGAATTCCAATGCGGAAATCCTGGATAGCATTATAAAAATTACCAATGTATATCCATTCTCCTAATGTACCTGCTACCTGATAGGCAAATACTACCCCTATCAGCATTATGACAGAAATACGTCTGAAGTGTTGCGCTGTCCATCCGGCAGCAATAGCCAATAATACGGATTTCAATAAAATTACAGGTAATGTGGCGGGAGCCGGCATACTAAACAGTAGAGAATTTATAGCCGGTGATAAGACGGCAGTCAGTAAACCGACTTTCCAACCATATTTATAAGCCCCAATCAGTGTAAAGAAGTAGATTGGCAGCCAAGTTATTCCTCCTTGTGGAATGAGATGAAAGAGTTTGGGAAAAAGGATGTTACCAATGATGAATAACGAGGCTGCCCAATAGGTCTTTACGTTGCTGTAATCCAACGAATAGAGTTTCACGGTTGTTGTTTCCATATCTTCATTATTTTAAAAATTCACATTAATGCCACCCATAAATGTTGCTTTTGGCATAGGATAGCCTGCATTTATTTCATATCGTTGCGCTAACAAATTCTCTCCTTTGACAAAGATATCTGCAAAATGACATATACGATAGTTGCCTCGAAGATTCCATAGAACAAAATTTTCTTGTTGCTCATGCCCCTTTGTAACGGAGGAATAAAGTCCGCTCACATATTGAAAGCCTGTTGAAATATTCCAACGACCGGAGGTATAGTCCATACCTGCATATAGTTTATGTTCAGGAGCGGCTAGAACGGGATTTTCCATGTGCAGCCAACTATAATTGGCATAGATGTTCCAATGAGAGTTAATACGATAGCCGACATTGGTTTCAATGCCCCAGTTTTCAATTTCTCCGGAGTTGATATTCAAAGGAGGCGTCAATCCATTACTCATAATAATATTGTCGCCATTGATGTAGTAAAGGTTCACTCCGTAAGACAATGCTCCTTCCAATAAACATTGAGAGTACGAGAACTCATAATTAATCATCTTTTCAGGCTCCAACTCGGGATTGGCAGGAGCAAACATATACATTTCCCGGATAGTCGGATTGCGATAGCCTTTACTTACCATTGCTTTTACTTCCGTATTTTTCGGAAAATGAAATGCCAGACCTCCTTGTGGAATCCATTCTGTACCGACATGAGAATGATGATCTACACGGACTCCTGCATCCAGAGATAACCAGCTATTTATATCCTGACGAAAGTCAATATACCCTGCAAATTCATCCATTTGCTTATCTACTCCCGATTTGCGTTCGCCCGTAGCCAGAACTTTATTCCAAGATTCCCCTCCGAAATGTTGATAATCAAATCCTGTTGTCACACGGTTACCCGTGAAAAGAGTGGCACTCTGATACCACGATATACCCAGCATCCGGTCTTTGGAATTAAAATGTGACTTTTGTGGTTCTTCTCCAGTTTTATATCCGTCGTTTATCTTATGCCGTCCCCAGTTGTAGAAAAAGCTCAAGGTACCTGAAGTCTTTTCATAATGATTCTCTAAAGCAAACGAAGTCATGCCGCGAGTGATGCGTGAATCATTGTCGAAAAGCGGAGTTTGAACCGTTCCAGGATTGGAAGCATTGAAATGCGTTACATTTATATCTCCCCATACTTTCCAGAAAGTACTAAAGTCATAGCCTAGTTTGGCATATCCTCCATATTGCTCGAACTCCATATCGGGACGATGTCCATCCGTCCGGTTGTATGAACCTGTCACGACACTGCTGAAACACCCTTTCTTCACCCGATTTGAAAATTCTGTCTGCAAAGTATTATAAGAACCATAACCTACTTGCATATTGTTCTTCACCCCTTCTTCCTGTTGTTTACGGGTAACAATATTGATAACTCCGCCCATTGCATTCGAACCATAAAGGACAGATGCAGGACCACGTAGAACCTCTACCCTTTCTGCCAGCATGGATTGGTAGGCATCTGCTATCGGATGTCCCATTAGCCCCATATATTGCGGGTGACCATCAATTAAGACTAATAGCCCCGCTGTCGGACTACCACCAATCCCCCGTAAACTCATGCCACCTGCTGCACTTGTAGACACACCATATCCCATAATACCACGACTGGTAGTAAACAACCCCGGTACTTGTTCGGTCAATAATGGCAACAAGGAAGGTTCATACCTTTTTTCTATCTGTTGTCTATTGACAATGGAAATAGTCATAGGCAAATGGCGTATATCCGTTTCATTGCGTGTTCCGGTAACTACGACCTCATCAATAACATAATTTCGTCCTACTTGCGTACTGTCTTTTCTGTTTTCTGCCATTCCCGAAATGGACAACAGACTACTGAATAGAAATAAACGAGCTGTATTCTTTCTCATACTTTAGTCTGTATTTTTACTCTTTATTTTTGATTCTTTCGAGAAAGCCACGAATCAGCTGCAAAATAGCTTCGGCCGATTCCTCTTCACTGCACATAGTTTCTACGGGACACCAGCCTGTATGGTCGCGATTCCATATAAAGGGCACTTCCTGTACAAAGTCTACTTTTACATCTGATGTCTGAAACAAGTCCATAGCGTTTGAACTGACAACATCTGTATATAACTCTTTTATACCACCTAAAATCATGAGGGCGGCAGCTCCTTTCCCAACTACTTTATCAGCAATCAGAGCTCCTTTCAGGAACTCCGGCTCCCGGGTCAGCAAATCGTATAAATCGGCTACTCCGCGTTGGGTAAAAGTGCGAATCTTTCCTTCGTTGGCTATCACACAGGAATATCCTCCTGTATGTAGTAGATTGATTAATTCTTCCATTATAAAGTCCCTTGTTTCAGTTGTTCTACAAATTGGTCTATCCGATGCAATTCTTTCGGTATATCAATATTCTGCGGACAATGTGACACACACTGATTACATCCGATACAATGACTGGCCTGTCGGAGTTTGGGCACGCTGCGATCATAACCGATAAGAAATGCCCGGCGTGCTTTCGCATAATTTTCATCTTGCCCGTTTTCAGGGACATTGCCCTCGTTGACACAACGATTATAATGTAACAGTATAGCCGGAATATCCAACCCATACGGACAGGGCATACAATATTTACAGTCATTGCAAGGAATGGTAGGGTATTTCAACATTAATTGCGCCGTTTCTTCAAGAAATTCTTTTTCTTCATCAGTAAGTGGTTCCAATGGTGAATAGGTACGGAGATTATCTTGTAAATGTTCCATATAAGTCATACCGCTTAGTACGGTCAATATATCCGGAAAAGAACCGGCAAAACGGAATGCCCACGATGCAACACTGTTTTCAGGACGGCGCTGTTTGAGTCGTGCTACTAAATTATCATTCAACTTAGACAGACGTCCGCCCAACAACGGCTCCATAATAATAGAAGGGATTCCTCTTTTAGCCAATTCACCGTACAGATATTCTGCGTCGGTATTTCGGGTATTTGTCTCTTTGGCATGTTTCCAGTCAACATAGTTTAGCTGTATCTGCACAAAGTCCCACTTTATTTCATCATGCCGGGAGAGGAGATAATCATAAACTTCAATATCCCCATGATAAGAAAATCCGAGATTCCGGATACGTCCCGCTTCACGCTCTTTAATCAGGAAGTCGAGCATACCATTGTCCAGATACCGTCCTTTAAGTGCATCCATTCCTCCCATACCGATACCATGAAGCAACATATAGTCAATATAATCTACTTGAAGCTCTGTAAATGATTTATGATACATTCTAAGTGAAGCCTCACGAGACCATGTGTCCGGCGAGAAATTGGACAGTTTGGTGGCAATAAAATATTTGTCACGCGGGTGGCGGCTTAATGCAATGCCTGTTGCCTTTTCAGAAAAACCTTGCACATAAGCCGGAGATGTATCGAAATAGTTTACTCCGTGAGCAATAGCATAATCTACTAATCCATTCACCGCGTCTTGGTCGATTACCTCACCGTTACCGTCGGGAGATGGCTTAAGAGGCCAACGCATACAACCGTATCCCAAAAGTGAAACACGGTCACCTGTTGTTGGCGAAGTACGGTAGGTCATTTTGTCAGTAGGTATTTCCCCTTCTCCCGATACACTACTTGATGAGGAAGTACCTTTAGAAGAACATCCGTATAATATGGCTGTTGATGTAGCTGCACTGATACCTACAATTTTAATAAAATCTCTTCTGTTTATGTTCTTTTTATTCTTTTCTTCCATAATCTCATCTCAATTTAGATTATATAATTCTATGCATCTGATGTCCTGTCACATAAATAGCACTGAAAGGACGGGACGGACATAGATTCTCACAAGCTCCGCAGCCAATACATTTTTCCGCATTCACAACCGGAATTTTGGGAGAATCCGCCATATCCGGATCGGAAACTACCATTTGGATAGCACCGGTCGGACAATGACGCGCACAGTTGCCACATTCAACTCCATCGGTCAACGGTACGCAGTTTTCTTTAATCCATACGGCATGGCCGATTTGAATGGCAGACTTATCAGCAAGGCTGGTCAGATGAATAGCGTCCGTAGGACAGACCTCCGCGCATTTTGCACATTCAGGACGACAATAGCCACGTTCATAAGACATTTCCGGCTGCATCAAAGTCAACAAATTGCCAGAAGGGCGGAGTACCTGATTAGGACAAACCGAAACACATAATTGACAGGCTGTGCAATGCTGTGCAAAATTGCGCGCACTTAATGAACCGGGAGGTAAAATGGGATTTTCCCGATGGGGAATCTTCTTGTCTTCAATGGTTGCCAGTCCGCCGTCCACTTTCTTTTCCTGTGCTTTTAGTGCGGCGGTGGTTGCGAAGATAGCCGATGCAGAAAGAAAACTGCGGCGAGCATTGTCTACTTGCTCCGTAGTAACGGATTTAGCTTTGGAGGTAGTTATCATCTCAGGTTCCGCTTCTATTTCGGGGATACGTCTTGTGTATTTAATAGCCCCTTTCTTACATTTTCCCAAGCAGTTCATACAAACGACGCAACGGCTATAATCTATTTTATGCGCTTTCGCATCAATACAGGACGCCTTACAATTACGCGCACATAATCCGCATCCGTTACATTTGGAAGTATCAATCACCGGTTTGAAGATAGAATATCGGGATATGAATCCTAATACCGTACCTACCGGACAAATCGTATTACAGTAAGTCCGTCCATTACGCCATGCCAATATAATAAGTACAATTAGAGTAACCACGGCAATAACCAAAGTAGAAAAACTTTTTATCCATACGTCCACTTCATAAAAAGCATAACTGCCGGCCCGTTCGGCAAAGTATGCCAGAAGGTTGTTTCCCCACTGCCAAACCGGAGCGAACAAAGCAGAGACCATTCGCCCATACGCGCTATAAGGTGCTATCAGAATTGCCAAAGCATTCAAGCCTACAATCATTGCAATAATAAACACTGCTAAAACGCCATAGCGGAGCCATTTCATAGCCGGAGAATAACGGAAACGATTCTTTTTACGTTTGCCGGATACCCACGAAATAGCATCCTGAAATACTCCCAAAGGACAAATGACCGAACAATAAATACGCCCGAACAAGATTGTAAGTATGATAAGGAATAATACCACACCTATATTCAAGGCTAATACAGCCGGCAGGAATTGAATTTTTGCCAGCCATCCGAACCATGTATGCAATGTCCCTGTAAAGTCGAGAAATAACAGGGTGACAAGTGTAAAACACACAATCGCGGCTGTAAGTCTGATAGTACGTAACATAATTAAATTGTTTTCTTTTTATAGTAGTTTATATCTATATTACAGATTAATCAAGCACTCATTACTTTTTTTAGCATCATATACTTTATTTATACTAATAATTTATGCAGCAAATATACTCGATTTTAAATATTCGCAAAGTAGATAGATTACAGATTATTATACCAATATTACAGAATCACTGTTTATAGACGGGCTAAATCTTTTTTTGTTACCTATTATTCTTTTTTGTAAAAGCGATATCATGATATGAACATCTTATCGTCATTTTGCCTATCTTTGTGCCCCGAAGGCAAAGAACGCTCTTTTTTAATAAACTCACTATGCAGAAATTAGTCAAGAAGGAATATCAGATTCCTTTTATTCTGGTCACTTCCCTTTTCTTTCTATGGGGATTTGCACATGCTATTTTAGATGTGTTAAACAAGCATTTTCAGGATGTGATGAATATAAGCCGTGCTCATTCGGCATGGGTACAAGTCATGTTTTATCTGGGATATTTCGTCATGGCTATCCCAGCAGGACTGTTTATCAATAAATATGGCTATCGCAAAGGAGTAGTATTCGGTTTGTTGCTCTATGGTATCGGTTCTCTGCTTTTTATTCCCGGTGAATACTGGATGTCGTTTCAGTTCTTCCTTTTCTCCCTGTTTGTCATTGCCTGCGGTTTGGTATTTTTGGAAACAGCCGCCAATCCTTATATGACGGAATTAGGTGAACGGGAAACTGCCGCCAGCCGATTAAATCTGGCACAATCATTTAACGGATTGGGTTGTATCTGCGGGCCGCTTATAGGAGGTTTATTATTGTTTTCGGAAGAAGGTAGTTCGAATATCTCATTGCCATATACATTAATGGGAATCATTGTACTGGCAGTTGCTTTAGTATTTAACAAAGTCCGTTTGCCGGAGATTATCCATGAAGAAGACACGGATAAACAGGGGCAGGCACAGGGACTCTGGTCACACAAGCTTTTTATTTTTGGTATCGCAGCTTTATTCTGTTATGAAATTGCAGAAATCTCTATTAATAGTTTTTTTATTAATTATGTGGTAGATGACGGCTGGATGAACGCCCGCGATGCTTCTGTGATTCTTTCGTTCGGTGGTCTGGGGCTATTTATGTGCGGACGATTTGCCGGTAGTTGGGTGATGCGACAGATACGGGCAGAGAAAGTATTGTTCTTTTGTGCTGTCGGTACAGTCGTAACAAGTTCTTTAATTGTACTGAATCTGGGGATCATATCACTGATAGCTCTTTTCTTGGGTTACGCTTTTGAAGCAATTATGTTTCCTACTATTTTTGCACTTTCATTACGGGGACTGGGCAATCATACCAAACGTGCATCCTCTTATTTAATGATGTCTCCCATTGGAGGGGCTGTCGGCCCCTTGCTCATGGGATATGTAGCAGACCAGACTACAATGTCCTTCTCATTCATCGTTCCGTTGCTTTCATTCATAGTGGTGATGATGTATGCATGGAAAACATTGAGATAATTAACTCCGCCTGGGGCGGTATAGAATACCGAATATATTTATCAAATATCCTGTCAGACATACTACGGGTGCTACCTTTATACGCAATCCGCTGAATATATCAGGGTTGTAGGCGGCAGGGGTACTCCCCTCACCGCTCATGAATAGATAACCTACTATTATTACTACCGAACCAATTAGCAGAATTATATAATTTCTTCTGCTAAATACTGTTTCTGTCTCTTTCTGTTTCATTATTTTTGATTTCATATTCTTCTTCCGTTTTAGTTTTTGTAATTCATAGTTGGAGC
>OODP01001239.1_pt1 | contig 16510 bp, 20 predicted proteins | sample 1671011 | NCBI WGS metagenome assembly OODP01 (sample SAMN06348113, study PRJEB24527) | human gut metagenome | biome: human gut; feature: ankylosing spondylitis patient; material: feces | host: Homo sapiens | place: China | collected 2015-10
GTACCTTATTATAAATTCGTCAATTGATGTATAAGCGTATAAAACCATAATCTTTTCATTTTAATCGTTTTCATACTCGCGGATATTTTCTTCAAAATGACACTCGCAAATAATCTGGTTTCTTTCAGTGTCTGATGTAAAATTGTTCCATGAATAACCATAGGCTTTCAGTAAATCCAGTTGCTCCTTATGGTCAAACTCTGTAACATCTATTTCGCCTGTATGCCAGTAGCGATGATTTGTGATGAACTCTTTTACTTCAATTACCTTACTTGCAAGGGAGAGTAGTTTTTCAGGGTATCCACAGAGGATGTCATATATCAATCTCTCCGTAGTTCCAGCATCCGGTAACAACCTCTTATGGCAATCGTTTACCTGGCAGTACCAGAACTTCGTATCGGAAAGAGGCAGGCAGAACTGGAGAGTGTCGGGATCAGTGTATAGGATATCGGGGCTTAAAAGATTTTCCATTTTAATGCTCGAATGATTTTTCTGTCAGATGATTTATCTTTAACTCTTTACATACCATCCAGTTGATGTTTTCAAGGTCATATTGGCAATGGCAAGCCAGGAAATCTTCAATCATATCGCTATCGTCAGACATATTTGTTGTAATAATGTCCACTTCGTTTGTTTCCTGACATAATACTGCGATAGTGATTTGTTGTTCTTGCGGGATATCCAGGCTTTTAATAAACCGATATACCATATCCTTATCCTGTTCGTTTGATAACCATACTTCGAAAGCCTTATATGTGGTGGCATCTTCCAAGATGTTTTCGTAGTCATCAGAACTCAGCCCTACCCAATCATCATCGTCACCATATTCTTTGCACATAATGCCGATGTTATGATTATCACTGATCCTTTTTCCGTACTTGTCCGGTTTCAGAAGATACAGGGTTTCTGTACGGGTGAGAGAAATATCAAATTTGGTTCCTTTTTCCATTTTTGTTTTGTTATTTATTGGGAATATTATTGTTAAAATGGCATGATTACCAACCGGGGTATATCTTTATTATTCCGATGTGGTGCCTCCGTTGAGGATGTTACTCAGTCGATGAAATCGACCTATCAACATCCATCATGGAGGCAGCAACTAAAATTATTGGTCCATCATACCTATGCCTACCAAGCATAAGAAAGGATGTGACTACCAACTGGGGTATGCCTTTACTTACTTGATGTCTGGTCTTCAGGATGAATCTGAGGAGAATAACTAATTAGGTTTCTCCTCGATTTATTGAAGAAGACTATCTGAATTATGTTGGTCCATCACATCCCTGCCTACCAAGCAATGACATGATTACTTATCTTTACGCCATGCAGCCATTTTTTTCTTGATGTCGATGTTGTTATCACTTAACATCTTCTTCAGGACTGCCAATAAACGCCATCCTTCACCATCCTTGTACTCTTCTGCCTTTGCTGAGATGAAAGCAAGCGAGTGATATTTATTCAGATGTCTCCCGGCATCATTAATGGCTGTGCAGTTATGAAAACGGATTAAATTTTGCATGGTAAAAAACGCACCGGAACCCTTGTAAGCGTTTATCCAGGCGCTACTCTGAGGAGTGCCGTGTGCCATTTTGATGCGGATGCCATTAAACTTCTTTGTGGCATTATAAAGCTGGGTGGCGTTCCTTGCCCGTTTGATATTTGTTATTGCCATTTCGAAAGGGGCGTACAGTTTGCGATGTAAGTCCTCCACGAATATATCATGGCTACATATACGCTTGTAAGGAGTCCCCTTGCATTTTCTTGTTTTCAGAGCATCCACACGCTTTTTCAATTCCGTCAGGTAGTCTGTTGCCATTTCCACAACTACATCGACATTGAACCAACGGTTACGATCTGCAAAACTTTCGAGGTCTCTGCCTTCCATTTTCATCTGTGCGTAAAGTTCGTCCATCAGCATCTTCCATTGATATTCATAACCCAGATTATGAATCATACATGTCACCCCCAGCGGCTCCTTGGAACGATAGCCTGTTTCGGATAGCATGTGAAACATTTGGGCCATGACCCAGCGACGGAATAAGCGACGATTTGGCACTGTACCCTGAGCGATAATGAGCTCAAAAAGCGGATCGCTATCATTCAGCATGACAAGCTTTCCATCTTTGTTGGATGCGATACATTCGCCGCCATTCGCTCCCCGCATAGCAAACAAACAACTTACATCCACACCGGCATTGCGTAATGCCTCTATGCGTTCTTGTGCTGTCTTGGGGAGTTTGGCAGATGTAGTGTGCCCGATCGTAGCGGGGTAAACAGTACCCAAATCTGAGTCTTCACCAATCACTGTTGCCACAGTAGTAAATCCTTTCTTTGCAATTGCAAACTGTGTGCCGCATTCAGGGCACAATACCTTAGTCGCTTTCGTTTCTCTTGTCTCTTTTTTCTTGCTATTCATTTTCTTAATAATTAAATGGTTAATTGTTATTAGATTCAATCCAGTTTCTAAGTATCACAAGGTCTTTGTCGGCCCTGCTCTGCCAGAACCACCGGCCCATCTTTTCCTGGTTCCATTTGAACCCGCCCAATATCCGGCAGAGGATATATAGTTCCAGTTCGATTTGCGCTTTGTCCCGGCGTTCGCCATATAGCATAGCGTCATCACTCAGGTTCTTTTCAGAGAATGCTTTGAAATACAGCCGGGATTTGCTCTCGCTACGTTGAGAAGGAACCGAATGCTTGTAGCACAGATAGAGTTCTTCCACATTTGCGAAAAAAACATCTTCGCTACAATCAGGCACGCCTAAGTCGCCTTCGTACTTACCGTTTTCTATGATAAATTTGCCGTTCAGTTTCAGGCTTCGGGATTGAAAATCAACCTTGAAATTTGCGCCATCCTCAACGGCTTGGATAGCTTTCTGATAGATATTGTTCATGTTTTCTTGATTATTAATTAATTGTACTCAAAGTCGCTGACGCATTACTTTATTGTTTTGATAAATGCAGTATGCTTGTATCCTGAACCAGGTAATAACCTGGTTCAGGATACAAAAGTGCGATACTGTATGTTGAACTTGACTCCTTGTGCAATACTTGGTTGCGTTACCACTTTTTTTAAAAGTCTTGTTAAGGACGGCACGTTACTTTATTAATTTGATATGTCCAGCTATTCTCTACTGGTGGACCACGACAATCGGGAGTCGGTCCCCAGTAGCTGTAAAGCTGGACTATTAAAATCCTGACCTTGACTTTTTACTTCGTGCTAAGTTTTTTCGTGATTCTCAAAATACCGGCACATTACTTTATATGTTTGATGTACGCCGTGGCTGGAAGCCGGAAGCGGCGCCGTCGGAGTGCTCAATAGAGAGTTCCGACGGCGCCGAGGGGCTTATTGAACCCGGCACGCTAAATATTATTCCTTGAATCACGCTTTTGTGCTAAAAAAGAAGTTCTCATAATAATGACACATTGCTTTATACTCTTGATGTTGCCCGCGTTTACAGCTCGTAAAGAGTCTGAAGGCGGTGGATTAACGGCCTTCAAGACTCTGCATGAGCTGGTTACGCACGCGGGCTACTTAATTGTTATTCCTTGAACTTCACTGATGTGTTTCAGTCTCAATATGGGTGTCAGGCAGGCGGCACATTCCTTTAGCTTTTTGATACATTGCTGGTGGAACCAGAACCGGACGATCATAACCGGTTGCTAGACCGGTTAAGATCGTTAAGGCTCTGGTATGCAAACCAGCAATATTAAATTCCTGTCCCTTCATCCCTTCACCGTGTGCTCGGTATCAACTACAATGATGCAACCAGTGTATTATATACAGCCCGTCTTGTCAAAATAGCGTTTTGCATACAACCGATACTCAAATAACCAGGAATGTTACCAGTCATCTTACATCGGTTGGCTTTCACGTTGCGACCACGCCCCCGGACGATACAACCATCATTTTGGGTTTTAACATATCCCAAACCACCCACTTTGTGTTTTCCAGTTTGTACGGCCCTCAGACAATCCATGACAAACTTGTTCAGTTCATCGAGATCCTTCCTTACGTTGCATACCGGTAAGATTTGTGTCGCCCAGCTAAACTCTCCATCGCCTTTATACAGGTAGCGGTTCACTGAGTTTATAGCTTTTGCCAAAGATATACCCGGTTTACGGATTGTCCGCTTTTCAATCTCTTTCTGAAAGGTCTTGATACGACTGGAAGATAGCGAAATCATGTTACCCTTGATGCTAAATCCAAGAAACTTGAACCACATCTCAGTAGTCAGATATTCAACTTTCTTCGGGTTTAACTTCATCCTTTTCTCTTCCAATCGGCTTTGGAGTATGCTCATGGCTTTCTCGTATTCTTCCCCGAGGAACAGCATGTCATCCGAGTAGCGTCTATAGAAATCAGCCAGCCGTGACAGCTCCTCGTCAAGTTCATATAGTAGTACATCTGCCAACCAGCTTGCCGGAGCACATCCTTGTTTCAGGGATTGGTATTGACGCTGGAGATTGTTGTCTTCGTCAAAGTACAGGTCGGAGTGGTAGTATTTTCTCAGTACGTCAATCAATACTGAATGACTATGCCGGGTTTCCACTGCGTCAAATGCCATGTCTATAAATTGAATCGGTACGCTGTCGAAGTACTTGCTGAGGTCGGATTTCCACCCCAGGAAGCCTTTGTCTGCATCCACAATCTTGTGACTAATCTCAGTTACGACCTTGCCACAACTGATACCTCGCTGGTAGGATTTGCATGATTCGTGAACCATGTCCGGCATTAGGTCGAAAAGCAAGTCATTAGCAATACTCAATATTACCCGGTCTATAGGTTCATTCACGTAAACTGTACGAAACTCGCCATTGTCCTTCGGAATCCGGGCGATATGGGGAGGCGAAATTTCATACTTACCTTTCAGCATGGCATCGGCAATTTGCAGCCGGGTGTTTTCATCGGTCAGCAATATAAGCTGGTCTTTCCGGATGTCTTTGCCTACGCCTTTCTCAATTGCTTTCTCCCATCTGGCGATGTCAAAGAACATTTCCAATATCTTATCTGTCATAGTTCATTTATTTATTGTTACTTCTCAGGCACTCTCCACAAGGGCGATGATGTTCTGGTCAGGCAATCTTATTTCGTCCTCCGTTAGATAATAGTAAATAGTATTATCCAGTTCTTCTGCTGCTTCCGATTCGGGACAACCGGTTTCGCTGTTGATGAGCTTACTTGAAAGTTCTGTTACGGATACCAGCACTTCCTGTTCTTCCGGCATCCCACGGAAAATAGTCAGTTTACGGGCCGGGTAATCCTTACCTTCCCATGTAATGACCTGGAATATCTCTTCTGTTCCGGGGAAAAGCTGGCAGATCACCGGGTAAAGACTGTAGCAATCATTTCTGTACATCAGAAGAATGCACGTGGCCATATCTGTGTTCAGACTGCGGAGAACTGCAAGCAGGATAGTTTCACTGGCACCGTTTTTCTGCGCTTCCGACAATGCTTGCCAAAACCCTGTATGAAAAGGGGTTATATAAGGAAACAATTCGGATGCCTTGACCGTGTAGGAAACACATACCTCTTCGCATTCATCTTCATCGGACGGTATCAATGATATTTCTGTGTTATTGTTGGCCGGGCTGTTGAAAGGCCGACATACCTGCATGATACGGAACCTGTCTGCACTGTCATCGAACCACTGTACGGGTTCTCCGAATCTTATGAAATCGTATTTGTTCATCTTCTTTTTGTTTATGGTTGTTTACTATTATTACAGTTCTTCCGGTTTTTGGTCGGTGAACATTTGAAGTAGTAATGTTGTGCCAGAAACAAATTGGTTTCTGTGTCCCAGGAGAAGTGCTGGCGTACTTTCTCTCTGGACATTTTGAGCCATCTTTCTCCTGACAGGTATTTGATTGATTTAATGCCTTTATCGAAGCGTTCCAGAGTTTCCTTAAAACCGGATTCATTGCAGATAACCGGAGTAGGTGAATGTTGGAATGTAATCTTGAAAAGCCACATTCCCGCTGTTTGCTCTATTATGATTTTATCCATATTATTCGTCTATTAAGAAGGTAAAGTTTGCGCAATTTCCGGGTAAAGTACCGGCATCGTTGTGATGGTAAAAGCCTTCGGTTTCAAAGTCCACATCAACCGGATGGCCTTCTGCTGTTTCCATAAAGTCCTTTATTTGCTTTTCTTCTTCGTCACTAAGACCTGTATAGTCATCGTTGACAAGAGCACAGGCCCAATAAACCGGTAAGAGATATGTAATAGGATGTGCCATACTCCATTGTTAGCTTATGTATTTTTTTATTCTGTTTTTTCTTGTTTGACATCAATTTTGGATAGGATTTCAAGCACTATGGTTTTCGCTTGCGAAATGCCGTCCCGACAGCCTCTCGGATAGCCCTCCCGGTTACATAGATAAGCGTGTGAGGCATTTGCCCACTCGCTGATTTCTTTGATTGCCTCTTCTCTCATGGTTGCCGCACGTTCAACATCCGTCTTTACAGGTGGAGCGGTTTCTTCTTTCAGGTTCGTATAGAGGGCGTTTTTAGTCTCAAAGTTGCCACAATCGGCATCGTACACTTCGACTGTAGGCGTTTTTGCGGTACTTTCAATTAGCGACTCAGTATCACAACGGTATTCATCAACACATCTTTGTATATTTTCGTCTCCGTTATCCAGGGAAAGAGGTGCCTCCTTTGCAAGTTTGATAATCATTGCATCCGCTTCCTCCTTTGAATTGGCTTGTACTTCTACATCTACCCGCTGCCAGACATTGATATGTAAATCAACTTTATATTCAAATATTTCCATTTTCGTTACTTGTTTATTCTGTTATACATTCCGGCGATTTCCGGCTGATCTGTCCGTCTTTTGTCAGGTATTCAGGATAAGGACGGCAGACTTTATCCTTTTTGCATCCACATTTGCCACATCGCCAACGGTTTACACTGATCTGTTCCCATTTGTGGTGGGGCTTGGTTTTCTTTGTTGTTTCCTCCATTGTTTTTGATGATTTTAAACCAATTGTTTCCATATACAAGCGGATGAAAAGAAACCCCGTTTGAGTAAGGTGAGTGTATTGTTCATTTTACTTTATTGAGTTTTAATTATTGTTCTTTTATGCCGCTTCATACTCGGGCTGGTATTTGATATGAAGCGCCTTACATATATCCTGGGCAGATTCCCCACCAGAATAATCTTCGCCGAATATGTTGAGTGCGCCATAGTATTGTAAGACATCATATATTCGTTCTACAACCGAGCGTTCCAGCCATTCTTTCCATGTTGCCCCAACATGGGAGCAAAAAGATAGCAGATCGTTCCTTGCCCAGTCGGTAAGGAACATTTGTTTCAGGTCCCGTTCATCTTTCCAACCATAAGAAAATTTTGTCGGATCATTGGGATTGCGATAGAGACATTGCCAGCTTTTTTCTTCTGGCACGTATCTGACCAATAAACCATACTCAAATAAACTCACTATTATATTGGCATCGGTTCCATGCCATTTCTTGTTGTTCTTTATCTTTGCCATAATCTCTCTGATGATTGCTTTATAAAGAATAGGAATTACCTACAATTAAGTAGTGGGTAATTCCTATTCTTTTTTTGATTATTTTTGTTTTGTCCCGCTTGCGCTTTACATGTTTACTGACTGACTCGTATTGTTTAACATTGATTTCTCAGTGTCAATAACCTCATGTAGCCTGTTCTTTTTCTGACTCTTGGTTTCAGGGAAAAGAATGAAGTTCTGGCGGTGACGGGTGGAACTGGATTTTGTTTGTTTCTTTTTTGATTTTGTTTTCTGTCTGTTATTAAATACTTTTTTGGACTTAGGGGACTCTATACCAAACGCACCCATGTATTCGTGGTACATCATTATGAACTCTTCTCTTTCAAAGCCTGGAAAGTTTGTTTGATAGACATCCCAAGCATCATTAGCGGTATAGTCAGGATTTGTCATCATAATATCGAAAAGCATTTGTTCCATATCATCACCATCACCTAAATAATTTCCGGGGAACGTTTCTGCTTCGTGATGATATATTTCCGTGCAATATTCGATGATGAATTGTACATATTCAAGGCAATTCTTCAAGTCATTCTTTATAGTAAACTCCCGGTCTGTATGCGGTTCGTAGTAGCCACAGCTCAGATTGATACAACTAATTTCAAGACCATTTTCACGTAAAGCCTCAATATCTGTCATCAATCCATCTGTCGGTTTGTAGCCGAACTGTTCGGGTTGTATTTCAGATAGGAATTGTTCACTGCAAAGGCTTTCCCATGAGATTTGTGTAATAACGTCAGAATATCCACGTCGATCAGGTTGTATCACAAAGCGGCAATTGCTAAAGAAGTTGAGGTTGGCAGCACTACTACCGACACAACCAACTTCTTCGCCTACAAAAAAGGCGATTTTCAATGCCTCATACTTCATCAGACACTGTAAAGCAACCCATATTCCGTTCTTGTCGTCTGCTCCCAGACCTTCCTGACGACGATTGGATGGTGAATATCCGAAGATAATATCTTCTGTTTCAATGGCACGGAAGTCCTTGCTATGAAGTCTCTGCATTTGATCGAGGTGAGCAACGATGCACGGATAAGTCTCTGCTTGTCCTTTGGTAATGTAGAGGTTGCCGATTTTGTCACCTGTAATCTTTACGTTGGTGATATTTTCGAATATGTAACTTTTGATAAAATTGCGAATATGTTTTTCTTTACCGCTGAGGGCATGTATCTCATAAAGTTTTTTGAGTAATTCCATTTTATTGATTTTATATGTTATTAATTAGGCGGCTTCTCCAACAACTATGGGGACTAAGCGCATTCCAAAAGGCAAGTGAGTATCTTCATCAATCTCATCATAGGCAATCCCGTCGAAGATATAGAATTCGCCTTCTTCGACTTTTTTATCAAGTGTTTCCTGACTGATTGTAGATTTTTCGTAGCGTTTGAAGTTACATGACCACTGCTGGTATTCAACGACGTCATCCTCATCTTCAAAGTATTCTTCATCATATTCTGAATAAGTCCAGTTATCTTCTTTGTAAGACTGCTCTGCTTTTTCAAGGCAAGATGAACAACAATAGTGCTCATCAGTGATTTCTGAGTAAACACCTTCCTCACCAGAGAGGTAATTTTCTTCGCATTCCTCACATCTATCCACATCGTCTTCGTGGTAGTGTGCATTTTTACTTTCTAAATAGATAAAATCATCTAAATTGTTGCTATCACAATAATATTCACATCCACGTTTATATACAAGGGTGACTTCACTGCAATGATAATCGTGATAATCGTCGTATTCTTCTTCGTCATCACCGTCACCTTCTATATACCCATCCGTCGTGGCAAGGTCAATATCCCCCTTTTCGAAGTTGGTAGCTATTCGTGTGTATTCATTGTAGCTTTTAAAACTATCCTGATAAGATAAGGTATCTCCATAATCAAGATCGCACTTGATGGAGAATTCGTAACTGCTGAGTGAGTTCCCGTCATTGTCTACGAAGGCACGGGAATCCCCGCATCCGGCTCCGACCTTTTTGTACCCGTCGATGTGTCCTTCTCTAATAAGAGCATCTACAAGGGCACGCTTTAAAACGTCATCCTCGTTTTTAGAATATTGACGTTCTGCCAATCGCCAGATTTTGCCGTTCTGATCTTTCACTTCATTGTAGATAATGCACCGGGCAATGATTTTCTCATTCTCATCCTCCAGATAGGCAGCACTGGCATCCACGGCATCTTCATAGAAAGTGTGGTAGTCATCATCCACCATACAACTGTGAAAATCTCCTACGCAAATAGTAGAATCATAAATGCGTCTAAAATTCTTATTGACGAAGAGTTTGTTTTGTGGCAGACACCCCACCGTATGTATTTGCCAATCTTGCGCCATTTCTTCACACAGGTATGTCAGCACTTGTTCAGGCAGCGTCTTCCCAAAAGTCGTTTCAAGGACAATTTTGCGGTAGAATTTACCGATTTTCATTTTAAAGACACGCCCGTTTTCAACACTCACATAGCGTATGGAGCGGGGATCACCGTCCTCGCACAGCCCGTTGTTATCATCTGTGTAATAGAGTGCGCTATGATAAATATTATTTTTGATGTTCACTATATGGGGCAGACTAATGTCATATTCCCCGGAGCGTTTTATTTCAGCAATCATCGTCTGTTTGAGTACTGCCATATCCGATATGTGGAGCAGATGATAGTCATTTGTTATATTTGCATCATGCAGCAGTTGACGATTCTTGATGTAAGAAAGCAGAATTTTATTCTTACGACTTTTTACTCCATTTCCGTGATGTTGTATTCCGAACAATCCCTGGAATCCTTCGAAATTGTGAAAGTTATGATATAACATGGTATTGTGTTTTTTTGATTTTTAGGTCACTTTGGGATATACTTTTGAGGTACACCATCCTTAAATGGTGTACTATCTTTTTTGTCAATTTTATATTATTGGATGTTTATTGCTTTATAGGAATGTGCCTTTATTAGTAACAAGACATACTTTGTTAACCCACTATCTCATTATACCAATCCAGTTGTTTGACAGTGAATAGGTTTGTATCAAAGTGGGCAAACTCCTGAAGAACAATCATACGAATGGAGGCTTTTTCCACTTTATTTGATTTTCTCCACTCATTATAGTACTTGGTAAGTGATTGTCGTTTGCCCTCCACAAAGCTTTGTGTATTTTCAAACACTTCACGCTTGGTATTCTTGTATTTAGGGGCAAAAAAGCGATAGCTTACAAGACCAAAACAACTCAGCATGAATACAAGAACCAGCACGATGATAAATCCCGATATTGAATATAGCACTACTTTCATTAGATGTCCAGTTTAAATGGTGAAACAATAATTTCAGGCTCCAAATAGACTGGACGAGGTTCGTTGGTTTCAGGGTCTATCATCATTAGCCATGTTGCTGACAACCCTTCAGGCATGAACAATCCGTTAGGATCTGCCTGTGGCAAGCCTATCGAACAATTATTACCGGCTACTATTACCTGCGGATTGGTGTATTGGGTAGAATATGGCAACCCGTAACCAATACATTTGCCAAGGAACACCAACTTCCCGGTCATGTGGTTCACAATATAAGCATAGCAAACAAGGTCTTCACGATCACGAAGTTCGAAAATCATCTTAGCCAGTTTACGCTCCTGAAAGTTAGTGATGGCAGGCATTCCTAACTGTCGGTTGGCTTCACTCACAAGCTGTTCCTGTTCACGACTCATTTCTTTGTAAATATTTCCTGGATGGTTGCACGATATCAAGGTAAATACTGTCACCAAAATAAAAAGGATATTTCTCATCGTTATTATGTATGGGTTTTACAAAGCCGCCCAAAGCTGATATTAATTTGTTTTTGCGTGATTTTTGCTATAACTTATATCGGTTGATAAGTTCTGTTCATCCAGCCCGGAAAGCCTTCTTTAAAGCATTGCTCCGGTGAATTGTAGACTTTGCACCAATGCTTTTTGCGGGATGACTTTTCAATCACTTTCATTTGGACTTGCGACTTTGGGGAGGCTGGAACATGCCATTTCCCACCAGAAAAGGTTGCTATGTATTCCCTTAACAGTTCGTTGTTCTTATAACAGCAGGCAAAAACAGCCGGATGTTCGCCGAGTTTTCTGGCATCGACAAGTTCGCTAAGTGTACCTTTGGCTGCCTTGAAGTTTACAAAGCAGCCCAGACTCATGGCACGGTCTGTACTGAATATTTCTACCATATATGTATTATGATTTTGTTTTAGTGTTTATGTGGGGTATAGCCTCCAATAATAATTATTCTCTTGTATTCTGGATTTATAAGTTCAAAACTTAATCCATTCCCAATACGTTTTATGCCGCACAGTTTAAGTATTCGGTCCATACGTTCGATGGGAACCACTCTTTTGTATGAATGATTTGCCACAATATCAACAACCCTACAACCACAACCTTGTAGGCTTTCAAAGCCCATTTCGTACATAAACAGTACTTCTTTCATTTTTTTTCTCATTGCAAATATTTTTATAGAATTTATTTTTAGGCGATTTTGAAACTACCGTGTATTCCTTTTACCTCATCTATTCTTGTCCTGTCAGGATAACAGCGGGGCACAGAGCACACAGTTAAGTGTGATTTAAGCGGTCCTACCGCACTGTGCTCATCCGTGTTATATTGGGGGTGGGAACGGCATCTCACGATGCAAAGAAGTAAGTTGAAATAAAATTTGTAGTGTAGATGTCCGGGAGTCGAACCCGATTTGCCAACCATTTTGGCACATCCTGAAGCGTGATGGTGTGCGGTTGTCAATCACCGCACATTATTTTATCTACTTCATTCCAGTATGATACGTTACTGGCATATATCCGGCAGATTTCTTCGTCTGTAATGCCTTCATGCTCCAGTATGATTTGTTCGTATGCACCTTGCGGTATAAGGGTTACATCAGTAATACTTGGGGCACTGATATTTGACTGGGAATGTCGTGCCGTACCGCATAGCAATAGCAATGAAACGGTAGCACATAGCAATATTTTCACTTTCACAGATTACTTCGTTTTAGGGCATACCATTGGCATACAATGATATGTAATGTAAGGTTATTAAAAAGAAAAAGCCTGCAATGTTGATACAATGCAGGCTATTTACGGGCTATTCTGATGGATTAGGCGGCTACTTCCATTTCTGTGGTAGGTTGTTGTTCCGTTGTTTGTTCGGTCACAACTTCGATAACTTTTTCGGCAGTTGTTTCGGCAGGAACCTCGGCAGTTACCTCAACAGGCTGTTCCTGGGGTTGCTCGGCAATCGGTTGTTCAGTAACCTGACCTCTGCCTCTGCCTCTACCTCTGCCTCTGGTGGCTACTTGTTCGGTTACAGCTTCGGCAGTTGTTTCAGCTACTACTTCAGCCGGAACTTCGGCAGGTTGTTCTACTGGTTGTTCCAATTCTTTCGGCAGTGCCACACGGAAACCAAGCGCATCGAAAGACGCTTTTGCGGCAGCGTGGATAGCCTTTTTGTAGTCACGTTCAGTTCTTTCAAAGTCCTTTTTCGTAGGTACTAATCCGATACGTGACCAAACAGATGTTTCAAGCGGGAAACGTTTTGCATCGCCATTGCTTGCACGGAATATAATCTCCGTAGGAATTGAGGCACGGAATTTTGACCGGATACCATCATTGCTTTCACGTAGTTTCAGTTCCTCTTTTTTCACAGCCCAAAAAGTGATTAGCACATTTTTCCACACACGGAAAATTTCATTTTGTGACTTGTCAACGGGTTCATACTCAGCACCAAAAAATTGCTGTGCAGTTTTCTTGCCGTCTTGACTTGTGTACACTAAAAGAACACCTTTTGCACTGTTTTCTAATTCTTTGAAATCTTCTGATTTTACTTTACTTGTTGCCATAATCGTAATTATTATTTGGATTAATAAATATTTCTATGCGTTATCGCATATTGCGGGCACTTCCGGAATCGAACCGGAACTCTCACACTGCTGTAAGACGTGATGACCTTACCACGTGCCCAAAAATTTGCCTGCATATTTCACCCTATGCACGCAAATTTTTAATAACTTTGCACATACTCAACGTGCCAAATAGCCGACTTCACGGATAAGCATACTTCCTGCACCTCGCAAGATTGCGAATAGAGGCTTCTGCGTATCTAAGTAGGCACTCGAATTACTCCAATTTCGTTCGGGTACATCCTTGGCACGTCCCGCACCTTTTCCAGTGCGGCAGTTAACGGTAAGGCGGGTGGCGGCTGGTGATTATGGGCATGACATTGGCATAACTCTTTTCTCAAGCTCCGTGCAGGGTGTTTTTCCTGCATAGTGTATTTTAGTCCTGGCGCAACTGGGCGCACTTATGGCATTATTTTTACACTTCCTTATTGTTTCAGTGCTATTCGGGGTACTCCCAATAAAACGTACCTCTGGCACTCGGCTCAGTACACGTACATAGCCGTTTCCAACTTATTCCGCTTTGGTAGGCGGTCGGGCGGGGTGTGGTTATTTGACACTTTCTTTAATCGTTCCTTTTAACGAACCTTACAGGTGCGATTTTTACGTAGGGCACTCTCACGTTTTTGTTTCTCTCTTTTTTGAGGCTTAAACTTTCTGTTTTGTAATTTCTATTTTTAAATTGACTATATATATTTTTGTTGTTTGTTCTCTGTATATGTTTGGCTCTTTTTTGCCGTTTGAGAACAAGACTATTATAACTAACATTTTTCAATCAAACAAATTATTTCATAAATTATTTTCATAGTTTTGATTTTTCAGACTTTAAACCAATACTGTACACCTACGCGCGAAGAGAGATTTTAAATAACTGAATATCAAATACTTATTAATAATAATATTTTGCGAAATTATTTTTTGTTTTCTCAAAAGCAAAAATAGAACAGATTATATATACTTATAAATTGATAGTTTGTATTTGAATGATATTATAATGCTTAATATCAATTAGTTATGTTGTGTTTGATATATGGTTTATGAACTGAATTAAAGATGGAATAAAGAAATAGGTTTCAATTTTTATGTTTTTCATTTTATTAGAACAATAAAAGGTTCACTTTTGTGAGAAGTGAACCTTTTAAATAATTGATATTCAGTGGTGTGATAATTTAAAAAGAACGGGGAGGGTCGCGCGCGCGGAGCGAATGCCATATATTTCCGGAGGGGGAAATTTCAAGTTTCATTTTGATATTAATTCGAATTGGCATACACTTATATATATGGTAAGAGACAGAATATCTGATTTTTTTAGTTCTGAAGGGTTTAAGTGGAAGATATATAGTGTTTTGGCAAAAATATACCATAGCCTGGTACTCTAAAATGCATACTTTCGCCTATATATATTGCATTGAGATTTTCCGATCTCAATATGGAGGATAGGCTGTGGTAATTTTCTGCTTTATTTATACTTAATACTGATGATATATGATGATACGGATTCTTACTACTTATATATTTTCAATGCTCTGTTTCAGTTTTAGAATATATATAACGATTATATATAGTTCTGCATTGTAGCCGTTTATGTACTTTTTTGTCATGTTTTTATCTTTAATAGTATAATGTGTAATAAATGTAATTTTTAAGTTTGATTTGTTTGTAAATACTGTATATTTGTGCACCTATTAAATCCATGTATAAAGTAACAATGTGTTTTTTAAATGAAAAGTAGTCAGCATGTCCATTCTTTCCTTAGCTCTGTGCGAGGAAATGGAGAAATCGATGAATTGGCAATTATCCAGTATTGTGCGGGATTTGGGATTAAGGCCGAATTCTTCAATACAGAGAAAGAGCCTCTCAAAATTACTTTTGAACAATTTAAAGCTTGGTTTAGCTGCGATTTTCCTCAAAAGAATGATGTCATAACTCTTAATGATACCGGTGTAGTTGGTATCGTCGAGAAGGTGGGCTATAATAGTTTTTTTATAGGTGTGTCATTAAGCCCTTCAGGAGAAATGGATACTACCTCTATGGAGTTCACAGAACCTCATAAAGCAGCTTTTAGGAGCGCAACAGAGGAAGAGATGGTTCGAATGCAAATAAGGCTGTATGAGGCCGGATTATCCTGGAATAAGAAATTTGGTAAGCTGACAGACAGGTTTATGCCGATTAACAATTCGTTGATTCGAATAAGCCTGCTTACTAAAAGGGTTGGAATAGGTGTTTTTAAAGAGATTGATGCTGATGGAAATATTATCATGTATTGCATAAAGATGGAGGATGGGCCCTTGCGATATTCATTATGCGAGAATATCGGGAAAGCAATCGACTTTCAGATAGACATGATTAATAATGCCGAGCGACAGATATTGAAACAAGAATTTGCAAAAATTGGAAAGGCTTGGAACGGACATGAAAAAAGAGTAGAGCCGATTGACTTCAGGGTAGCATCGGGAAAGGGATATTACTATATTGACAATTATCTGGAGATAATCAAGACCAATGATAACCGTAAACCTAAAGATTTAAAACGGTTTTGCTGCGGCAATTACTATACTAACCGTGAAGAAGCAGAAGAGATTTTGCAACAGACAATCTCTACAAGGAAAATGCAATTGTTAAGACCCGGGACTGGGGGGAACATCACTGTTCCTTCGAAGAGGGGGAGAAAGAAAGCGTCAGAGAATATTTTATAGTTTATTTAATAGGTATTGTTATCTTCTACCTTGATAAAAAGATGTATAAAGAGATTAAGAGTATAAGAATAGAAATACTATTATTAGTAATATTACTAAGTAAGCCTCTTTAGAGGCTTACTCAATAAGGATGTTCTTTTTGGTACTTTTTCTTACAAAGAAAAAGTACATATATATATTATACTCTTATATTATAAACTACTTATATTACTATATAACGCTTTTTGTATAGTCGATTTTGATTAAAGTGCTATTAATCAATTATTTTTAGATCACTTCCAGTAACATCCTGAATTTTTTTCTTTCCTTTGATAAAAACAGTCTCACAAAAGGCTTTCAATTTAAAGATGTCATTCGTTAGAGAAAGGAAGCCTACC
>OODP01001244.1_pt1 | contig 16485 bp, 8 predicted proteins | sample 1671011 | NCBI WGS metagenome assembly OODP01 (sample SAMN06348113, study PRJEB24527) | human gut metagenome | biome: human gut; feature: ankylosing spondylitis patient; material: feces | host: Homo sapiens | place: China | collected 2015-10
TATTAGTAAATAAAAAATGATTATAATCCTGCTTTTCATATTCTAGATCTTATTATACAGATTACAAATATATCGTTTTTATTAAATAAAGAGTATGTGTGTATTTTCTTTTTTTGTCGTTTATTGTACATTTTAGGTCGTTTATTGTACATCGCTGCTTTTTGTCTCATTGTATATATTTGACATCCTCTTTCTGTACATATATTATCCCTTTTTTGTGATTAGCATGCGTATTTTTGTTTTCTCAAAATAATATGAATTATTTATGAAAACTATTATTTCAATTTGTATAGCCTTGTTTTTCACTTTTGTGTGTGCTTGTGAAAGGGTAGAGGAAAATTATCTTTCAGAAAACGTTGAGTATGCAGCGGCGCAATATGATTTGTTGATAGAAAAACTGGAAAAAAATGGTAAACCTTGGGCACCTCGTACGGTAGATACTAAAGGAAATATAGTATATGCCCGTAACGTATGGGACTGGACTTCGGGCTTTTTCGCGGGAAGCCTTTGGTATTTGTATAATCTTACGGGAGATGAGAAATGGAAAACATTGGCGAAAAAGTATACGGAAGCTCTGAAACAACAACAATATATAACTTCTCATCATGATATCGGCTTTATTATAGGATGTAGTTATTTAAATGGTATGCGTATGGGGCAGGAGGCATATGATACAATTATCGTGCAAGCGGCCAAGTCCCTTTCCACTCGGTTTCGTTCTGGAGCCGGAGTTATCCAATCATGGAATACCCGTACAGGATGGCAGGCACAAAGAGGCTGGGAGTGTCCTGTTATTATTGATAATATGATGAATTTGGAAATTCTTTTTGAGGCAACTTCTCTTTCCGGTGATTCTACTTTTTACAATATGGCGGTTTCACATGCAGATATGACTTTAAAGAATCATTTTCGTATGGATGGGAGCTCTTATCATGTAGTTGATTATGATATGAGAACAGGTAAGGTGCGAAGTCGTTGCACAGCTCAGGGATATTCCGACGAATCAGCTTGGGCACGTGGGCAAGCCTGGGGTATTTATGGATATACAATGTGTTATAGGTATACACGTCAATTAAAATATCTTGAGCAGGCAGAAGCTGCCTATGAATTCGTATGTACACATCCCAATCTTCCTGAAGATTTGATTCCTTATTGGGATTTTGATGCAGTGAATATTCCCCATGAATTAAGAGATGCTTCCGCTGCTGCTATTATGGCTGCCGCCTTGTATGAATTGAGCATGTATTCGAATAAAGCAAAGTATAAAGAGACGGCAGATAAGGTAATGCATTCTTTGTCATCATCGGATTATCGGAGTAAGATTGGTGAAAATCACAATTTCTTATTGATGCATTCTGTTGGAAGTTATCCGCATGGAAACGAAATAGATGTCCCTTTGATTTATGCAGATTATTATTTTCTGGAAGCATTGAAGCGGAAAAGGGATTGCGACATTGAAGCTAAGAGTAAATCAGTGCAGAAGTAGTGCTGTAATGGTGATTTTTTTGTACTAAAAGGGTGTTTTTTTGTACAATGATTAATAGAGAACTTGGGAGGATAATTTTTATACTTCTTATGTACGTTTTTGGTTTTTGTTTTTTTGGTTTTCTAACTATATTCGCAGTGTGAATAAACATTTTTGTCAGGTCGTTTTTTTTAGTCAATTTGATGAATTTTTAATCATTCTAGTAACTTAAATTTAAATGCAATGAAAGACTTTTTCACTCCAATGAAGATACCCCAAAAATGGGTATGTCTGCTAGCGATGTCTTTTGTGTTTGGACAACAGGCATTTTCTTCAGAGAACTATGTGACGGAAAGTATAGCTGTTTCGGCAGATATTATGCAGCAGAAAAGTAAGACGGTTGTTGGTACGGTAACTGATAATGGCGAGCCTATAATAGGTGCCAGTGTCGTGGTGAAGAATGCCGGTAAAGGTGTTATAACAGATATGGATGGGAATTTTAAACTGGATGTTCCTGTTGGTGCGACAATTGTCATATCTTATGTCGGATATGATAGTAAAGAAATTGTTTATAAGGGCGAGTCTACTTTAAAAGTTGAATTATCTGAAGATGTTTTGCAGTTGCAGGAAGTACAAGTTGTAGCGTATGGCGTAACGAAGAAAGTGACAGTGACGGGTGCTATTTCATCTGTGGGTACAGAAGAAATTCTTAAATCACCAGTCTCAAGTATATCCAATGCATTGACCGGCAAATTACCGGGGTTGTCTACTGTGCAGCAGACTGGGCAGCCGGGAGCTGATGATGCAACAATGTATGTCCGTGGTGTCGGTTCGTTGACAGAAGGATTATCGTCACCACTTGTTTTGGTAGATGGAGTAGAACGTTCGTTCAACCAACTTGATCCTAATGAAATTGAAGATATTTCTATTTTGAAGGATGCTTCGTCAACGGCTGTGTTTGGTGTTCGTGGTGCTAATGGTGTTATTTTGGTAACAACGAAAAGGGGACAAGAAGGAAAACCTAAAATAAATGTATCTACTTCTTATTCTTTACAAATGCCAACGCGTATGCCGGAATTTGCCAACAGTTATGAGTATGCAAGTACATATGTCAATGCCCAGCGTCGGGATGGAATAGAGAGTAACTTTGCTTTTACGGATGAAGCGATTGAAGCCTACCGGACACACAGCAATCCTTTAGCTTATCCAGATACGGATTGGGTGGATATGTTAATAAAGGACGTGGCTTTGCAAACGCAACATAATTTTTCTATTTCCGGAGGAACAAGAGGAGTCCGTTATTTTGCTTCCTTGGGTGTGTTGACGCAAGATGGTCTATTCAAGTCGTTTGAGAAAGAGTATGATGGTAATTTCAAATATAACCGTTACAATTATCGTATAAATCTGGATTTGGACCTGACGAAAACCACATTGATGCGTATGAATTTAGGTGGGCGTGTTAATGATAAGCGTACGCCGAATTATGAAGGAAGTAGTGATATCGGATTATTGTTCCGTGATATTTATTGGGCTATTCCAATGTCGGGGGTAGGTATTATGGATGGAAAATGGATATGGCCTGATACAAAAGAATTTAGTCTGCCGGGTACTGTAAGAGACGGACTTTATCCATATTATGGAAAAGGATATAACACTTCAGCAGGGAATATCCTGAATTTTGATTTTATGCTGGAGCAGAAATTGAACTTCATCACTAAAGGTTTGAAGGCACATGTAAAAGCATCTTATAATAGCGGTGTGACTTTGAAAAAGTTGCGTAAAACTTCTTATCCTCATTATGAGACGATAGTAAATGAAGATGGTACAGTGAATTTGCGTAAAGTGGGAGATCAGACCAATCTTCAATATTCGGAGAGTACAAGCCGGAGCAGAGACTGGTATATGGAGGTCGCCATGAATTATAAGCGTGATTTTGGTGATCATCATGTTTCAGCCTTGGCTATGTACAATCAAACAATGAAATATTATCCGGATAGTAATCCGGATGAATTTAAATCTATTCCCCGAAGCTATATCGGTTTAGTTGGGCGTGCTACTTATGACTGGAAAACACGTTATATGGTTGAAATGAACGTGGGGTATAATGGTTCTGAGAATTTTGCGCCAGGTAAGCGGTTTGGTCTTTTTCCCGCAGTATCAGCAGGTTGGGTTCTGACAGAGGAAAACTTTATGCAACCTTTAAAACCGTGGTTGAGTTATTTTAAACTTCGTGCTTCCTATGGTGTAGTGGGGAATGATCGTGTGAGTGGTAACTATCGTTTTCTTTATCTGCCGGATTCTTATAATCCGTCGACAGGTAGTTATTATTTTGGAAATTCCATATCTACAGCATGGCAAGGTGCAGTGGAAAGTAAGATTGGTAATCCCGACGTAACTTGGGAAACGGCTGCAAAGCAGAATTATGGGGTGGATGCTTATTTCATTAACAGCAAACTAAAAGTTAATTTTGATTATTTTATTGAGCGTCGTAAGGATATTCTCACAAATCGTAAGGTTCTGCCAACTTATTTAGCAGCAAATTTGCCTATTGCCAATATTGGCAAAGTTGATAATAAAGGATATGAACTGAGTGTAAACTGGAGAGATAGAATTCATGATTTTAGATATCATATAGGTTTCAATCTGGCTTATGCTAAAAATAAGATCGTCTTTCAAGATGAAGTTCCCTATCCTTACGATTATATGAGAAAGACCGGTAAGCCGGTTGGGCAACAGATGGGGTATAAATACGATGGATTCTTTTCGGAAGAAGATGTGGCAAAGTATGAGACCGAACGTGGTAAATCAATACCGGATCATGGAACAGGGTATATTCCTAAGCCGGGTGATGTGAAATATAAGGATTTAAATAATGACCATAAGATAGACCAGTACGATGTTGCCGCTATCGGTTATCCAGTTTACCCACTTCTTACAGGAGGAATAAATTTGGGATTTTCCTATAAAGGATTCGATTTCAGTATGACATGGTCCGGCGCAACAAAAGTTTCCCGCTTATTGGATGATATTTTTCGTGAACCGTTTGGAGCCACAGATTCTCGTTCGTTAATGAAATATATGATAGATGACATGTGGACGCCGGAAAAAGGAAATTCAGCTAAAGCTCCTGCCATCTCGTTTACGAATAAAGTAAATAATTACAGAGACTCGGATTTATGGTTACGTGATGCTTCCTACTTGCGTTTGAAAAATGTGGAGATTGGTTATAATTTTCCTAAAAAAATATTGAGCAAAATCAATATTGGAAGTCTGAGAGTTTTTGCAACAGGTTATAACTTGTTGACATTAGATAAATTGAAAATTGTAGATCCGGAATCTCGTCCCAACGGTAATGCAATGTATCCGGTAGTAATGGTGATAAATATGGGCTTGAAAGTAGGATTTTAATTTATAAAAATAAAGTTAGTCATGAAAAAGATAAGAAAATATATTTATCTGTTACTGATCTTCTCATATGTTTCTTTTACATCATGCGAGGATTTTGCTTTAGGGGAGAAATTTCTTCAGAAACCTCCTAGCGGGGATGTTACTATCGACACTATTTTTTCGACGGCAGAGTATGCCCGGAGAGTATTATGGTATGCTTATTCGAAATTGCCTTATGGCTTTTCTACCGGTTATAATAATTCGACTTCGATGCGTGTGGGTTCAATAGAATCGTTGACTGATCTGGCACAGTCATATGTTGGTTATGCAGGAGCGGATAAGTTGTATTATCCGGGACTTTATAATGCCGGAAGTGAAGACGAATCAGGTGGAGAGGATCATGCAACTAAATACAATATGTACGCACGTGATCCTTGGAAAGGGATTCGCCATGCATGGGTCTTTATTAATAATGTGGACCGAGTACCGGATATGACGGCGGAAGAGAAGTTGCGTTTGAAGGCGGAGGCCAAAATTACCATTGCTGTGCAGTATTCTGAAATGTTGCGTCATTATGGAGCCTTACCTATTGTTGACCATGCTATTATGCCGGAAGAAATGGGGTTACCGGAGCGTGCCACTTTGCAACAGACTGTGGATTTCATAACCCGGTTGTTGGATGAGGCTATTGCATGCAAAGAATTACCTTGGGCTTTGCCGGAAGATGATCTGAGTAATGAGAGTGGACGTATGACAGGGGCGGCTGCCATGGGATTAAAGCTAAGAGTACTGTTGTTCGTAGCCAGTCCGTTGTTCAATTCTGACGAGCCTTATTTTCCGGGGGAAGCCTCTGATAAATTGATGACTTGGTTTGGCGGGTATAGTGAACAACGCTGGAAAGATGCGGCAAAAGCGGGGGAAGATTTTTTCAAATCTTGGAAACAAGGTGGTTTTTATGAATTGGTACAAAAAGAAACGGCAACTAAAAATACAATTCGTCAGGCATTTCAGGATGCATATTATACCAGGGGTACTACAGAGAGCCTAATTTCTGTACGCAGGCATTTTAGGACAAATGGTATCAGTACGTTGCTGCAAAGTTTACGTTGGGGCGCATGGTGTCCGACAAAAGAATGTTTTGACTTGTTCCCGATGGCGAATGGTGATGATTTTGATTGGGATAATCCTGTTCATAAGAAAAATCCTTTTATAAATCGTGATCCTCGGTTGTGTGAAACAATCTTATTGGATGGTGACGATTTTCAAGGTAGAAAGGCTGAGGTATTCAAGGAAGATGCTAATGATAAAAAGAATTATCCCAAAGGTGCGGATTGGAATAAGAACAATTTGGATAGTAAGAGTTTGTCAACAGGGATTGCCGGACGTAAATTCGCTCTTGACCGGAAAGGGGAGTACAATAACCGTGTAATTCATTGGCCTTATTTACGTTTGGCTGAAGTATATCTTGCTTATGCAGAGGCATTGAATGAATGTGGGCGTACCAGTGAGGCATATCAGTATATCAATGCAGTTAGAGCACGCGTTGGTTTGCCAGGGCTGGTATTGAAAGGAAAACTGGATGAGAAAACAGAGTTTCGCGAAGCAGTACTTCGAGAACGCGCTTGTGAATTTGTATGGGAAGAAAACCGTTTCTTTGATTTGATACGTTGGAAACGTGAATCTGATTTTACAAAACATTTGCATGGAATTAATGTGTATCGCCATAAAACTACCAAAGAATATAAATTTGATTTTCCGCAGTTGCCGGAAAGAGCATGGCAAAAGCCGGGAGGATTTTCTGCAAAATGGTATCTGAGTGCATTTCCTGATAAGGAAGTGAATAAAGGATACGGGTTAGTACAGAACCCGGGATGGTGATCATGAAAATCATTCAATGAATAAAGAAATAAAAGAATACTATGAATAAAGCTATAAAATTAGTAATGACAGGTTTGCTGGTGTCGGCAAATATGCTGGCACAGGAAACGGACAGCATACAGCAGTACGGTCGAGGTATTTCGGTTGACTGGAAAGAATCTACTACTGCGGGAGGAATGGTGACAGCAGGGCAATTATCCCATAAAACGAGTGTTAATCCTTCTAACTCATTATTTGGTTCTGTTCCAGGACTATATGTGTTACAGAATGCCGGCAGTTCCTGGGCAGATGGTGCTACTATGTATGTACGTGGTTTGGGGACTACAAACAGCAAAAGCCCGCTGATATTGGTTGATGGCTTTGTACGTTCCATATCAGACCTGACAGTGCAAGAAATAGAATCTGTGGTTGTCTTGAAAGATGCCGTAGCTTTGGCACTGTATGGAATACGAGGAGCTAATGGGGTCGTTTATGTTACCACGAAACGTGGAAAGACTGGCAAGCCGGTAATTAATTTCAATTATGAGTTTAATATGGGGACTCCGGTCCGTTTACCGGAAATGGTAGATGGATATACTTATGCCCAAGCTTTGAATGAAGGGTTGAAAAATGATCATCTTAGCCCCCGTTATACTCAACGTGAACTAGACGCGTTTAGAGATCGTACTTACCCAGACTTTTATCCGGACGTAGATTGGTGGGGAGAGGCTTTGCGGAATCATAGCCTTGGTCAGAATGCAAACTTTTCCATTCAGGGAGGGGGTGATAAGGTACAATATTATGCACAGTTGAATTATCTGAATGATCAGGGAATTCTGAAGCCGACCAATGACAATGAAGATTATTCCACCCAGCTTAAATTCTCAAAGTTGAATATACGGACTAATCTTGATATACAGGCTACCAAAACCACGAAAGTGCAATTGAGTATGCTAGGTAATTTCTCAGAACACAATCGTCCGGGTGCACAGCTAGATGATATCTTCACAGCTTTGTACCAGGTTCCTTCAGGAGTGTTTCCTGTTAAAACAAAGAATGAGGTATGGGGAGGTTCTACTATTTATTCCAATAATCCTATTGCTCTCATTTCAGGTAAGGGATATGCGCGTTCACAAAATCGTGCTTTGTATGCCGATATGAATATTCAACAGGATTTGAGTACTCTTACTCCCGGTCTATCTGCTTCAGTCCGAGTGGGGCTTGACAGCGATGCTAGTTACTGGGATTCCAATACTCGTAACTTTGCTTATGAGTCTTCAGTGAAAGGATGGGATGGAGAAGAAGACCAATATAAAAACTTGCGTAATGAATCTGCTTTGAGTTTTAGCAGCAGTACAGGAGAAATTGTCCGCCGCTTTAACTTTAATGCCCAATTAAATTATGATAGAAATTGGGGATTACATCGGCTGAATACAGTTTTACTTTATGCTATGGACCGGATGGATCGTGATGGACAGAATGCTTCCCGGGCATATATGGATATGGTTGGACAAGCGCATTATAGCTATAAAAACCGTTATTTACTTGATTTTGCTTTATCGGGTTCGGCATCCAGTGTTTTGGAACCGAATCATCGTTGGGGAATATTTCCGTCAATAGGTGCTGGTTGGATTCTTTCAGAAGAAAGCTGGATGAAAGGAAAATCGGTTGATTTCTTAAAATTGAGAGCATCTTATGGTATAGTTGGAAGGGCGGATTTTGGGGTAAATCTGTATAAGTATTATATGGGAAGTGGTAATAGTTATTATTTCAAGGATACTCCGGCCAGCCAAAGTGGTATGACTGAAAAGCAAATTGCTGTAGACGGGCTTACTTATGAAAAGTCGCATAAGTTGAATGTTGGTATGGATTTCATGGTATGGAAGAAGTTGTCATTAACTATTGATGGATATTATGATCATCGGACTGATATTCTGGTAGATGGTGGTAATGCGATTTCTTCTGTGTTCGGAATGACCGTTCCCAAGCGTAATGATGGTGTTGTCAATAACTATGGAGTGGAATTAATGGCAGGTTGGAATGACCGGATAGGTGAGTTCAGTTATCAGATAAACGGGCAATTCTCCTTCAATCGGAGTAAAATTATCAATATGAATGAAGAATATCGTCCGTATGATTATTTGGAGCGTACAGGGTGTCGTGTCGGTCAAATATTTGGTTATGAAGTAGAGGGAATCTATAAGAATCAGGAAGAAATAAACCAACGTGAGGTAAAACAATATTTGTCGGAGGTACGTCCCGGTGATCTAAAACTCAAAGATCAGAATGGTGATAAACGTATCGATCAATATGATCAAGTTGCCATGGGATATAACGCTACCTGTCCGGAGATTTATTATGGTTTCAATTTAGGTGCTGAATACAAGGGCTTGGGAGTTTTGGCGCAATTTCAGGGAGTGGCCAATTATAGCCAGGTGCTGGATACACGAAGTGTGTACCGACCATTGATTAACAATAATACAATTTCCAGATATTATTGGGAAAATCGTTGGAGCGAGAATAATCCGAATGGGACATTACCCAGGCTAACTACATTAGGATCAGCGAATAATTATAATAATAACTCATTATGGGTGACAGATGCTTCGTTTTTGAAATTACGAACATTAGAAGTTTATTATCAATTACCTGATAAATGGCTACGTAGGCAGAATGTTGTGAAATCGGTGAAACTTTATGTTCGCGGACACGACCTGTTATGTCTGGATGGCATTGATATTGCTGATCCGGAGGCGTTGGGAGTTACTCATCCTGCGATGAAACAATATACATTTGGTTTTAATTTACAATTCTAAATTGGAGAGACAATGATAAAAAAAATAAAGATTAAAAATATAGTACTGCTTCTATCTTTATTGATGATGACAGGATGTGGTTTTATGGATTGTGATGAGTCTGATAACTTTACCAAACAAGAGGTGCTTGATAGCTATAATCGTGTGAAGCAACTGGCAACCAATGTATATGGTTTCTTAAAAGCGGACTTTTGTTCTATAGATGGGGCCATGCTGGATGCGGCTACGGATGATGCCGTCCATATTTACAAGTCTTCCAATATCCAGCGGTTTGTGGATGGTACATGGTCTGCCAATAATTTGGTGGATAATGTATGGGGACATTATTACGAAGGAATTCGGGCAGCCAACTTCTATTTGAAGGAAACTGCCGGACTGACATTTGATGAATGGAAATATTCGGATGATTATGAGGCTATAATGAAAGAGTTTACTAATTATCAATATGAAGTCCGTTTCCTTAGAGCATATTTCTATTTTGAATTAATCAAGCGTTATCGCAATATTCCTTTTGTACTAGATGTCTTGGCACAGAATGAAGCTAACGGGGTAAATCCTGAATCTTATGAGAAGATTGCTAAATTCATCGTGGATGAATGTTCGGATCTTGCACAGATTTTGCCTGTGAATTATGATAATTTCAGTACAAAAGAGAAAGGACGTGTTACGCGGGCAGCTGCTATGGCATTAAAATCGCGTGTTACGTTGTATATGGCCAGCCCTTTATTTTCAGAAGATAGTGAAGATAAATGGAAACAAGCCGCAGAAGCTGCTTATGATATTATTAAACAGAAAACAGATTTAGGCTTGGACTTGGTTCCTTATCCTCAAATATTTAATGACGTTAATAATCAGAAAGCTGAGGTGATATTGTATCGTCCGACAGGTGAGAGCGGTGACTTTGAGAAGGCTAATTTTCCTATTGGAGTGGAGGGTGGAAAGACATCTACCTGTCCGACACAAAACTTGATGGAAGCGTATGATATGAAGGATGGTACTCCTTTTGTATGGAATAATCAGTCAAATCCATACGATAATCGTGATCCTCGTATGAAATATACGATTGTTTGCAATGAAATGAAATGGCCTGTAGACCCTGTGGAAATATGGGAAGGAGGAACTAACGGATTGCCATTGCAGAATGCCACTACTACAGGATACTATTTGAAAAAGTATGTAAATAACACGATTAGTTTCGAGGCTGGCAGCACTGTTACGAAAAAACAGCATAATTGGGTATTGTTCCGTTATGGTGAGATTTTGCTTAATTATGCAGAAGCTATGATTAATGCTTTTCATGATCCCAACTATAAAGATGCTGTTTACAATATGAGTGCGCGTGAAGCGGTAAATCAGATTCGTGGTCGTACAAATATTTCGTTGCCCGGTTTTCCGTCGGATATTACAGAAAAAGATTTCGTTAAACGCCTGAAGAATGAGCGTCGTGTTGAGTTAGCTTTTGAAGGTCATCGTTTTTGGGATGTACGTCGCTGGAAGGAACTGGGACAGACGGCCAATATATATGGAGTAAAAATAACGAAGAATAATGAGGTAATCAGTTATGAGAAATTCTTACTCGAAACCCGTGCGGTAACTGATAATATGTATTTTTATCCTATACCCAATACAGAACGCTTTAAAAATCCGAATTTGGGACAGAATCCCGGATGGTAATTATAAAAATAATATTGGAGTGTCTCCCCGGCAGGAGAGAATACTCCAATATCCTGTTCTTAACTACAGCAATGTGATCTGATACTTTTTTTATGAAATATATTCTTTTCTTTCTTATATTATTTTCCTCAAAGCATATTCTTCTTGCTAATGAAATTACAATGGAGCAGGCTAGAAAAGTGGCTATGAGTTTTTTTTGTGAAACGATACGATCCCGTGGTGGAATTCCCAGACTTCAGCTCGTCTGGGATGGTGAAAGTACTACTACGAGAGGTGGATCATCTCCCGCATTTTATGTGTTTAACCGTATGGATAGTGATGGGTTTGTGATTATCTCGGGAGATGATGTTACCATGCCGATATTAGGATACTCTTGCTCGAATCATTTTGTAGTTGAAAATATGCCTCCCAACTTGCTTGATTGGATGGATGAATTACGCAATCAGATTAATGCGGTCCGGGAGGAACATGTTGTGGGCACTTCTTATATTTCGAAAGCTTGGACGCGGGCATCAGACGCTATTGGTACGCCAATAGTGAAATTAACCACAGCCTTGTGGGACCAGCAAGCGCCTTTCAACAGACTATCTCCGACAACCAGTGACGGAAAGTCAATTACCGGCTGTGTAGCTACTGCAATGGCGATTATTATGCAATATTATCAATGGCCGGATCAGGGTGTAGGAACTGTACCTGTTTATACTCTACAAGCTGATAAGAATACCCAGATACCAAGCAAAACTTTTGATCGTCCTTATGTTTGGAGCAAGATGCCGGTAAAAGTTGATAAGAATTCGGATACTGATATAAAGGATGAGGTTGCAACTCTTATATATGATTGTGGCATTATTTCAAAGTCACAGTTTGGCAGGAAGTCTACGTGGGCATATTACGAGAATGCACTGGAAGGTATGATAAAGTATATGAAATATAATAAGGGGACTCATATGCAGAATCGGGCTACCCGTGTTATGAGTGAATGGCATCAGATGTTAAGGAAAGAACTTGATGCAAAAAGGCCGATTCTATATACAGCTTCTACTAAATCCGGTGGAGGGCATATGTTTGTAATAGATGGCTATACCCAGGAAAATTATTATCATGTTAATTGGGGGTGGAGTGGAAGTTCGAATGGTTATTACTTATTGACTGTTATGGATCCGTCAAATCCGGGTTCCGGCAGTTCTAGCGGTGGATACACTCAAGAGCAAGCTGCTTTTTTTAACTTGATACCAGATAAGGATGGCACCTCTGCTTTTACAGATAATTTGGTTCTTATTAGGAAGGAAGTGAATGGTGTCTATTATGAAGGACTTGTAATGGATGCTGTTAATATTCAGCCAGAACAAGAATTTAAAATAAGTATAGGAGCTGTTAACAACATCGGACGGTCAGCTTTTGACGGAAACCTGAGAATAGCTTTAGTAGGCAAGAACGGAACTATAAAAGAATATATATCCGAGGAAATCCCTGTTAAGTATCCGGCAGACTCTTACCATAGTGAAACAGACTGTTTCTGTAAAATAACCCTACCAATAAAGGCCGGAGATCGGATTAGAGTATATTACAAGGGTAAATATTCAGAGGATTGGGAATATTTGCGGGGTGGCTCACTATTGAAATCTGAAATTATTCTCAAGGAGGAAGATATGCCTTTGGAAAAAATGACCAGTTTTGCTTATGATAAGAAAAATAAGAAGATTAGTCTGAAGACTTGTCCCCAGGTAGAGTATCAGGTGCTCTCACTAACTAATAACGTGGTATTTTCAGGAATTACTAATGATGATAACCCGGAGATTCGGATTGATACAAGTGAGTTGATTGACAGAGAGTATGTCATTGTGCTCCGGAAGAAAATAGAGGATGAAGACGAGTATGAAGAAAAAAGAATACGTTTTGCAATAGGTAATCAAAATAAGAAATAGGAGAATATGAAGGAGATATTGAAATATATTGGACTGACTTTAATTTTTTTCATGGTATATTCATGTAGCGGTGGAGAGGATATTTTGCAGGAGGGACCGGAAGAAGACCCTTTTAAGGACTATTGCCTTGTAACAATAGAGCATAGCGGGAAATCATTTGGTTTTCTTGAATTTACAGGCAGTAAACTGTCTGGTAATATTCAATGGGGAGATGATAAATCTGAGATGTTTGCAGGAAAAACACTCCGTCACATGTATATCAGACCGCGGAGGAACATATTATCGTCATAAAAGTTCAACAGGCTGATGGGATTATGTTGCCAGGTATCGAGGGGGTATCTCGGATAGATTTATCTGATTTTTAGTTAATTGAAATATTCTAAAAAAGGAGAAAATGAAAAGAATAACTTTTATATTTATAGTTTTGTTGATGGGGGTGGAAAGTGTATTTGCCCAGTCCTGCACATGGATCTACAGCACGGAAGGAAATATGTGGAAAGAATCGAAAATCAGATTACAATTAAAGCCTGATAAGGAACCCGCTTTAAAGGTGGATACAACAGAAAGCATTCAGGTATTCAAAAGATGGGGAACTTGTCTCAACGAACTGGGATGGGATGCTTTGAATTTGTTGCCCTTTGAACAACAGAAGGAAGTATTAAGTAATCTTTTTTCGAAAGAAGGCGCTTTACGTTTTTCCATGGGGCGTATACCGATGAATGCCAATGATTATGCACGGGACTGGTATAGTTGTGATGAAGTGTCCGGTGATTTTCAGTTAAAGTACTTTTCTATAGAACGTGATAAGAAGACAATTATACCTTTCTGTAAAAGAGTTCTGCACTGTAATCCTGATGTAATCTTTTGGGCATCTCCTTGGTCACCGCCGTCCTGGATGAAGGTTAACCATTATTATTCAGTACGTAGTTGGAATGGACAGAATAAAATGTCTCCTTTGTCTGATGTTGTTCTATATGAAAATACTACGGGGAAGGATGCTGCATATTATCCAAAGCAATTGGCTGTGAATGATTATTTTATTCAGGATTCTCGTTATTTGAAAACCTATGCCAATTATTTCTGTAGGTTTGTTTCTGCCTATCGGGAAGAGAATATTTCCATATCAAGAGTGATGTTTCAGAATGAACCATGGGCATATACCATTTATCCGGGTTGTGCATGGACGCCTGAGGGGATTATAAGATTTAATGTCGAATATTTGGCGCCGGAGTTAAAGAAACAACACCCGGAGGTTTCACTTTTTCTTGGAACACTCAATACCAATCGTTTTGATGTTGTAGATAAGATTCTGTCAGATTCTCGTATGAAAGATGCAGTGGAAGGATTAGGATTTCAATGGTGGGGAGGACAGATTTTGCCTGCTATCCGCAAGAAATATCCGTATTATAAGTATATGCAGACAGAGAGTGAATGTGGTTCAGGAACGTTTGATTGGAAAGCGGCAGAACATACATTTAGGTTGATCAATCATTATATAGGTAATGGTTGTGAGGAGTATACTTTTTGGAATGCGATTTTATCTGACGAAGGAAAAAGTAGCTGGGGATGGAAACAAAATGCTTTGATTCGTGTAGATTCTAAAACCGGGACTATTACGTATACACCAGAATATTATGCGGTGAAGCATTTTTGTAATCAGGTTGTTTCAGGTACAAGGGTTTTACAATATAAAGAGAAGGGGGAGGATAATTTGTCTGTTATTGCTTTCTTGACTCCAGAAGGTAAATATTTGATAGTAGCAGGTAATTATGGTGATGTTGCGCAGCAAATGACGGTACAATTAGGGGAGAAGTATTTAAATGTAACTTTACAGGCGCACTCTTTTAATACATTTATTGTAAAATAATTGTTTATATTGCATTATTATAAAAGCAAGATTAGATGTCCTCTGCCGAATCAAGTGATAATTCGTAGCTTCGGTAAAGTTCTCCTGTAACTTTAGCCTCTGAGAGTTTAACGGTATTTGTCTAAATGTTATAATTGGACACTATAAATCTAATATTTTGCTGATATATTATTGATATAGAGACCGATATATTTCTATTAACATCGAACTCATGTTAATTTAAGTGTTCCTCAACTTTATGAAATGAATAAAGTGACGGAAAAAGAAAATGTTGCTTCTTAATACCCCGATAAGGTTTTTAAATTATAGAATGTTCTTCGCAGAGTACGCCTGAAGTAAAGTGAGTAATGTAAAGTAGCCTTTGTTTTAAATTAAAATAGAAATGAAACCAATTTTATACAAACTTATTTGTAGTCTTCCTGTAACTCTTTTTGCCGGAACAGGTACACAGGTCTTTGGACAGGAACAACGCCCGAACTTGGTCTATATTTTTCCTGATCAATATAGGTTGAATGCATTGAGTATATGGAATGATGTGGCATATCGTAATGTTCTGAATACGGTAGGTGATCCGGTTCATACCCCTAATTTGGATAGACTGGCAAAACAGAGTGTGATTTTTAATCGGGCGTGCAGTACTTGTCCGTTAAGTAGTCCTCATCGTGCTATGTTGATGACAGGTGCATTCCCTGAGAAGAATGGAGTACCGGGCAATTGCCATGTGAACAATCAAAACGGTATTCCCGACAGCTTGGTTTGTTTCACTGATGTACTTGCGGGAGCTGGTTATGAAACGGCTTATGTGGGAAAAACGCATTGGCATCGTACGGAAGCCCTGTTTGACAAGGAGAATAATTATGTAGGTACAACTGAAGCACCTGGCGGACATTGTGTGTATCCATACGATACCTATATTCCTGAAGGAAGAGGGCGCAAGAGTAATAAGTACTGGTTTCAGCAATTGAAAGACAATCATTTTAATGCTACTGCCTATTCCAATCGTCCTGAATTGGTGGGTGGAAAGAAAGATGGTGAGCCGTTCCGTTATCGTCGGCTTACCTTGGAGGTTGAAGCGGATGTAGTGATAGGTTATCTGCGAAATAAGCAAGGACAACGAGACGCTTCCAAGCCTTTCAGTTTATTCTGGAGTTTGAATCCACCTCATACCCCTTATCATAGACTTACGGATTGTAAGGAAGAGGTGTTTAATCAATATTATAAAGATTTGAAACCGGAAGAAGTATTGCTACGTCCTAATGTGAAATTTGGTGAGGGTACACAAGTGAAAAACTTGGAACAACTGACACTTCAGGCAAAAATTTATTTCTCTTTGGTGAAGAGTGTGGACGATGAGATAGGTCGGGTGTTGAAAGTTTTGGATGAAGAAGGATTGACTGATAATACCATCTTGATATTCACTGCCGATCATGGGGAAATGATGGGTAGCCACGGTCGTATGGCAAAGAGTGTGATTTATGATGAGTCTTTTTCTAT
>OODP01001264.1_pt1 | contig 16301 bp, 14 predicted proteins | sample 1671011 | NCBI WGS metagenome assembly OODP01 (sample SAMN06348113, study PRJEB24527) | human gut metagenome | biome: human gut; feature: ankylosing spondylitis patient; material: feces | host: Homo sapiens | place: China | collected 2015-10
CGGTTCGTCCGAAACTCTACATCGCTTGCGGTATCTCCGGACAGATTCAGCATATCGCCGGTATGCAGGAAAGTGGTATCATCATCTCTATCAACAACGACCCGGAAGCTCCGATCAATAAGATTGCAGATTACGTGATTAACGGAACTATCGAAGAGGTTGTGCCGAAGATGATTAAGTATTATAAACAGAATAGTAAGTAAGAAAATGGCTAACTTTTATTTAGATACCCCGGAACTCAAGCATCACTTGAACCATCCGTTAATGAAGAGAATCGTTGAGCTGAAAGAGCGCAACTATACTGATAAAGAAAAATTCGATTACGCACCGATAGACTTTGAAGACGCTATGGACAGCTACGACAAAGTTCTGGAGATTGTCGGTGAAATCTGTGGCGATATCATAGCTCCTAATGCCGAAGGCGTTGATCACGAAGGTCCGGTTTGTGCCAACAACCGTGTGACTTATGCTGAAGGAACTGCCCGCAACTTGGAAGCTTGCCGTAAAGCAGGTCTGATGGGTATGGCTATGCCCCGCCGTTTCGGTGGACTCAACTTCCCTATCACTCCGTATATCATGGCTGCCGATATCGTAAGCCGTAGTGATGCCGGTTTTGAAAACCTTTGGGGATTGCAGGACTGTGCAGAAACGATCTATGAATTTGCCAACGAAGACCAGAGGAAACGTTATATAACCCGTGTTTGCGAAGGTGAAACCATGTCTATGGATCTTACCGAACCGGATGCCGGTTCCGATCTTCAGGCTGTCATGCTGAAAGCAACTTACAGCGAAAAAGACGAATGCTGGTACCTGAACGGTGTGAAACGTTTCATCACGAATGGCGATTCGGATATCCACCTTGTTTTAGCACGTTCGGAAGAAGGTACACACGATGGCCGCGGACTATCCATGTTCATTTATGACAAGCGTAACGGAGGTGTGAATGTTCGCCGTATCGAGAATAAAATGGGTATCAAAGGCTCTCCTACCTGCGAATTGGTATTCAAGAATGCAAAAGCAGAACTTTGCGGTGACCGTAAACTGGGATTGATCAAATACGTAATGGCCTTGATGAACGGTGCCCGTCTGGGTATTGCCGCTCAGTCGGTTGGTATCTCGCAGGCTGCCTACAATGAAGCATTGGATTATGCCAAAGACCGTAAGCAGTTCGGCAAAGCTATCATTGAGTTCCCGGCAGTTGCCGAAATCCTTTCCTTGATGAAAGCCAAATTGGATGCTTCACGTGCCCTGTTGTACGAGACTGCCCGATATGTAGACATCTACAAAGCATTGGATGATATTTCAAAAGAGCGTAAACTGACTCCTGAAGAACGTGCCGAACAGAAGACGTTTGCTAAACTGGCAGATGCTTTCACTCCGTTGGCAAAAGGTATAGGAAGTGAATTCGCCAATCAGAATGCTTATGATTGTATACAGATTCACGGTGGTTCAGGTTTCATGAAAGATTATGCCTGCGAACGTATCTATCGCGATGCGCGTATCACATCCATCTACGAAGGTACTACCCAGTTGCAAGTAGTAGCTGCCATCCGTTATGTGACAACAGGTGCTTATCTCAACCGTATTAAGGAATACGAAGCTCTGTCGGTAGCTCCCGATATGGAAGGGTTGCAAAACCGTTTGAAGGAAATGGCAAGCAAATATGCTGCATGTGTCGCCCAAATCACAGAAACGAAAGATCAGGAATTGCTTGACTTTTGCGCACGTCGCCTGGTAGAAATGGCAGCATATACTATCATGGGACATCTGCTGGTACAAGATGCTTCCAAGAACCCGGAATTATTCGGAACTTCAGCACAGGTATTTGTACGTTATGCAGAAAGCGAAGTAGAAAAGCATATCAACTTTATTCGTAAGTTCGATAAGGACGATTTGGCATATTACAGAAAATAAATATCTGTTCTTTCGGATATTAATCAGATTAGGGGTCGGCTGAAAAACAACTTAACGTATTTGTAAGCCGGCCCCTACAAATATAGAGAACTGTTATGGCACAAGATCACGGCAATCTAAAGCGGATAGAAGAACTGGATTATTTGAAGTGCATCTTTATTATTTTGATGGTTATTTTTCATCTTGTATTTATAGGTGATAAATATCCGTATGCGAAGAAGATAGTATATACCTTTCATATGCCGGCATTTCTCATTATTTCCGGGTATCTGGTAAATGTACGAAAAAGTCCGGGCAAGTTTTTCAGAAACATGCTGTGGATATTCATTCCCTATGCGGTGATGGAAATAGGATATGTCATCATGTCGTCTGTATTACCCGTACGCGAAAAAGTAACAGAACTCAGCGGACAACTTTTATTAAGTAAAACATTCCTATCACCGATGGGACCTTACTGGTATTTGCATACATTATTGATATGCAGTATCATCTATTATCTTGTATATAATTATGTAAAGTTGTCAGGAATATCCCGTTTCATTCTTTTAGGACTTATCTTTTTTGTCCTCTCTTACGGTACTTCCATATTGTCTTTTGCAAATGCCATCTATTTCCTAGCAGGAATCTTTATCTGCCAAAGCAACTTTTCATTTATTTCCTCTTTCCAACCTTCCGCGTTGGCAGCAATTCCATTTATCATACTATGCTGTTTCCCGGAAAATCTGGACAGGTCTACTTTGACAGGCGTTACAATCACTTACCTTTCAATAAGCATTCTTTTATTCATATATCCATACCTGCCGGTCCAAATAACTAAAATCCATCATTTTATTGGACGTAATACACTGGTCATCCTCCTTTTCTCCCCTGTGTTCACCTTACTATCGAAGAAATTCCTTCCTTTTTTCTCATTCGAACCAACCGGGGTATGCTTCATGATAGTAGCTGTTGCCTTCACCATTGCAGGATGCATCGGAATAGGATGGCTAACCGACCGCCTGAATATATCCCAATACTGTTTTGGAAAAAAAAGGATTCTTTCATAAAAGAATCCCCCTTACTACTGTTCGTTATTTATTCTATTTCTTCCATTTCATACTTCCTGTAAAGCGAAAGACGATTATGAAGCGAATTTATTTCACGCCTCATCCCCTCCATCCTTTCCAAAAGATGATGAATGGCATCGATACCTTCTATATTGATAGAAAGATCATAATACATCCTACTATAACGCTCTACTTCCGGCAATTGCGCCACAAGCAGATAATGCTCGCCCGCCTCTGCACGGACTTCAATCAAACCACCCTCCTCAAGCAAGTCGATAAATGAGGGCTCGATGTGACACTTCTGACAGTATTCACTAACTATAATTAATTCGGTCTGCATAGTGCTGATTCATTTTTTAGTTCATACTCTGTAACTCACGGAACAATTCTTTCTGCCTTTCTGTCAGACTCGTAGGAATCTTAACATCATAGGTAATGATCAAATCGCCCGATTGTCCCTCTTTCTTATAGACTGGAAAACCCTTGCCCTTGAGCCGTACCTTCGTACCGTTCTGTGTTTCAGGTTTCACTTTTAGTTTCACTTTACCGTTTAAGGTTTCTACCTCTTGCTCTCCCCCCAATATGGCAGTATAGAGATTGAGAGATACATCAATGTAAAGATCATCCCCAACACGTTTGAATACCGGATCTTCAGGTATAACAAAGGTGATATACAAATCACCTGCCGGTCCGCCATTCACACCGGGTCCGCCATACCCTTTCAATTTAATGACTTGCCCATTGGCAACACCTGCCGGAATAGTGATACGTACATTCTTACCATTCACCGTCAACACTTGTTTATGAGTTGTAGCAGCATCACGAAGCGAAAGATGCAACTCTGCATTAAAATCCTGACCGCGGAAACCGGCATTCCCACGACTGCCACCTCGCGCCCGACCTCCGAACATCGATTCAAAGAAATCGGAAAAACCTTCTCCACCACCGGAAAATCCTTGTCCGTCACTGGAATACCAATAACCATTCTCATCACCGCCAAAGCCTCCGGCACCCCCGAATCCGCCAAAGCCACCTCCACCTCCGGCTTGCTGACGGGCTCGCTTCTGAGCTTCAAATTCATCGGCATGTTTCCAATGTTCGCCGTATTCATCGTACTTTTTACGCTTCTCCGGATCGCTCAGTACTTCGTTAGCCTCATTGATCTCCTGAAACTTGTCTTTTGCGCTCGGGTCATTCGGGTTCAAATCCGGATGATACTTGCGGGCCAGCTTGCGAAAAGCCTTTTTGATATCGTCCTGGGAAGCACTCTTGTCAACTCCAAGAATCTTGTAATAATCTATATAAGCCATGCTTTCTGTATATTTAAACGTTCTACTACTGAAACGTATGCAAATAACACACCAACAGAGCCTTTAGGTTCATTTTTTAATAAATCTTCATACTTACTCTTTCCTTTGAGAGCAAAGAGTATCAAGACATAAAAAAGGTGCTTTATGCATTAAGCAAACCGATAAAATCATCAATATCCTGTTCGGTCGTATCAAAAGAAGTAACCAAGCGAATCTCATCGACTTCCTCTTTCCAGAAATAAAAGAAATAGGATTTCAACATCCGGTCTATTACGGGGCGGGGCATCGTAAGAAACAACTGGTTACTCTCGGGCTTTTGAGTAAAGCGTACACCCGGGAACTTTGCCAAAGCATCGTGAAGCTTACGAGCCATAGCATTGGCATGTAAAGCATTTTTTAGCCATAATTCATCTGTCAGATATGCAGTAAACTGACAGGAGAGATAGCGCATCTTTGATGCTAACTGTGCCGACTGTTTACGGACAAAGCGTGCCTCAACCTTCAGACAGTCATCGAAAATTACAACACATTCTCCCATCATCAATCCATTTTTGGTACCTCCGAAACTAAGCACATCGACTCCGCAGTCGACTGTCAACGCCTTCAGTGAAAGACCAAGCGCTGCACAAGCATTGGCAATACGCGCTCCATCCATATGTACACGCATCCCATATCGATGAGCTAATGAAGTAATAGCTTTTAATTCGTCCGGAGTATAAATAGTGCCTAGTTCGGTACATTGTGACAGATATACAGCCCCAGGCTGTGAATGGTGCTGGTCACCAAAACCATGAAGGTAGGGAAGAATAAGCTCTGGCGTAAGTTTCCCGTCCGAAGTCGCTATCGGACGTATCTGACAGCCGGTCAGCTTAACGGGAGAACCGCATTCATCGACATATATATGTGCCGTTTCCGCACAAAGAACAGAATTATAAGGACGTGTCATCAACTGCAAAGCTACAACATTGCTGCCTGTCCCGTTAAAAACAAACAACGGTTCACAATCCGAACCAAATGTTTCTTTTATCTTTCGGACAGCTTCTTTTGTCCACAAATCATCACCATACCCAAGGGCGTGATCCTGATTGGCTTGCACCAATGCTTCCATTACCGCAGGATGAACACCGGAATTATTATCTGAGGCAAAACTTCTCATGATTCTCTTTTTATTCGATTAATTGAAAATACAAAGGAACAGAATTATTTTCGAAAATCTGAGAGTTTGTCTAAATTTTGCCCCAAATGCCCAGCAAACTAGAAGCTTGTTAAAATGCTCAAATCCCCCTTATGATATCAATTCATATTTTAATTCCGGAAACCATTTTTCCAATAAGTTATTTACTTGTGATTCGATCTCAGGAGTAATATGCCTTTTCACCTTTTTGTATGCTATCATTATGGCAGCCATCTCATCCACCCAACCTACAACAGGCCATCTCCGAACTGATATCAGATTAATTGGTAACACCAAATATGCCAATGCCGAACCTATCAATAATTTATCCGACAAAGGAGTCTCGGGATTCTTCATCACAAAATACAGTGACAATACAGGACGCATGGAAGTTCTTCCGGCATTTTTACCAAGATCTTTCAGCCGTTCTAGAAGTCCCTCTAAATCGATTTTATCAAAATACTTATCTACTTTCATGGTTTAAAATTCTTAATTCTATAATTGAACAACATTGGGACTGCCCCTTACGTTCGTTTTTTTATTTATCAGCCGAACTTCGTTTTCTTAACCAAAGATCTAACCCTAATAATCCTAATACTAACAAAGCTATGTAAGTATAAAAACCCAATAAAGAAGAAAAATCTGAGGAAAGATATACATGAGGAAGAAAATCTTCCGGTTTGAAATCCAAATAAAAGAATAAACTATAGATAGATACACCCAGAATCATCATCAAGGCTAGTATTAAATAGAAGATAATCATTCTGTGTTTTTTCTTTTCCTGTTTTGCTGCTTCAATACGGATTTTCTCCATCATATGAAAAGAAAAATTAGAAGGCAAACTTCCATTTTGTCTCTTTTCAAGTGCCTTTTTCAGCATACTTCCTGTATTATTACTATTCATATTCATAACTTACTCTCCTGTATTCATCAATAAATAAAGCTTCTTCCGTGTACGATGTAATTTCACTTTTACATTCCCAGTGGATAGCTTCAATACTTCACCAATCTCTTCAACCGATTTCTCTTCATAATAAAATAGAGTAATCAATGCTTTCTCTTCAGCCGTTAACAGATTTATAGCCTGTATCAATTTAACAGTCCGTTCTTCATCATCGCTAGGACAAAGTACCTCATCTGCTTTTTCATCAGGTACATTATTAATCGTATTTTCCTCCATATAGAAAAACTCCTGTTTCTTTCTGCGAGTAGCAGACACCGCTGCATTATAAGCTATTCGGTAAAGCCATGTAGAAAACAAGCACTCACCTTTATAGCTACTCAGATTCCGAAATGCCTTCAAAAAAACATCCTGAACCAATTCTTCCGCATCCTCAGCACACCCTACAATCTGTACAATCAATGTAAAAAGAGGACGTCCATAACGATCGAGAAAAAAGGAAAAACATTCCGTATCTCCATCTAATATTCGTGCTATGTATTGTTTCTCTTCGTTTTGTACCATGATGAACTGTTAGACGCAAGTCTTTGAAAAAGGTTACAGAATAAGTGAAAACTAAAAATGAAGAATAAAAAGTAAAGAGATTCTTCACTTATTCTGTAACCTTTTCCAATCAACTGCGTCCAACAGTACAAAGAACGAAATTATTCATTTAAAAACAATAAAATTATGATGGATTTTATCATGGTTCCTACCGTTATAGGAATAATTACATTAGGTATTTATAAATTGTTTGAACTCTTTGTCTGTAGACGCGAACGGATGACTATTATCGAAAAATTAGGTGACAAGATATCTGCAACCAATCTCAGCGGAAAATTCTCCTTACCGGATTACAGTCGTAGCAGAGTGTCTTCTGGCGCATTAAAAGGAGGATGTCTGATGTTAGGTATCGGTCTCGGATTGTTAATCGGTTTCTTCATCTGTGCCAATCAAGTTCCCGGTTATGTCACGATGGCAAACATGGATTGGAACGTACGACAAATGATTAGTGTCATTTATGGTGCCAATGTTCTTCTCTTTGGTGGAGTAGGATTGATTGTCGCTTTCCTTATTGAAAATAAAATGGGTAAGAAGAATAAGGATTAAACTCAAAAAGTAATCTCCGGAATGAGTGATACAGTTACATTCCGGGGATTTCATTTTCTCGTAAATATACCTCAACCAATATAAACATTTACGCAAAGATAAACATATAACCCCTCTTCCTGTTGTTCAAACTCGATTTTATCCTCTCGCGCCAACCAACCAAGAGCAGCCCCCAATTCTTCATCCTTAAGACCGGATTTACTTTTCAGATTTTCATAACTCCATTTTTCGTTGTTACTTAACAACTGCCAAATTTTTCCAGCATGAAAGCCAATCTCTTTTTTGTCCATTTGATAGATTATTAATTAAATAAAAAACATTCAGTCAGAATTACAACAGCTAAAAGTAACAAAATAGAATAAGTATTGATATTACAGAAATACTAAAAGACCCTATCATTGGTTCTTTTTAACATTAGGAAGTCTTCTTGCCAATGATATTGGAATGTTATTAGCATACGTTAAACACACAACTTTTCATTATGAATGGCTACTACTTCTTTACATAATCCATTAATCAAGTAGCAGATATGGCAAAAAAGGTTACAGAACAACTCATAGAAACGTTAATTGAAAAGGGTTACACATCAGTACGTTGTGTAACCCTCTATAGATTATCGGCAATACTCTACATCCGCTTATTCAGTCACGATCAGTTTAAAATTCGTCATTCCTGATGTTCCACTCACTGTAACAACATATATTCCATCATTTAGATTTATAGTATTCATCTTATATATATCAGTTTCGGTCTGAATCTTTTCAACAAATACAAGTCTACCGTAAGCATCATATATATTAACCGATTCTATCCTACCGGCAGTTTCTAAATTCACCACTTCACCTCTCTTTACGGGGTTGGGATATAATTTTACTTCTTTTTCATCAGATGTACTTTCAATGGAAGTCAATGAAGTCAATATTTCAATATCATCCACCATAAATACAAAAGCATCTTCAGAAACACATCTCACAGCCACATATACTTCTTTTCCATCATATGCACTTAAGTCAACCACCACATTTTCCCATTCTTCATAAGGAGCATTTCGTACATCACCCACACTAACGAAACTTCCAGGCAAATTATCCGTTTCTGAAACCATGATTTGATAAGCTTCAAGCCCATAGTTACTAACATAGCTCTTTACATACAAACTTATAGAAGAGCCTGTTCCTAATTTCAATTTCGGAGTAATCAACCAATCGTCATTCTTAGCTCCGTGAGCGGCAAAACAAGCACCGAAACGTAATCCGCTATGGGGTAGAATATCTGTAATTAATTCCATGGAAGGAGTAGTTTCATACGGATTAAATGCAATGAAACCCATAGGTTCCCCTGCATGAGGGAAGAGATAAGACTGAAATCGCTCTGTATTAGCACCATCCCCATCAAATACAGTCCATGCAGGAACAAAGTCGGTCACTGCAAAATCGTCACACTCTTCAAAATTCATTTCATAAACCGTACTGCGCCGATCACATGTGACAGATAGTTCACACACATCATTAGCCGGGTTTTCGTCAACTGCTGCAGTAGACCAAACTTTTATCACATATTCCCCTGCTTCAGAAAGATCGGCAATAAAGGAAACCTCTTTGCTTTCATAAGGTTCCAGATGATTTATTGTTTCCTGAGGCAACTCTTTGTTATTGACGGAACAATGCATCGGAATATTATCAATAGCCTTGCAACCGTTATTTACAACAACAGCCGTGATCTTTTCATTCTCTTTGAATACACCCTTCAAAAGAGGCTGAGTTATTTTATCCACGGCTACATCATAATCATAAACCACTGCATTATGTGCAAAATTCGCACGTACCATTATATTACCGTAATTACCAATTTGCACTAACGAATCATTCAAAGTTGCATAGAACGATTCATTCTCCCGTGAATCGCAAGCCACTAATATATTATCATCTCCTTTTTGTGAAATTTCGAAATAATAACTTCCGGGATTCAAAAGCCGTGTAGGCAATGAATATGTGTATAAACCGGCCTTTTGCGGTCGAACAACACTTTGCTTTAGGATGGTAGAAATTATTCTATTTTTCTCATCAACTTGATAAACAGCAATATCTACCGGGATATCTTGTGCTACATTTGTAAATCCGACAGACATGGACGTTAATGTATCCTTTTCGACTAAAGTGAACACATTACCGAACGAAATAGGCAACTTTGCTCCAACTCCATTCTTATATTCAGTAACCCTGTCTTGTGCAAACACCGTATCACTTACTGCAAATGAATAAACGAGTTCTTCCGATTTCGCATCACCATCGGCAAGTGCCATGACATGCAAATTTACATCCGAACCTTTTTTCCATTCCGGAAGTTCACTTTGCATGAACATAGTCTGTTTTACCTCAGGTTTCAATTGATCAATTACATCAGAATTAACCGACCATTCATCACCATCCTTTACTTCCACTTTTACATTTTGTTCTATGGTAGCTCCATGATTCAGTACAGAAGCAGTAAAAGAATGAACACCTTTTAGTTGTTTTGCAGGTATTTGGGCAGATAACGTCAAAGGAATAAAGCTTTCGAGTCTTAAATCATGATCTGCCACCCTTTCCAAATAAACTTCAAAAACTGATAATAAGCCCATTTTCAAATTTCCCCATTCCGTAGTCATGATCGCTATACAATAATCACCGGTTTCCGTGATTTTTAAAATAGCTTCTTTCGTTAACTCTTTTCCAAACTCATCCCTGGCATCCATAAAGGAATCCCAATTCATTGGATCCGTTCCGGACAGCCCACACATCATCAGAAAATTTTCTTTTGCAACATATCCCATAATAGACAATCCAGAAGAATAACGTAATCGCACCCGATAACTACCCGGTTCCAAATGGATGCATCTCGAAACCAAAGGAATAGAATCTTCTAAATTTTCATACGTTGTATACTCCTCATCATAAATCCAAGCTTTCTGATCGGAAGTATACCAATCGGAAGCAGATGCTTCATTATCAAAACGTGAATAGAATGGAAGTTCAGTTATCGGCTCATAATTATACAAATTAAGTTCAATACCGTTATTGTCCATAAGAGTATCTCTTTCACATTCTCCCCAACATTTAACAGTATATTTCCTCTTCTCCGGAAAAGAAAATGTCCCAGTCGTTGACCAAATATCTACAGTTTTAGTTTCACCGGGTGCAATGTATTCCGAATAACTTTGAGAAACAATATCCCCATTATCTATTTGCAGATTCAACGTAAATACATTTATTCCTTCATTTCCATTATTTCCAATATCAGCCTTAATTCCCCATACATCCTGAACATCGCATGAAGAAGCCGGCAATCTGAGTTTAATCAATTCCAAATCCGGGACACCGACATACTTACCAACATCAACTGAAATTGCATCGAGGGTCAAATCATACCCATTTTCCTTCGGAGTCACTATATGAAAAGCCAAATGATAATTTCCTTCTTTTGACACCTCGAAATTAATAATACCTTTTTTCCATTCTATATTATTAATATTTTCAATACGATTAAGTACAGTCATATCTGCCGGATTCATAGAAGTCCCATATAAGATTTCTAAAACCTCACTCCCACTACTTAAACTCGTCATATAATCAAAACTGACATGCGATTCCCCTTGAGGCAAAAAGATAGGATCGGAAACCAAATAATCATCCGCATCCTGAGAAGCAAATGTTTTGTTATAATTTATTGCTCCTGTACCTCCATCCGAACTACCATAAGAATACCAAGCCCATGTACAGCCATCCTTATTAGCATCCACGATATTCCAGTTGGCCCTTACATTAGTCTCCGACTCGAAATTCTCCACAAAAGGAAGCTTAATTACCGATGGGTGTTTTACATCCGATGTCACAACGTTATTATTGTTCTCCATGTCTTTATCCCAATAAATCTGAGCTTTGACTTTATATAATCCCGGTGAAGTTAAATTTGCCTTTGTTTCAAAGGTGTAAAGAAGGCTCTCACCTGCTGCAACTGAAGATGTCACATTTTCCACAACTTCCTCGCGATTATTAATCTGATAAGAAACTTCAAAATCTGTAGCAACCTGAGTTCCCACATTATCAATAAGCAATTTGATTATTTCATTCTCACCTAAAATTCCGTCTTTCGGAAGTTCCAATTTCTCAGCTTTAAGATTGAATGGCGGATAAAAACCGGTATCACCTTGCGAACTAACTTCGAAAGTATAAATGTAACCTTTCTCGAACTCATAGTCATCTATCCGACACCAATCCCCCTTTGCAAGCCAGAAACCATTTCTGAACCTGTTATAGTCCGGATAAATAATACAAAAATCATACACACCGGGAACTATACGGATGGTTTCTGTACTCCCTGGGAATACCACAATCGAATCGTTAAGTATCCTGCTGGCATTTTCAGGAATCTTATAATCAAACCGTGAATATGCTTCCTCACTCATATCTCCTGTAGACAGGCGGGTTGTCCATTCACCAGAGGGAATTATCGTACCATAAGTATCTGCTTTTGAATCGAGCAGCATCTGATATCCAAGATATGAAATATCTTCTGCTACTTTCAATATGACAGTTACATCATCAGAACCAGATTTACTCTTACTCAGTAATTTGACCTGAAGCAAATCATTCTGTTCAGTCGTACCTGATTTCATTACACGCTCAATGTAGGCTTTTCTTTTTAGATTAGCCCTACTCTCTTGAATACCTACATGCGATTGTCCCGAACCAATGAACTCCAACGTCTGTGCCATACCTGCATAGGAAAGCAAAAACAAAGTAATTGTTAGTAATAGTTTCTTCATAATTTTGCATTTTTATGTCCTTAATTACAAAATTATGCAAAAAGAAGAGGAAAAACAATTAAGTGAAGGATACAATAGGGTGGACAACAGACAATACTTATACAAATATAAAATATTATATATCAATCATTTATCAATAAATAATAATTTTATGAGGTAGACAATTGGTTCCATTCAATAATCCGAATACTAAAAACCAGTTTAAACAACTATCAATATTGAGATAAGAACTGTTCTAAACTCTCTATTTCATCAGAAAGTTCCATTCTGTCATGCTTGATTCTATATCTCCGTTTTTTCAGAGCTACCTCATTTGTATTCAACAAACAAGCTATATTTTTATTAGGTACTCTCACCTTAACAAGACAACAAAGATATACATCATCCTCTTTTAGCTTCGGAAAATCCTGACGAAGACGTATAGCAAAGTTGTCATAACAGAGGTTGACTGTTTCTTCCAGATCGGCTAATTCTTTATTAGACAGAACCAATTCGGCAATAGATCGATTTTGCTTAATTTCATTATACGAATTAATCGATTCTATCTTTTGGATAATCGTATCCATCTTCCATATTCTCGATTTTAAGTCTTTTTCTTTCTGCTGATAAAAACTTAGTTCTTCTCTTCTGGATAACAATTCTTGCTGTTGTTTCTGTAGCTGGACAGTCTTTTTTTGCAATTCTATCACACTTTGTTTAACCAAATCATCTTTCATTCGTATCAGTGCTTCCCGTTCTTTTCCCTTTTTATAATAATACCCCCAATATAGCAGAAATAACAGAATAATAATGAAAAGAAAGCCCAACATTATAATTTCATTTTTTTGCTTGGTCAGTTTTAGGCGATTATTTTCATTCTGAATAATTGAATAGTCATATTTTCTTTGCAAAGCAATCAATTCACAATCTTTCTCACCATTTCTGATAGAATCCATATAATTGGCAAATTCACTTCTATACTGTAATGCCTTCTTATAATTACCCAACCTCTCTTCCAACAAAGACAATCCGTCATAATAATTGGCTTTTGAATACAGCGTATTTCCCAGTCCTTGCTTTTCAATGTAATACCTTGCCGAATCATAACGTTCCATTGCAAAGAAAAGTACGCCTTTCATTGCATAAGCAGCAGCATTATCCGTGGTATCCTGTTTTAAATCCATAGAAGTATTCAAATAATCCAACGCCAAAGAGTATTCCCCTTTCTTCCAATATACGATGCTCAGATTATTATAAAGTGATACTAACAAATCATTATCTTTTATATTTCTTGCCAGCTTAATTCCTTCATTATGTATTTTCAACGCTCTATCCCAATCGCCTTTCCACATATAACTCAACCCTAAATTCCTCAGCACAAAGCCTTCGGCAATAGTATCTTTCCCCATTCGGGCATATTCCAATGATTTTGTTAACTTATCTACACCATCGTCATAAGGCTTTTCTTTTAAAAGTAAAGTTCCCCAACAATTATATATTTGTTCATTCAATTTATAATCGGATGTACCTAACGTAGCTAGTGATGCCTTCTGATAAAATTCCAGTGCTTTTTTCTTATCATTATTTTCATGATGATAACGCCCGTACAAAAAATAACACCATCCTTTACGAATAGAGTCTTTTCCTTCTCCATAGTATTCCTCCGCAATACGAATTAAAGAATCGGATTCCATGGGCAATCTTTTTTTATAAATAGCTTGCTCCATAAGCAAAGCGTAGGCAGCCATCTCTTTCTCCGACATATTACCTGGGAATACAAGCTGATTTAAAAGAATATAAGAACTGTCCGGTTGAGCGTCCATCAACTTTTCCGCCTGTAAAAGAATTTTCGCAGTAGTAGTCTTGTCATCGCATCCCAATATGGCAATTACAACGAAAAACAAAAGGATATACTTACAAGGTTCCCTCATTGTTCATGTCTATTTACTGCGAATATACAGTTTTATTTTGAATTTCGCTGTTTGGAGCAAACATATAGTTACAAAAAAGCTGCTTTTCTTTTATATCGGAAAAGCAGCTTTCTTATGATTTAAAATATTCCTTTTTTGGGGAAATTACATCATTCCACCCATTCCTCCCATTCCGGGAGCGCCCATTGGCATTTCAGGTTTATCTTCTTTCTTTTCTACAATGACACATTCTGTGGTCAGGAACATACCAGCGATAGAGGCAGCATTCTCTAAAGCTACACGTGCAACTTTAGCAGGATCGACTACACCGGCAGCATACAGATTCTCATAAACATCCATACGTGCATTGTAACCATAATCACCTTTGCCTTCACGAACCTTCTGAACCACAACAGCACCTTCTTTACCGGCATTTGCTACAATCTGGCGAAGCGGTTCTTCGATAGCCCGTTTGATGATTTCAACACCTGTCAATTCATCTGCGTTATCACCTTGTACATTTTCCAATGAATCGATAGCACGAATGTAAGCTACACCTCCACCCGGGATAATACCCTCTTCAATGGCAGCACGAGTTGCACGCAATGCATCGTCTACACGGTCTTTCTTTTCTTTCATTTCGACTTCGGAAGCAGCACCTACATAAAGTACAGCTACGCCACCTGACAACTTAGCCAAACGTTCCTGCAACTTTTCACGATCATAATCCGATTTTGTTGCAGCAATCTGAGATTTGATTTGATTGCAACGTTCTTTGATGTTCTCTTTTGAACCGGCACCGTTTACAATAGTAGTATTATCTTTAGAAACAGTCACTTTATCAGCTGTACCCAGCATTTCTATCGTAGCTTGTTCCAATTTCAGACCTTTTTCTTCACTGATTACCACTCCACCTGTCAGAATAGCGATATCTTCCAACATCTCTTTTCTACGATCGCCAAATCCCGGAGCTTTTACAGCACAAATCTTCAATTGAGAACGGAGACGGTTTACAACCAATGTGGTCAAAGCCTCGCTATCAACATCTTCAGCAATAACCAACAAAGGACGACCGGACTGAACAGCAGGTTCAAGAATAGGTAAGAAATCTTTCAAGTTAGAAATTTTCTTATCATAAATCAGAATGTAAGGTTTCTCCATCTCACACTCCATCTTTTCCGTATTAGTTACAAAGTAAGCTGATAAATAGCCACGATCGAACTGCATACCTTCTACCACACCTATAGTAGTGTCAGTACCTTTAGCTTCTTCGATAGTGATGACACCGTCTTTGGAAACTTTACGCATTGCATCGGCAATCAATTTACCGATTACAGGATCATTGTTGGCAGAAACAGTAGCAACCTGTTCAATCTTATCATAGTTATCACCAACCTTTTCAGCCTGGTTTTTGATAGATTCAACAACTTTAGCTACAGCTTTATCAATACCGCGTTTAATATCCATAGGACTTGCACCGGCAGTAACGTTCTTCAATCCTTCTGATACGATAGACTGTGCAAGAACAGTTGCAGTAGTTGTACCGTCACCGGCATCATCACCTGTCTTGGAAGCAACTTCTTTCACCAGTTGAGCGCCTGTATTTTGGAAAGGATCTGTCAATTCGACCTCTTTCGCTACCGTAACACCATCTTTCGTGATATGAGGAGCGCCGAATTTCTTTTCAATGATTACGTTACGGCCTTTCGGACCCAGTGTTACTTTTACTGCATTTGCCAAAGCATCGACACCTTTTTTCAATTGGTCACGCGCATCGATATTGAATAATATTTCTTTTGCCATAATGATTTTACTATTTTAATGATTTATATATACTATAATTAATTAACCCACAACAGCGAGAACATCACTTTGACGCATGATAAGGTACTTAGTACCTTCCACCTCAAGCTCTGTTCCGGCATATTTGCCATAAAGAACAGTATCACCAACCTTCAATACCATTTCTTCATCTTTCGTACCGTGACCTACTGCCACTATTTCACCTTTCAAAGGTTTTTCTTTTGCTGTATCCGGAATAATGATACCACCAATTGTTTTTTCTTCTGCAGGTGCAGGGAGTATCAGCACTCTGTCTGCTAATGGTTTAATGT
>OODP01001284.1_pt1 | contig 16065 bp, 6 predicted proteins | sample 1671011 | NCBI WGS metagenome assembly OODP01 (sample SAMN06348113, study PRJEB24527) | human gut metagenome | biome: human gut; feature: ankylosing spondylitis patient; material: feces | host: Homo sapiens | place: China | collected 2015-10
AATCCGTTAGAGGAATTATATCCTACATTGCCTAATAAGAAATATCAGGTGATTTATGCCGATCCTCCATGGGATTACGGAGGAAAGATGCAGTATGATAAAACGACAATTAAGGGTGAAAATATAGGATTTGAGAAAAAAATTTTTCTTAGTTCTGCAGGATTTAAGTATCCTACGTTAAAATTGAAACAGCTTAAAACACTTGATGTAAAGTCAATAGCAGATGATGATTGTATACTGTTTATGTGGACAACCGGACAGTTAGCGAATTCCGTTGAATTGGGAGAAGCCTGGGGGTTTGAATATAAAACGGTAGCGTTTGTTTGGGATAAGATGATTCATAATCCGGGAAGATATACATTAAGTCAAACAGAATTTGTTTTAGTTTTTAAGAAAGGGAAGATTCCCCAACCGAGAGGTGCGAGAAATGTTCGCCAGATGGTTGCAGTTCCCAGAGGAAAGCACAGTGAGAAACCGATAGAGGTTATTAAAGGAATTACAAAAATGTTTCCACAGCAGGACAAAATAGAATTATTTGCACGTAATAATTTTGTTGGATGGGATAATTGGGGACTGGAAGTTCCTGATTCTAAAATAGAAATATTTACCGGAACAGAATGATCAAAAAGTAATATACAGATGTATTCAAATAGAAAAGGAGGGGTTAAAACCCCCCTTTCTTTTTTATAATATAGATCGGTCGTTTCTTGCTTTCCATATAATCTTTCGACATATATTGTCCGAGCAGTGACAGGAAGATCATCTGTATGCCGTTCAACGCGAGGATCAGGCAGACAAGCAGAAGGATCCAGTTTGCTTTATGTCCGGTGAAAACGGAAACAAGTCCTGTGACAACGGCGGCGATCAGGAGAAACATGCCGATGAAGCCGGGCAGGGAAGCGGGGGCGGAAGAAAATGATAACATTCCGTCCATTGCATAGCGGAACAGAGAGCGGAAATTCCATTTTGTTTTTCCTGCGGCGCGCTCAGTGTTGTGAAACGGAATCCATTTTGTATCAAATCCAACGAAAGAGAAGATCCCTTTCATATAGCGGTTGTATTCTTTGAGTTCCAAAATAGAGTCCGTCATAGCTCTGTTCATCATTCGGAAATCACCTTTTCCGTCTCCCATATCGAGATGACATGCGTTCCCGATTAAGTGATAGAAAGAGCGGGATAAGAACGTGCGGATCGGATTTTCTCCGGTTCGGTCCTCTCTAAGTCCTGCACAGCAGTCGTATCCTTCGTATTTGACAGCGTGATACATGTTTTTAAGCAGAGCGGGCGGATGCTGCAGATCGGCGTCCATAAATACACAGTAGTCTCCCGATGCATTTTGAAGTCCGGCGTACATGGCGGCTTCTTTTCCGAAGTTTCTGGAAAATGTAAGAAAACGGACACGCTCGTCTTTCTCTGTAAAATGCTGAAGGATCTCTGCCGTTCGGTCAGAACTTCCGTCATCTATAAAAAGAAATTCGCAGACAGCGCCTTCGATCGAGGATGCGGCGTCTGAAACCGCGCTGTAAAAAGCGGGGAGAACGCTCTCCTCATTAAAACACGGAACGATAATGCTGATCACATCGTCAGCAGGATTATTTTTGATTGTCATATGGCAGCAGCTCCTTTCTGATCATATTTTGATCCTGCCCATGAGCGGCAGTTTTGAAAACGCGGTATTTGCAGAGCGCATAGTTTCCGATCACGGTTACGACGCTTACGATTAATTTTGAGCCGATCAAAGAAAGTGATAATTGATCGACGGCAAGCCAAAGCAGAACATTTTCGACGAGCAGTGTGATAAATCGTAGAGCAGCAAAGGAGAAAAACTCTTCGGGAATCCGTCTGTTTGACCGAAAGACCCATTTTCTGTTCAGCACATAGGCGGCGATAACCGCGCCTGTCCATGCGATACTGTTAGATGCAATATACGGAACGTGAAAAAATAGAAAAAGTCCGTATAACATGTAATTAACTCCGGTTGTGATTCCTCCGGTAATGATGTAAGTGAGTAGTTCTTTGCTTAAGTAAATTCGTTTCAAAGTCAGTTCCCTCTTTCTTATAATGATTATAGTGAATTTCTTACAGCGCGTTTTTATGGTGAGCCGTTGTAATATTTTGTGTTTTTCTTGAAGTAAAGACTCCAAATGTAAAAATCAGGTAACTTAAATAGCACAACAGAGATATCAGGCTGATGACACAGCCGATTTGTTTTCCGGGAGGAGAAAATCGAAATTCGATCTTATGAGTCCCCTTTTCGATATGTGCTCCTGCAAAAGCTTTATTTATGCGGATAATATCTGTGCGTCTGCCGTCGATGTAAAGCTCAAGTCCGTTTTGCCGCGGAATCGCAGACGCGAGAACCCCGTTGCTTTCTGCATGGATGCTTCCGGAAAAAACAGTCGTGCCTGAAAGGAAGGCGCTGCGTTCGGTTCTGCTGTCACAGACCGCTTTTGTAATTGTGTTCTTGTCGTCGAAAATATGTTTATTACATAAATGCCACTGTACGTTGCTGACAGTGAAATGACCCTTTGGAAAAGTAACCTTTAGTTTTGTCATACCCGAGTCGCTGTCCGCTGAAAACTGATAGTGAAACGTATCGTTTCCGTTTGGGTAAGGCGCAAATAGTCCTGAAAGCTTATTGCGTATGTTGTTAATGTCGATGACAACAGGATCGATCGTTTTATTATCCACCTGGAAAGAAAGCAACAAAATGTTGCCAAAACCTGTATTTTCAACATAAAATGTCAACGATTGTTGACATTTTGAGATTATGTCATACTTATCGGCAGTCTTTTTGATAGTCAAACTATCGGGAAGTTTGCCGTCTGCCGACAGTTTCGGGGCAAAAGGAGTGATAAACTTTCCGGGGAGGTAAACGTCGCTGTCCGTATCAGTGGGAGTGTTTTCTATTATGGTTTTGCGGGAAATCGCTTCCAACTGTTCGATTTGATTGAAACGGTTAAACTCTTTTTCAGAGATTGTATCCGATGTAAAATAAACATTCGGAAGCACGTGTTTATTCTCTGCGACCACCGTGTCTTTTGCCGAAGAATACAGAGGCGTATACCCGGCGGGAATATGATCTTTTTCTGTCTCGATATACCGAACGCCAAGAAGATGAAGCATGAACGGATTATCGGAAGTAAGCAGCGCGATCCGGTTATTGATTCGGATCGGTGTATTCAGCACGTCATAATACAAGTCGGAGTAAGCGCTGTTTGTCACAGAAGAATACATAGAACTTCTTGTTATTTTCGCTTCTGGGGCGCGGTTTCCGTTTGCAAGCGGTTCGGTCAGGCTGTCAAAATGATAGAGCGGATCCATCGGAATTTCCGCAAGTTTTGTGTAAGTTTCTTTTGCCGAAACATCTGCTTTCTTTACCCAGTTTTCCTTTCTGGCAGTTGTAATATACATACCGACCGGGGCGATCAGTATGAGCAGATAGACGAGTAATTCTACCCGGGCAAAAATGCGGGGATTTTTAAACATTTGCAAAATAAGGTTTTGTTTCCGTCTTTGTATCAGGCAAAATAAAAACAGAATACCAAGTTCGATCAAAATCCACGGAAACTGAACTTGACTGAACCAGAGCAGACCAAGCGGAAGCATTACGGCAAACGGATAGAGCGGATACGATGAAACGCGGTCTGTTTCGGTATGCGCTGATTTTAAGTAACGTACGCAGTGCAGGATGAACAGCGGCAGAAACGGAATAAGTATCTTCGGTCTGGCGTAGAGCGTTCCGTTTAAAATGTAAGAAAAGATACCGAACAATAAAACGCTGTCAGGAAAGAACTCTTTTTTGGCAGGATTTTTTTTATTTAATCCGGCAAGTATCGTGTAAAAGCAGATCAATGTAAGCCCCAGTCCGTATTCGTTAAACAAGATGCCGTTCATAGAGATATTCGGTCCGAAAAGCTCTAATATTTTCAAAAGAGAAAATCCGCCGACGCTTCGTCTGTGCTCCATCAGTACAAGTCCTGTCGGCAGAAGGAGCGCCGCCGCCATACAGACGGAAATAAGGGCGGAAGGGATATATCTTTTGAAAAACGAATCTTTCCAAAATGTCTCTTTTTCCGTTCTCAGCCAGTACCAGCCGATCGCGGCAAATGCGGCGATCGCAAAATAGAAGCTGTGCAGGCAGATCAGAAGCATACAAAGAGGGAGAAAGCGAAACTTACGTTTCTTCACGCACAAAAAAGCAAGGATCAAAAACGGCAGATAATTGACAAACATGATTTGACGATGCATATGGAAAAGACATCCCGCAGTCAAAAATAAAACGCTTCCGATGAAGGAAAAGAACGGGGAAATATCCTCGCTTTGCAGCCACATATAACATAAAAGAACGGAAGCGAGATAAAGTGCAAGCATATAGCCGATCAGGATGTAAACCATAGGAATCTGCGGAAACAGACATCCGATCAGAATATCAGGTCTTAAAAATCCATAATAAGAAAACTGATATCCGTTGCTTCCGCTTCCGAGATCGATCCAGTCGGGAAGAAGCGTGTGCTGTTCCACGCAGGCGTCACGGATCGTTTCCGCAAGAGCGGCATGCTGGGAAAACCAGTCCGTATTCGATCCGTAGACGGCGTCGGCAGGCAGAATTGTCGTTGTCAATATAATAAAAAGCAGAATAAGCGCTGCCGGATAAATGAGTTTCTTCATATATAATGCAACTCCTTTAAGTGTTATTTACAGGATTCCCTTTATTTCCTGACATAAACAGGATATTATAGTCGTCTTAATAAATTGTGGAAAATAAAAAGAAGAATTCTTAAGAAAAACCGATAAAATCTTAAAAAAACATTGATTAAATTGACACAAATTAAGTAAATATCACGAAAAGGATATTGGATGTACCGAAATGACAGGGAATATGTTATCATAAAATAGATGCAGACTGTGAAAAACATAACAATTTCACGGGGAAAGGAGAGAATATTATGAAAAAGAAATTTTTCAGTGCAGCGCTCGCAGCAGCTATGGTTGTGACGAGCGTCTTCTCCACAACATCAGTTGCCGGAGCGGCAGAAAATGAAACTGCAGTTCCGTATGGTAAAGTAACCGTTGAGCAGAAAGATAATACTGTTACAATCGGAAACGATGCCATCAAAAGAACATTTTCAACAGCGGACAAAAAATTGTCCACGACTGAAATTGTGAACAAAAGAACTGGTGGAGAAGGAACAACCTTCACTCCGCAAGAAGGAAGTGAAGAATTCGTTGTTAAGACAACGAAAGAGCAAAAAGGATCGATTACCTTAGAGGCAATCAACCGTGACGGCTGGACAGCAACGGCAGACAGCTACCAGAATGCGAGCGGAGATTCAGATGGACCGGCATCTAACTTGTTAGATGGAAGAACAGAGAGTATCTGGCATTCAAATTATGGGGGGACTGGACAAGGTGATCAGGACTATCCGCATAATGTAGTAATCACATTCGGAAAAGATGTGACATTCCAGTCCTTCTCTTATACACCGAGAAAAGAAGGAGAAAACACAAACGGAAATATTAAGGGGTACAAGCTGTACGCATCAACAGCAGAAAACAAACTTGATTATGAATCCGAAGATTGGGGAGAGCCGATCGCAGAAGGCGAATTTGAATATAATGGTACGAACCCGATCTATGTAAACTTGAAAGAAGCATGTACTGCGAAACAGATTAAGTTCGTAGCAACATCTTCAAACAATGGGGAAAGATTTGCCGGCGGAGCAGAATTTAATCTCCACGCAGATAAAGCTCCGGTAGATACGGATGACCGTGCATTTGAGACAAGCGATTTAGAGCTGAAAGACGGCAATGAGGCAGTCAAAGTCGAAGATACAACGGCAACGATCAACGGTAAAGAGAAAACAGGTAAGAAAGTAACATTTTCTTTCAAACCGTACACTCACAAAAACGTAGAGTATTCAATCGACGAAGTAATCGTAATGTACGAAGGCGATCACTTCATGCGTAAATTCCTTGAGATCGACGTGCCGGATGACAAGATGGCAGATGCTGAGATCGACTATATCGACCTTGAGTCTCTGAAAGTGGCAGAGTCCGATGCACAGTGGACAATTCCGAGAGGTCAAGGCGGCGTTGTTCAGATGGAAGAGTTCAAAGCGAACCTCGGACAGCCGATCTACATTCAGGGAATGTTCTTCGGATGTGAGTTCCCGGCAGCGGATACAGAGATCGTAAACGGAACAGGATTTATGCGTTATTACAGTGGTAAGACGTTCAGCAGACTGAAAGAAGATAATCAGTTGACAACAGACGATAAGTATGTGACATGGCAGACAGTTGCAGGTGCGGCAAGAAGTACAGAGCAGGAAGTTATTCAGGCAGACTTCTTCGAGTACATCAAGTCAATCGCAACTCCGTCAGAGTTCCGTACACAGTACAATTCATGGTTCGACAACATGATGAAGATCAGTGATGAAAATATTTTGGCTTCGTTCATTGAAATTGATCGTGAGTTGAATAAAGCAGAAGTTCGTCCGCTGGATTCGTATGTAGTAGATGACGGATGGAACGCATATAATAACGGACATATCCCTGAAAGAGATCATGAAAGATCAGGTGCAGTGGTTAATGATAAGGGATTTTGGACATTTAATGAAAAATTTCCAAATCAGTTGACACCGTCCAGTCAGCTTGTTCAGAAGTTTGGAAGTAACTTCGGTGTATGGGTTGGACCGAGAGGCGGATATAACTTCTATGGATATCTTGCAGATATTCTTACAGCAGCAAAAACAGGAAGTAAAGCTGGAGGATCTATCGACGTTGCTGACCGTGTATATGTAGAAAATTTCGCGACGATGGCAGTTAACTGGCAAAAGGAATATGGAGTTAACTATTGGAAATGGGATGGATTCGCAGATACTGCTCAGTACAATCATTTCAATAATGCAGGCGGAGCAGACGGCGTTCCGGTATACAGTGAGTCAAACCACCATATGGTAGGCGGTTATCATCAGATGTACCATGTGACTGACCTGTGGGAAGCATGGATCGATCTTATGGAAGCGGTTCGTCAGAGTGAAAAAGACGATGAGATCAATAATCTTTGGATCTCTCTTACATGTTATGTAAACCCGAGTCCGTGGTATTTACAGTGGGCGAACTCTGTATGGATTCAGTGTGTACATGATCAGAAAGATGCATCTTTCGGAACGACGAAGATGAACAAGCAGATTACATACCGTGACGCTTGTTACTATGACTTCCTGAAGAACCATCAATTCCAGTTCCCGCTTCAGAATCTGTACAACCATGATCCGGTTTACGGAAAAGAAGGAACAGGAATGACAGCTAATACTGCTACAGATGAAGATTTCCAGAACTATCTGTACATGCTGTCTACTCGTGGAACAGCATTCTGGGAGCTGTACTACTCCGACAGTATTATGACAGACGGAAAATACGAGATCACAGGAGAATTCCTTGAGTGGGCAGAAGCAAACTACCACATGCTCAAAAACTCCAAGATCGGCGGAAAACCGGATATTACAAAACTGAGTAACGGAGATCTGTCAAGTGAGGCACAGGCAGAAGCATACGGATTCTCATGCTTCGACGGAAAAGATGGAATCATCTCACTTCGTAACCCATCTGCAAGCGCAGACAAAGCTATTACGTTTACATTCGACCGTACAATGGGTGTTGCAGAAAATGCAGGCACATTAAACTACTACTTAGAGCACAGCTATCTTCTTTCCGATAAGTCTGCTCAGACAGGTACATTAAAGTATGGTCAAGAATACACAGTGAACTTGAAACCGAACGAAGTGCGTATCTTACGTGTTTCAGACAAAGAAGATACAAAAGCGCCGAAGATCGATAGAATCATGACAGACGGTGCGAAAGAACTTACAGTAAAATTCGATGAGAAAGTATCAGGAAACCTCTTTAAAGTAGAAAATGCAAAAATTTCTTCTATTAAGAAGAGCGCAGACGATACAACATATCACATCGTATTAGCAGAAGCTCCGGCAAACGAAGCGGCAATAAAAGTAACTCCGCAGGATATTAAAGATATGTCGGGCAACAAAGCGACAGAAGCTGCGTCTGTTGTATATCACAAAGACAGTGTGATCGTTGAAAAAGAAGACATTACAGAAGCAGGAGAAATCGCAGCAGCGGACAAATCACTGAATTCTAATAATGGATTCACAGTATATGCAACAGTACAAACAACGGCAACAAATCAGTCACTCGTAAAACAGAACGATCAGTACGAGTTGAAAGTAACAGCAGACGGAAAAGCATCCTTCACACTGAATGGTGCGACAGCAGTTTCCGGCAAGTCAATCAATGACGGAGTAGAGCATAAAGTAGTAGGTGTGAAAGAAAACAACGGTATGCTGAAACTTTATGTAGACGGAACACTGGAAGGATCTGCTTACAACAAAGATAACAGATTCCATAAGGTAGAGAAAGCTGCGATCACAGCAGGTGAAGGTGTGACAGCGGCGGCAGTATACGATATCGCATACGGTTATAATGAAGTGGCTAATCTCGGAGAGCCGGAAGGACTTCCGAAACTTAAACTTACAAATGATATGATCACAGTTTCAGGTAAAAGTGAAGGTGAGAAAGAGCAAGTATTAGATGGAAATAATACAACATTCTGGACAAGTCAGGAAGTAACAGATGGTAATGTAAATAGCAATAATGCATGGATGAAGGTTGACTTGGGAGCTACATATAAATTAGATCAGGTTGATTACACACCGCGTTATTTTAATGCTCAGGCAAATTATTGGCAGTGTACAGGTAATATTAAGAAATTAATCGTAGAGATCAGTAAAGACGGACAGACATGGACTCCGGTAACAGGAGAAAATGGTCTTGATCTTTCAAGTAAGATTACAAATACAAATAACCTGTCATTCTTCCCGGAGGAGATTACATTCCCGGCACAGGAAGCAAGATACGTGCGTATCAGCGGAACAGAGTCTTACCATCATCAGGGAGATAAAGTAAACAAATTTATTACAGTCGGTGATCTTGCAATCTACGGAGAAAAAGTAGAAGCAAAGAACATCGCAAAAGATGCAAACGTAACGGCAAAATGGACAGCAGACGGCACAAACGCAGCAAAAGGCGGCGATAGACCGATGACTATGGCTGTAGATGGAAATAAAACAGATTATGCAAACAATTATGCGGAGTTTGGCGCGGATAACAAAGCTGATTCATCTTACATGCAGGTTAACTTAGGCGCTGTATGTGATGTGGACTCATTGTCACTGTATCGCTATTGGGGTGATGGCAGAACTTATAAAGACACAGTTGTAGCTGTGGCTGAAAAAGAAGAAGACTTCACAAATGGTAAAGCTGTGATCGTTTATAATGCGGATGATACAAATGTTCACGGATTAAATAAAGATAAACAGAGCGAATTTGATACAGAATATGCAGAATCAGCAGATGGTAAATCATGGACATTGCCGACAGGTACAAAAGCACAGTTTGTTCGTGTTTATATGCATGGAACAACGAGTGGAGCAACAACAAACCACGTTGTAGAGCTTGAAGTATACGGAACAAAACCGGAAGAAGGCGAGAAACCGGGCGTAGACATTACAGCATTGATCGACAGATTGGCTGTATTGTCAGCAGTAGACACATCAAAAGCAACGGCAGACAGCGCGGCGGCATTCAAAGCGCTTGTAAAAGAAGGTTACGATCTTGTGGCGACAGGAGCGCAGACACAGGAAGAAGTAGCTGCTATGCTTGAGAAACTGGAAGGCGCAGAAGATAAACTTGTAGACGCATCCGCTCTGAGAACTGCAATCGCAGACGCAGAGAAGAAAGTTGAAACAAGTACAGCATCCAGCGCAGAGCCGGTAAAAGCTAAAATTGCAGAAGCAAAACAGCTTCTTGTAAACGGTACAAAAGATGCGATCGACGCAATGGTTACAGAATTAACTGAAGCTGTGAAAGGACTTGTTGCTCGCGGAGATGTAACAGATCTGAAAGCTTTGATCGATCAGTACACAGAAGAAGATCTGAAAGCAGACGCTCATACAACATCTACATGGAGCGCTTATGAGACAGCTCTGAATGCGGCAGACGCAATCGTGAAAGATAACAGCGACAGCGATCAGGCGGCGGTAGACGCAGCGAAGAAAGCGTTAGAAGATGCACATGCAGCATTGGCAAAACGCGGAAACACAGATGCATTGAAAGCTCTTATCGAAGAGTACAAAGAACTGAAAGAAGCGGATTACACACATGAGACATGGGTGAAATACGAAGAAGCTCTTGAAGCTGCAAATGGAATCGTGGCAGACAACAGCAATAAGACACAGGCAGAAGTAGATGCGGCGAAAGACGCATTGAAAGCGGCAAAAGAAGCTCTCGTAAAAGCTCCGGTAGATCCGCAGCTTGATAAGAGCAAACTGCAGGCAGCAGTTGATGCGGCAAAAGAAAAAGACGAAAACGCATATACAACAGCTTCTTACGAAGCAATGGAAAAAGTTCTTGCAGAAGCAGAAGAACTTCTGACAAACGGTAAGGATCAGGCGGCAATCGATGCGAAAGCAAAAGATCTGAATGATGCGGTTGCTGCGCTTGTAGAACGTGGAAACACAGATGCGTTGAAAGCTTTGATCGCAGAATATAAAGCAGAAGGTCTGAAAGAGGCAGACTACACAACAGATTCCTGGAAAGCGTACACAGATGCGTTGAAAGCGGCAGAAAAAGTTGTGAAAGACAACAGCAATCTTGATCAGGCAGCGGTAGACGCAGCGAAGAAAGCGTTAGAAGATGCTCATACAGCATTAGTAAAAGTAGAGCAGATCAATAAAGAGGCGTTAAAAGCAGCAATCGATGCAGCGAAAGCGGCTGATGCGAACTTGTACACAACAGATTCTTACAAAGCAATGAAAACAGTTCTTTCAGATGCAGAAAAGGTACTGAAAGACAGTAAAGATCAGACAGAGATCGATGCAGCAGCAAAAGCGTTGAACGATGCGGTTACAGCACTTGTACAGCGTGGAAACACAGATGCATTGAAAGCTTTGATCGAAGAGTATAAAGATCTGAAAGAGGCAGACTATACAGCAGATTCTTGGAAAGAATATGCAGATGCGCTGAAAGCGGCAAAAGCAATCGTGGAAGACAACAGCAACAGTGATCAGGCAGCGGTAGACGCAGCGCTTAATGCGTTAAGAGACGCTCGCGTAGCATTGAAGCTTTCCGGAAAACCGTCTGTTGATAAGAGCGAGCTTCAGGCAGCTTACGACAAGTACAAAGATAAGAAGAACGACGGTTACACAGCAGAGAGCTGGGCGAAGCTTGAAAACGCTCTGAAATCTGCTAAGGCAATCTTGGATAACGAGGCTGCAACAGCGGATCAGGTAAAAGCTGCTTTGGCACAGTTGAATTCAGCGGCAGAAGGTTTGACGAAGACTCAGACTCCGCCGAAGAATGATCCGCAGACTCCGTCAACTCCGTCACAGGGCGGAAGCGTACAGACAGGAGATACGGCACATGTAGCTCTGTGGCTTGTACTTGCGGGAATGTCGGTAATTGCTTATGTAGCGGTTAGAAGAAAAAGAGCATAGTGAAAACTTGTCTTTTGATTAAGGCAGTAAACATTTAAGCTTTTATGGAATAGGGCGTTCGGTAACGGACGCCTTATTCTTTTTTGCAGAGACAGCAACATTGTCAGAAAATTCATACAATATAAAAGTAAAATGTAATTATTTAAAGTTTTTTATAAAAATGTATTGACAAAATAAAACTCAGGTGATATTATAAAGACATCCAAAAGAGATACAACAAAATAAAAACAAAAGCATCTCAAAAGGATATTTAACTAAGAAGGCATCGTATCAGTTGCCCGATTAGATTAAAAATAAACGGATAGCAGGAGGGAAAGACCAATGGACAGCGTGATTTCAGTGAATCATCAATATGTTAGTGGTATGGCAAGTGAAAGTTCCTGTGGAGAAGAGACCTTTGCTCAAGGATAGATGATCCGGAATAAAAATAACGAAAGAATTGATCGGAGAGTTGGAAGTCCGGATAGAGATCAGAAAGATTTAACATTTGCAGACATATTGAATATAGATACCACATATAGCAGAATTTCAAAAGATGTGTAAAGAAACATTGAGTAGATTATCATTCGTGCATATCGGGTTTAATATGTGTGGTGGTACCGGAAACAAGGAACGTAAGTGATATGTGATAAGGATACTGTTATGAACTCGAATTTGTTAATTGAAGGAGGGAAGATTTAATAAGCAGGTCTTAATAAATCGACCGCAGATCAAATAACAATGGCAGAGGTCTTACAGGAACAGAATCTAATATTTGCCTCCGATTTAAAAATAAAGAGAATATGAAAAAATTAAATAGATTATAAAAATGCATCTTCAATGTTAATTGAGGGTGCATTTTTTTGACATTGCGAAATGCATATGATAAAATATTGAAAGATATAGTATGTAAAGAAACATAGAAGGAAAGACACTGCCCTGTACAAAACTATTTTTTAATGAGGTGAATGCGGTGGATAAATACGAATATAAATCAAAGACTGAACGGATGCTCGAACTTATGGAGAGCGGCGCGTACAGCAGAGCAGCGGCGATCGCAGATGAAATTGACTGGAGGCGCGTGCGCAATGCAGTGATGTTGTCAAACGTCAGTGAAATTTATGAAAAAACCGGAGAATATCAGAAGGGATATGACATTTTGACGCTTGCATATCAGCGGGCGGAAGGAAGCCGTAAGATTATCAGCCGTCTGTGCGGATTGGCTCTTAAGACGGGAAATGTCGATGAGGCGATCGATTTTTACGATGAGTTTATGCAGATCGCGCCGAAAGACCCGAATCAGTACATTTTAAGATATAAGATTCTCCGCGCGCAGAGGGCGCCGATCGAGCAGCAGATCGAAGCTCTTGAAGAATATAAGAAATCCGAATATATTGAAGAGTGGGCATATGAACTGGCGAAGCTGTATCAGGAAGCCGGTATGACATCAGAATGTCTGGAAGAGTGTGACGATTTGATTCTTTGGTTCAGCGAGGGGCAGTATGTCTATAAGGCGATGGAACTAAAGATGCAGTACAAACCACTGACTCCTTCCCAGCAGGAAAAGTACGATAAGCGTTATGCAAGGACGTCCGAGGAGACAGAGGAGATTCCTGATATTTTTTCTTATGCAGAGGCAGATGAATCCGAGCAGGAGGAAGAAGAAAACGGTTTGCCGGGAGCTGAACTTATGGCTGCCGACTCCGAAGTTGCCGATGCTGATTTCGCTGCCGAACAGCAGGTGAACGCACGAGTTCCGAAGGGAATGGAGGAACTTGTTCCGGACATGATGCCGGAAACGATCTCAGAAGGAGTAAGAGAGATCACTTTGCCGAACGACCCGGTGGAAGTAGATACGGAAGCGTGGGAAGCCGACGAGATCAAGGCGTTAGAAGCGGATTCACCGGCGGAGGATGCAGAGGATCATGTTGAACAGGACGAGCAGGTGCCGATAGATGCGGAAGATGCCGGGCAGACAGAAGACGCATATCTGCCGACGGATGTTTCCGAAGCAGAAGGAGTCGATGAGCCGGAGGAGCGCGTACCGGAAGGAATAAAAGGACCGGATGTGCTGGAGACAACCGCAGAGCCGGAAGAAGAAAGGCAGCCTGCTAAAAAGAAACTGGGAGATACGATGCCGTTAGACGTTGCATTGAGAAAACTTCTTCATCCGGAGTTGGAAGAATTGACGGCAGATGATTTCCAAGACGAGACAGCTCCGATGGATTTTAATTTTGAAGATGAAGAAGAGTCGGAATCTGATTTAACGGAAACGGGAGCGATGGACTTTGACTTTGAAGATGAAGAAGAGCCGGAGTTTGATTTAACGGAAACGGGAGCGATGGACTTTGATTTTGAAGACGAAGAAGAGCCGGAGTTTGACTTGACGGAAACGGGAGCGATGGACTTTGATTTTGAAGACGAAGAAGAGTCGGAGTTCGATTTGACGGAAACAGGAGCGATGGATTTTGACTTTGAGGATGAAGAGGAGTCGGAATTCGGCAAAGAAAAGGATATGGGAAATACATCTCAGATCAAATTCCGTCCGGTAAGAAAAGATGAGATCGAGGATGAAGAAGATCTTGCGGATCTGGAGCAGGCGATCGGAGAGATTGAGTCGGTTGCAGATATAGACATGGTAAGTCGTTTGAAAGAGGAAAAACGCCGCGCCGCATTACAGGCAGAAGAAGAGGCGAAAGCGGAAGAAGCCGCAAGAGCAGAAAAGGCGGCACAAGCAGAAGAAGCCGCGCAAGCGGAGGAGGCAGCGCAAGCGGAAGCGGCCGCTGAAACAAAAGAGGACGATCAGATTACAGGTCAGATCAGTTTGGAAGATATCCTTTCGGGATTTGAAGAAAATGCAGGAGAGGATGAGCCGGTTGAAGAGGGGACGGATGCAGAAGGAGCATCCGAATCGGAACAAGAAGAAGTTATAGATTCAGCAGGGGATACAGCAAAAGGGGATACTATGGAGACGAATAAGAAAACAACACCGATTTTACCGCCGGATATTCAACGTATGATTGATGAAATTGAGGGAATTATCCCGCCGGAAGAAGAAAAGAAAGAACCTACAGGAGTATATCTTAAGAGAAAAGAAGAACCAAGCGAAAACATGGGTCAGGTTGCGGAGGATCTTAGAATCGACGATGATTTTGATGATGACTTTGACGAAGATTTCGACGAGGAGTTCGAGGAAGATTTGGATGACGATTACTTTGAAGAAGACTACTATGAGGAAGCAGACGAAGTGATCGAAGAGCCGGAAGAAGATTACTATGAAGAATCAGAAGAAGTGATTGAAGAACCGGAAGAAGATTACTATGAAGAGTCAGAAGAAGTGATTGAAGAACCGGAAGAAGATTACTACGAAGAAGCGGATGAAGTGATCGAAGAGGCGGAAGGAAACGCAGATGACGAGTATTTCTTCGGGGAAGATGACGCGGAAGAGATTCAGGACATTGAGGATGAGTTCACAGTAAATCCTGATTATTCGGGAGAGGATGACGACAGAGAGATTCCTGATGATGACGAGCCGATCGACATTATGTCGGCGACGACACCGCTTAGCCGTAAAGAGACTGCGAAGCTGATTGCGACAGGTAAGACTGCACCGCTTCCGCTCGATGAGATCTCGGATGCATTGTCAATGGATACCGGTTTTGTCGTACATGGAAGATATGACCTTGAGATGCAAAGCGGTATCGGAACGAGAGCCGGACTTACAGAGGAACAGAAGAAACTGTTTTCTTACTTTGTTCCGGTGCGCGGAATGAGCGAACAGCTTGTCGATGTGCTTGAGCAGGATAAGAACTGTACGAACAGAAAAGGGACTTCGAGAACGGGCAACTTGCTTATCATTGGAAATAAAGGCAACGGAAAAACGGTTCTTGCCGTTGACGTCGTGAAAGCGATCCAGAAGCAAAGAGACATCCGTCAGGGCAAGGTCGCGATCGTGACAGGAGATTCTCTGAATAAGAAGAAGATCAGCGATATTGTCGAAAAACTTTACGGCGGCGCTCTGATCATTGAGAAAGCGTCCAAAATGAATGAAAAGACAGTTGCGCGTCTTAATAAAGCGATGGAGCAGGATACAGGCGAGATGCTGATCGTCTTGGAAGAGCAGAGAAAGCCGCTTGACAGACTGTTGTCATCGAACAGAGAATTCAGGAAAAAATTCACATCAAGACTGGAAGTGCCGATTTTCATCAACGATGAGCTTGTTACGTTCGGTCAGACGTATGCGAAAGAAAACGGATATCACATTGACGAGATGGGAATTCTTGCGCTGTATAGTAAAATTGATTCTCTGCAGAGAGAAGATCATTTTGTGACGGTTGCGGAAGTGAAAGAAGTTATGGATGACGCGATCCGTCATTCTCAGAAGGCGTCCGCGAAGAAATTGATGCGGAAAGTTTTCGGAAGAAATACAGACGAGTCAGACCGTATTATTCTTTCTGAAAAAGATTTTAATATATAAAGAAGCATGATAATAGACTATAATTTAAAATGTGTG
>OODP01001288.1_pt1 | contig 16044 bp, 11 predicted proteins | sample 1671011 | NCBI WGS metagenome assembly OODP01 (sample SAMN06348113, study PRJEB24527) | human gut metagenome | biome: human gut; feature: ankylosing spondylitis patient; material: feces | host: Homo sapiens | place: China | collected 2015-10
GGACTCTCTTTGGGAGCTACAAAACCAACCCAATTTCCATTCTCATCAATCATAAACTTCTGAAAATTCCACTGTACCGGCGCATCTTGCTTTCCGTTCAGCTTCTTCTCTGTCAACCAGTGGTAAAGCGGAGCCATATCTTTACCCTTTACCGATATCTTGGCCATTATCGGGAAGGTAACATCATAGTTCACCGAACAAAATTTGGCGATCTCTTCGTTTGTCCCCGGCTCTTGTCCCATGAAGTTATTGGCAGGAAAGCCGATAATCACAAAATTCTGATCTTTATACTGATCATACAACTCCTGCAACTCTGCATATTGCGGAGTCAGTCCACACTTGGAGGCGACATTCACTACCAGCACCTTCTTACCTTTCAGACCTGACAGTGGATACTCTTTGCCATCTATGGTCTTCACTGTGAAGTCATAGAATGATTTATTCTGAGCAGCCATCGACAGTGAAAGTACCAAGGCTGCTACGAAAGAAAAAAATGCTTTCATATCTTATTATTTGGTTTATCAAATAATTAACAAGCAGCCCCGGCAGAATGTTTGAAAGCAGCCTACTCTTCAGACATGGAATAAGGTTTAGCTTCTTTGGCAAGCCCCCTCTTTTTATTCGGAGAAGCAGCCATATCAAACTCAAGTGTTCCTCCCGCCAAAAGGTCGGCATGAGTAATATACATCTTATCGTAAACCTTTCCGTTCAGCTTCACCTGCCGGACATAGCAATTACGATCGCTCACCTTTGGCGCTTTTATTTCGAAAGTGCGGCCATTGGGCAGATTCATACGGATATACGGCAGATAAGGTGCTCCCAATACATATTGGTCAGTACCCGGGCAAACCGGATAAAATCCCATTGCCGTAAACAGATACCAGGCAGACATCTGGCCGCAATCGTCATTGCCGCCCAGGCCGTCAATATCATTTTTATACATCCGGTTCATGACCGTCCGCAGCCAGTATTGCGTCTTCCAGGGTTGGGAAGTCCAGGCATACAGATACGGAATGTGATGACTGGGCTCATTGCCATGTACATACCCTCCTACCAAACTTACTTCAGCAATATCTTCATTCTTTTCGTAATATTTGCGGGGAAGTGCCATTGAGAACAGTGTATCCAACCGACTGACAAACTTCTTCTCACCTCCCATCAAACGAATCAATCCGGCCACATCATGAGGCACGTGGAAAGAAAAATTCCATGAATTTCCCTCTATAAATCCTTCCCCGTAAGTCTGCATTGCATCAAATTCCTTCCTGAACTCTCCGTTGCTATAACGGGGACGGGCAAAACCAACCGAAGTGTCGAAAACATTCCGGTAATTATTCGCCCTTTTCTTATAAAGATCGGCCAACTGGTCGTCTCCCGCCAACAGAGCCGTCCGGTAAATAGTCCAATCGTCATAGGCATATTCCAATGTAGTGGAAGCAGCTGTCCCACTTTGATCGAAAGGTACATAACCCAATCTTTTATAAGCTTCAACTCCTTCGTAATAAGGAACATTAGCTGTATGATCCATTGCCATCAAAGCCTCCCCGACAGATATATCCGCTCCTTTGGCAACCGCATCAGCCAAAGCAGACACTGCATGATAACCGCTCATACACCAGCCTTCATTGCCCATCAGACTCCAAACCGGCAACATGCCATGTACACTTTGCTGCTGATGACGGATCATAGACTGCACCATGTCCGTATTCTGCCGGGGTTTTAGCAAGTTCAAGAAAGGGTGCTCCGCACGATATGTATCCCATAATGAGAAGATAGTATAATTGGTAAATCCTTCGGAAGTATGGATATTATGATCGAGTCCACGATACCGACCGTCTACATCCATATAAACGGACGGGTTAATCATGGTATGATACAATGAAGTATAAAACATGGCCAACTGATCGGGAGTTCCTTTGGCTTCGAGTACATCCAACTCACGATTCCATGCAGAATTTGCCTCGGCAACCAATTGATTGAAAGTTTTTCCGGCAGCCTCTGCCTGTAAATTCTTTACTGCACCTTCTGTGCTCACAGCCGAAAGAGCGACTTTTATCACTAGCTCCGGATTCTGCCGGGTATCGAAATTAAAGTAAGCCACCAGCTTCCGACCGGTCATTTCCGGGAAATTACGGTCGGTATTAAACCGCCGCCAAAAGCCTTTATACAGAGCTTTCCCTTTATCCGTATACCCATAATCCTTGATGGGCTGAGACAAAGAGATGGCAAAATATGTGTAATTGGTACGTGCCCATCCGTTCGTTATACGATAGCCCGTCAGTAATGTGTCATTTTCCACACGTAAATTAGCCCATAGAGTTTTTCCATCATAGTTGTAGATTCCGTGTATCAGGTCAAGAATGATGTGTCCGTCCGCATTATCGGGAAAAGTATATTTATGTATTCCTACCCGTTGAGTAGCTGTCAGTTGTGCCTTTATGCCATAATCAGCAAGCTCCACTTCATAATACCCCGGACGAGCAACCTCTGTGTCATGACTGAAACGGGAACGGTATCCCTCGTCAGGAGTACCGGCTCTTCCGGGATTCAACTTCAGTTGACCTGTGGCGGGCATAATCAAAATATCACCCAGATCCGAATGTCCCGTACCACTCAGATGGGTATGGCTGAATCCCACAATTGTCGGATCATGATACTGATATCCGGCACAATATTCATACGCATTTTTTTGATAAGTTCCATCTATGTTGTGAGGAATCGTATCTGTATCCGGACTTAACTGTACAAGTCCGAACGGAGCACAAGCACCGGGAAATGTATGCCCCATACCATTGGTTCCGATGATCGGGTTGACAAATGCACATACATCCGGCACTTCTGCCGTCTGCTGGGCCATCACTGTCGTAAATGCCGGAAGGAATGCCAGCAAGGAAAGTACTTTTTTCTTCATAATCTTATCTTTGTGATGTGTTGTTGATATGCAAAGATAGTTTTTTTCAGCTATTCCAATTCACTTCATCTCCACATTTTGACATTTCACCAGTCAATCTTTCCAACTCACAGTTTTCTGTTAACAATAAATATCCCGGCAACTTACCTTTGTACCGACATTCAAACACTTAAAGACTATGTTTAAAGCCATTGTACGTTTTTCCATAAAAAAGAAATTATTTGTAGGACTTACTACACTCTTCCTTCTTATCGGAGGCATATATGCAATGTTGACTCTGCCGATCGATGCCGTACCGGACATCACCAACAATCAGGTACAGATCGTAACAGTCTCTCCCACACTTGCCCCTCAGGAAGTAGAACAATTAATCACGATGCCCATCGAAATTGCCATGAGCAATATCATGAACGTGGAAGATATTCGTTCGGTAAGTCGCTTCGGATTGTCGGTGGTAACAGTCGTATTTAAAGAAAGCGTACCGACCCTCGATGCCCGACAGTTAATTAACGAACAGATTCAATCGGTAGCCGGAGAAATTCCACCGGAACTGGGCATGCCGGAAATGATGCCCATCACTACCGGATTGGGAGAAATCTATCAGTACATCCTGAAAGTAGAACCCGGCTACGAAGATAAATATGACGCCATGGAACTACGCACCATTCAAGACTGGATGGTGAAACGTCAGTTATCCGGTATACCGGGTATTGTAGAAATCAACAGTTTTGGCGGCTATCTGAAGCAATATGAAGTAGCCGTTGACCCGGATGCCCTTTTTTCATTGAACATCACCATCGGTGAAGTATTCGAGGCGCTGAGTAAAAACAACCAGAACACCGGAGGGAGCTACATCGAAAAAGCCAAAAACGCTTATTACATCCGTTCGGAGGGCATGATCAGCCGCACTAAAGATATCGAGCAGATTGTGGTTGCCAACCGCAACGGCATCCCGGTACACATCAGCGATGTGGGCATTGTCCGTTTTGGAGCACCCAAACGTTTTGGAGCAATGACCAAAGACGGAAAAGGCGAATGTGTGGGAGGTATCGCCATGATGTTGAAAGGGGCCAATGCCAATGTAGTCACACAAGAGCTGGAAAAACGGGTAGAAAAGATACAGAAACTATTACCCGAAGGAGTAAGCATAGAGCCGTATCTGAACCGCTCGGAATTGGTAAACCGGAATATCTCTACCGTAGTGCACAACCTGATTGAAGGAGCTATTATCGTATTTGTGGTACTTATCATCTTTTTGGGCAACATACGTGCCGGACTTATCGTAGCTTCAGTCATTCCGCTGGCTATGCTGTTCGCATTCATCCTTATGCGTATTTTCGGAGTGACAGCCAACCTGATGAGCCTCGGCGCTATTGATTTCGGTATCGTAGTAGACGGTTCCATCGTGATAGTAGAAGGCATACTTGCCCACCTATACAGCAATAAACTGAAAGGACGCACTTTATCGGGAACCGAAATGGACGAAGAAGTGGAGAAAGGTGCTTCGGGTGTAGTACGTTCGGCTACATTCGCCGTATTCCCTATACTGACACTGAGCGGAATCGAAGGAAAATATTTCACTCCGATGGCAAAGACATTGGTATTCTGCATTATCGGCGCACTGCTTCTCTCCCTGACTTATGTACCCATGATGGCTTCTCTTTTTTTAAAACACACCATTATGGTAAAACCTACATTTGCGGACCGTTTCTTTGAAAAACTCAATGTCATATATCAACGGTGCCTGCATTTCTGCCTCCGCTTCAAATGGCAAACAGTTACCGTGGCCTTCGCTACTTTAATTGGTTCTTTTCTGCTTTTCGGACGACTGGGAGCTGAATTTATCCCTACTTTGGACGAAGGGGACTTTGCCATGCAAATGACATTACCGGCCGGCAGCTCACTTTCGGAGAGCATCGAAGTTTCCAATCAGGCCGAAAAATTATTGATGGACCGGTTCCCGGAAATCAAACATGTCGTCGCCAAGATAGGTACAGCCGAGGTACCCACCGATCCAATGGCAGTAGAAGATGCCGATGTAATGATTGTGATGAAACCCTTTAAAGAGTGGACCTCTGCATCGAGCCGGGCGGAAATGGTAGAAAAAATGAAAGAAGCCCTCCAGCCCCTGGAAAATCGTGCAGAGTTCAACTTCTCACAACCCATTCAGTTACGTTTCAATGAACTGATGACCGGAGCCAAAGCCGATATAGCTGTCAAGTTATATGGTGAGGATACTCACAAACTTTACGCAAAGGCGAAAGAAGCCGCCCGCTTCGTCGAACAAGTTTCCGGGGCTTCCGATGTCATTGTCGAACAGACTATGGGACTGCCCCAACTGGTAGTGAAATACAACCGCGGAAAAATAGCCCGATACGGCATTAATATCGAAGAATTGAATACAATGATCCGCACAGCCTATGCAGGTGAAGTAAGTGGCGTCGTATTCGAAAATGAAAGAAGATTCGATTTAGTAGTACGCCTTGATCAGGAAAAAGTGGCGGACCTCAACCTCGACAAGCTCTTCATACGCACTTCGGAAGGCATACAGATTCCTGTCAGCGAAGTGGCAAGCATCGACTTGGTGAACGGGCCGCTCCAGATTAACCGCGACGCCACCAAACGCCGCATCGTAATCGGAGTCAACGTACGTGATGCCGATATTCAGCAGGTAGTATCAGAAATACAACAGATACTGGATAAGAATATCAAGTTACAACCCGGATATTACTTTGAATACGGAGGACAATTTGAAAATTTACAGAATGCCATCCGTACACTAACCATTGTAATACCGGTAGCCTTGATGCTGATTCTGCTGATTCTGTTCTTCGCCTTCAAGAATGTGACCTATACACTGATGGTATTCTCTACAGTACCATTATCACTGATAGGCGGCATTCTGGCACTCTGGTTACGCGGACTTCCGTTCAGTATCTCAGCAGGAGTAGGATTCATCGCTTTGTTTGGCGTAGCGGTACTAAATGGGATCCTGATGATCAATCACTTCAACGATTTAAGAAAACAAAATAAATATGCCATGACCACCAATCAGATTATAAAAAGAGGGACACCCCACCTGCTACGTCCGGTATTTCTCACCGGACTGGTAGCCTCACTGGGCTTCGTACCAATGGCCATCGCCACATCTGCCGGAGCAGAAGTACAACGCCCTCTGGCAACAGTTGTAATCGGAGGATTGATTCTATCCACTATATTAACGTTGATTATCCTTCCGATCTTTTATAAAATAGTCAATGCGGCAAGTGCCGGTTGGAAACAGCCTAAGAGACGGTTGCATCTGTTCATCCTGCTACCGGCACTTCTGCTGAGTGCCACCGCCACAGCACAGGCCCCACAAACCGTCAGCCTGGAACAAGCGATAGAGATAGCCAAGCAAAACCACCCAAGACTGAAGATAGCCACAACGGCCATCCGGCAGGCACAAGCCGGACGGGGAGAAATTGTAGAAGCGACTCCCACCACATTCAACTATTCGTGGGGACAGTTGAATGGTGAAAATAAGAAAGACAAGGAAATGGCTTTCGAACAGAGTCTGGGTTCATTGTTGACGCCGTTTTACAAAAATGTACTTATCAACCGACAGGTACAAACAAGCACTTACTACCGCCAAATGGTCGAAAAGGAGATTACGGCAGAAGTAAAGCGCGCATGGGCCTATTATCAGTATGCCTCCGGGATGTCTTCACTCTATCACGACCAAGACCGGATGGCTGCCGAATTAAGGCGTATCGGTGAGTTGAGATACGAACAGGGAGAAATCACCTTATTGGAGAAAAACATGATGACTACACTGGCAGCCGATTTACACAATCGACTCTTCCAGGCACTAGAAGAGAAAAAAGTAGCTTTGGCCCGCTTTCAATGGAGTTGTTATGCAGATGACCCGATTACACCGAAAGATACGATGATGACACTCTTCCCCACCGATTGTGAGCAGAGAAGTACCTCCGAAACCCATCTCGGATTCTTCAATAGCCAAGCTTCCGAAGCACGGGCAATCTTGAATGTAGAACGCAGCCGTTTCTTTCCGGAATTAAGTATCGGATACAGCCGCCAGGATATTTTGCCACTGAAAAATCTAAATGCCTGGATGGTGGGTGTATCCTTCCCGATCTACTTCCTGCCACAAAAAAGTCGGATCAAACAAGCGAAATTAGCAGTTTCGGCAGCACAAATACAGGCCGAAGCCAACATCCGAGAATTGAACAATAAAATAACAGAGTTGAGTGCTGCCTTGCGACGTTACGAAGAAAGTCTCCGGTTCTATACTTCGTCGGCACTCAAAGAGGCAGACGAACTGGTCAAAACAGCCAACTTACAATTACAACACAGCGAAACCGGTATTGCGGAATTTATCCAGTCGGTCAGTGCTGCCCGTGAAATACGCAAAGGCTATATCGAAACTATATATCAATACAACATAGCTTCTTTAGAATACGAACTTTATCAATAACCTATTGAAACATAAAAAGAAAATGAAAAAAATATTTTATCCGGTCCTCTTATTGGTTCTTGCGGCATGCAAGAACCCTGAACAGACATCCGAAACCATAGTTCCGGCTCCTGCTATTGCCGACATCCCGACCGATACTGTTACGACCCAAGTAGACGGAATAACATCGGCTACTTCAAAGCCCAATCAAGTATCTTTCAACGGCACCATTGTATTGCCTCCCCAACGTCAAGCTACGGTGGCCCTCACTATGGGAGGAGTAGTGAAACACACCTCACTCTTACCAGGGCAACAAGTACGGCAAGGTGCGCTGCTGGCAACACTCGAGAATCCCGACTTCATCGCACTGCAACAAACCTATCTCGACAGCCATGCCCAAGCAGAATATCTGCAGGCCGAATATGAACGGCAAAAAACTCTCTCGACCGAACAAGCCGCAAAAGAAGTTTCAACAGAGCAAAGCAGACTATCTGTCAATGAAAAGCAAGCTGGAAGCTACGGCAGCACAGCTTACCCTATTGGGCATCGTCCCGGAAGAGTTGCTGAAAAGCGGCATTCAGCCCTTGCTACAGGTAAAGGCTCCCATCAGTGGTTATATCAGTGATGTAGCGATGAATATCGGTAAATACATCCAACCGGGTGAAGCACTTTGTGAGGTCATCGACAAATCAGCTCCCCTGCTTTGCCTGACAACTTATGAAAAAGACCTGGCAGATATGAAAGTAGGTAGTCCCGTCCAGTTTCGGGTCAACGGTATGGGCAAAACAGTGTTCAAAGCTACCCTGGTCTCCATCGGTCAGAAGGTGGATGAGGTAAGCCGTTCGCTCGAAGTATATGCCCGTATCGATGATGTCAACCAACAGTTTCGTCCCGGCATGTATGTAACGGCGAGAATACAGAAATAATCCGGTGTATTGTCTTATCTTTGTCCCCATGAAACGAATCCGAGCTATATACAACGATAAATACCTCCTATCCACCCTCATCATCTCACTGGCAGTGGCGGTGCTTATCCATTTTCCCGAATCAGTCTCTCTTTTTGACGGATTTGAGAGTCATACCCTTTTTCCCGGGATGAAATTCGCTGATGTAGCCAACGAGATCCTCTTTACCTTTTTGTCATTGCTGATTCTGTTTGCAGTCAACACCCGACTGTTTCATTTCAATCAGACCTCAATGAAAATCACATGGCAAAAAATTATTCTCTCTTTTGTACTAACCTGGATATTAAGCAATTTCCTGGGACAATGCTTTGTATATTTGCACAAGACATTTGATATTCCCGCTATAGATGCCATGGTGCACCACTACCTGCATCCATTACGCGATTTCATTATGTCTAGCCTAGTGACCAGCAGTTGCTATATCATCTACCTGATCCGTCGCCAACAACAAGTAATTGTTGAAAACGAACAATTAAAGGCAGAAAACATACGCAACCAGTTCGAAGTGCTGAAAAACCAACTGAACCCACACATGCTTTTCAATTCGCTCAATACGCTGCGTTCGCTCGTTCGTGAAAATCAAGACCGGGCACAAGATTACATCCAGGAACTGTCACGCGTATTACGATACACATTGCAAGGCAACGAGTCGCAATGCGTCACTCTACGTGAAGAAATGGACTTTGTGTCAGCCTACATCTTTCTCCTTAAAATGCGTTTTGAAGATAATCTGCGATTCGAGATCAATATAACTCATAATTCCGAAGAGTATTTGCTTCCCCCCATGTCCATACAGATGCTGATTGAAAATGCCGTAAAGCATAATGAAATCAGCAACCGCCGTCCTCTTACCATCACAATCGCGACCGATTCGGAAGAAGGACTCCTGGTAAGCAATCCCATACAGTCTAAACTGACAGCTACAACCGGTACCGGCATTGGGCTGGTCAATCTCGACAAACGCTATCGCCTCTTGTTCCGACAAGAAATACAAATCACAGAAGACAGAAACTTCACCGTTCGTATACCCCTCATCCGGAAAGACCTATGAAAGCAATCATCATTGAAGACGAAAAAGCAGCAGTACGAAACCTGACTTCACTACTCGGCGAAGTCTGCCCGCAAATAGAAATCGTAACGGAACTCGACAGTATCGCCGATACCATCGAGTGGTTCACCGATCATTCAATGCCCGATCTGGTATTTATGGATATCCACCTGGCAGATGGGTCGGCATTTGAGATCTTTGAACACGTCCACATCACCTGCCCCATCATTTTCACTACTGCCTATGACGAATATGCCTTACGGGCTTTCAAAGTCAACAGCATCGATTATTTACTGAAACCTATCGGAAGACAGGATATAGAACAGGCATTAGAAAAACTGACCCTGTTCAGTTCCGGCAATTCCAAACCTACCGGTCCGGAAACAAACGAACTTGTGAACCTGATGCGTATGTTAAAAAAGCAGGAAAGCTATAAAACCCATTTCCTGATTCCGATAAAAGGCGATAAACTGCTCCCCGTTTCGGTTGATATGATCCTGTTGTTCTACATCAGAGATTGCCAGGTGAAAGCTGTTCTGACAGACGGGATGGAATATTCATTCCCACAAACCCTCGACGAATTGACCGAATGTCTGGACCCGACACTCTTTTTCCGGGCCAACCGCCAATATCTCCTTTCACGGGAAGCCATCAAGGATATAGACCTCTGGTTCAACAGTCGTCTTTCCATCAATCTTCGTCATTCGGTATCAGGAGAGAAGATTTTAGTCAGTAAAGCACGTGTAGCTGAATTTAAAGAGTGGTTCAGCGTTAAATAATTAAGGAATAAAAAACAAATATTAATGCACGCTTGCAGAATACTCCTACAAGCCGTATCTTTGTAACCCTAATTCTAAATACTCAAATATGGCTTTCACCAACAACGTAATGATTGTGCGCCACAAGTTGCTGGCAAAATTGGTAAATCTCTGGAAAGAGAACAAATTAACGAATGAAATTGACAGACTTCCCATTGAACTGAGCCCTCGCCGTTCACGCCCGCTCGGACGCTGCTGTATCCACAAAGAGCGTGCTGTATACAAATATAAACTTTTCCCGTTGTTGGGTTTCGATATGACAGACGAAACGGACGAGCTCACTCCACTTTCGGAATACGCACGCCAGGCGTTGGAACGTAAAAACAAACAGAAAGAAAAAGAGGCGTTTAAGATCTGCCTTGAAAAAATCCGTAAGCATGGACTGGAAATGAAATTAATCGACGTTGAGTACACTTTTGATGGGAATAAGATATTATTTTATTTCACAGCAGACGGAAGAATTGATTTTAGAGAGCTTGTAAAAGATCTTGCCGCAGTATTTCGCACAAGGATCGAACTTCGTCAGATCGGAGTGCGTGACGAGACGAAGATCCGCGGGGGGATCGGTATCTGCGGGCGGCCGCTTTGCTGCAGCACATATTTGACTGAATTTTCCGCTGTGTCGATTAAGATGGCGAAAGAACAGAATCTGTCTCTGAATCCGACGAAGATATCAGGTGTGTGCGGAAGGCTTATGTGTTGTCTGACGAATGAAGAAGAGACGTATGAGATGCTTAACAGCCAGCTTCCGTCAGTCGGGGATGCGGTTACGACAAAAGACGGACTTACAGGAGTTGTCCATTCATTGAGCGTTCTGCGCAGATTGGTAAAAGTAATCGTAAATTTGGAAAACGATGAGAAAGAGATCAGAGAATATATGGCGGATGAGCTGAAATTTAAACCGAGACGAAAGAAACAGAAAGTTACAAAAGAAGAGATGAAGCAGCTTGCGGAACTTGAAAAGGAGTAGGTAGCGGCATATGAGCGGACAAAGGAAGGGGAAAGAAGCGGTTCTTTTTCCGGGCGAGCGACTGGATGATCTGCAGCTTAACGGTCTTGAATTGATTCAGGATCCGAAGAAATTCTGTTTTGGCGTAGATGCTGTTTTTCTTTCGGATTTTGTGAAAATAAAGGCGGGGGAGCGGGCTCTTGATCTGGGAACAGGGAACGGGATTATACCGATACTGTTGTCTGAAAAGACGCAGGGACGTCATTTTACAGGTCTGGAAATTCAGCCGGAGATGGCAGAGATGGCTCGAAGAAGTGTAGACTATAACGGTTTAGAAGATAAAGTGGATATTGTGACAGGCGACATCAAAGAGGCGGCGGAAATATTTAAGCCGGCCTTTTTTGATGTGATCACGACAAATCCGCCGTACATGATCGCAGATCACGGACTTCGCAATCCGGCGGACGCCAAGGCGATCGCACGGCATGAGGTGCTTTGTTCACTTGATGATATTTTGCGGGAGAGTATGCGCCTTTTGCAGGATAAGGGAAGATTTTATATGATACACCGTCCATTCAGGCTGACGGAGATTATGATTAAAATGAATTATTATAAAATTGAGCCGAAACGGATTCAGTTTATTTATCCGTATCTTGATAAAGAGCCGACGATGGTAATGATAGAAGGCGTACGCGGGGCAAAGCCGCGTATCACGGTAGAACCGCCGCTTGTGATTTATAAATAAAAAGAAATGAAAAGGTAAAATAAATAAGAATTAAAAAGATATAAAAAAGAAATGAAAAAACAAATAAAGAAATAAAAAAAATAGACAACAAGAAAAGAAAACAGAAAACAAAAAGAGACGAAGAGAAAAACAGGAGGGAAAGATGGCAGGAACTCTCTATTTGTGTGCGACGCCCATCGGGAATTTAGAAGATATTACATTTCGAGTTCTTCGAGTGCTTCGGGAGGCAGATCTTATCGCGGCGGAAGACACACGTAACAGCATTAGGCTTTTGAATTATTTTGAGATTGAAACGCCGATGACGAGCTACCATGAATACAATAAATTTGATAAAGGAAGAGTGCTTATAGAGAAGCTTTTGGAAGGAAAAGATATTGCGCTTATTACAGACGCGGGAACGCCCGGGATCTCCGATCCGGGAGAAGAGCTTGTACGTATGTGTTATGAAGAAGGGATTACGGTTACTGCTGTTCCCGGAGCTGCGGCGTGTGTGTCTGCACTTACGATCTCGGGACTTCCGACAAGAAGATTTGCGTTTGAAGCTTTTCTGCCATCAGATAAAAAAGAGCGGGAAGTTGTCTTAAGTTGTCTGGAAAAGGAACAGAGGACAATCGTTTTGTATGAAGCTCCGCACCGTCTTATCAAAACATTGAAGATGCTGGGAGAGCGGCTCGGCGACAGGCGGGTAAGCGTATGCCGGGAACTGACAAAACGGCATGAAACTGTGTATAGATCGACTCTTTTGGAAGCGGTTTCTTATTATGAAGAAAATCTTCCGAAAGGGGAGTGCGTTCTTGTAATTGAAGGATTGAGCCGTGAAGAGATCGAGCAGGAAGAGCAAAAGAAGTGGAGTAATCTGTCGATCGAAGAACATATGGAGTATTATCTGTCGCAGGGAATCGATAAAAAAGAAGCGATGAAGAAAACCGCAAAAGATCGAGGAGTGCAGAAAAGAGAAATTTATAACTATCTTGAAAAACTAAAAAGTGGTGAAGGAAACTAAAAAATAACCGATACCGGAGGTTATCCGATATCGGTTATTTTGCCGTCTTTCATAAATACGATCTTTTTGCCTAATGTGCGGGCTTCCAAAGGATCGTTTGTTACATATAAGACGGTAATTTTAAGTTCTTCGTTAATTTCGAGAATATCACAAAGCATCTCTTTTCTTCGTTCAGGATCTTGACGCGCAAAATCTTCGTCTACGAGGAGGACTTTCGGCTGGCAGACAATCGCGCGTCCGAGAGCGACTTTTTGCTTGTCTCTTTCAGAAAGCGCCTTGATCTTCTGCCCCAGAACTCCTGAAATCCCGAGAAGTTTGGCGGCATCGTTTACACGGCTGTCGATAATGTTGCGGGGAAAATCCCTCAGACGCAGACCGAGCGCCATGTTGTCGTAGGCGTTAAAATGCTTGTAAAGCGTATAATTTTGGAACGCCATCGCAAGCCGTCTGTCACGCGGCAAAATATCGTTTAATAATTCATCACCGAGATAAATCTTACCGGAAGTGATATCCTCTAATCCGCCGATCATGCGGAGGATCGTAGATTTTCCGCATCCGCTGGGACCGTGAAGAGTAATGAATTCGCCGTTGTCAACACGAAGACTGACATCATTGACGGAGACGAAACCGTTTGAGTAAATTTTCGATAAGTGTTCTAATGTCACACTTGCCATAAAAACACCTCCATGATCACATTATAGTAATATATTAGCATAAAGCGCCTCGGTCTACAATCCTAAACAAAAACCGATGTTCAAATACCGAACCGACGTTCAAGTCTTAAGCCGAGCCATACTCAAATCTTAAATCGGACCGACGTTCAAGTCTTAAACCGAACCATATTCAAAGCCTTAAATAAAACCGGCACTTAGATGCTGCTCAGGTTATGCGAGGAGGACGCTTGCGGCAAGTCCCGCGAATGTAGCGATAAGCGCACCGGCGAGCGTGTAGCGGGATTTTTTGATTCCGGCAGTCATAAAGTAAACACTCATCGTATAGAAGATTGTCTCTGTACAAGACAGCGAGATCGATGCGATCATACCAAGACGGGAGTCTGTGCCGAATTGTTTGAAAATATCGAGGAGGAGTCCTGTCGCTGCAGACGAAGAGAACATTTTTACGATAGTAAGCGGAACGAGTTCGCCGGGAAAACCGATCCTTCCGGTAAAGTTTTCAAGCAGACCGGAAATGAAATCAAGGAACCCGGAAGCGCGGAGTATTCCGACGGCCGCCATAAGTCCGATAAGCGTCGGCATGATCCGAACGACTGTAAAAAAACCGCTTTTTGCTCCTTTGATAAATGTTTCGTAAACATTGACCTTTGCGGACAGACCGTAAACGATGATGCTTAGTATAAGGAACGGAACAATATAGTTTGAAATATAGACGAGAAGCTGCATAATAAACCTTCCTTTACAGAATGTACGGATTATTTGATTATATGTACGGCAGGAAGATCCATTCCTAAAATAAGAAAAAGCAATGTATATTAAGGCCGGATATAACATAGGATGCAGTAAAAGAAGATTCGGGGGTTATTATGCCGATATGGAAATGTAACGGCAAAGAGAAAGTAAATAATAATCAAAAGAAACGAATATATTTCAAAATTTTGAATCTTTTGCTCGTTATAATACTTGTATTTTCTGTGGCGTCAGTGGGCGGATGCTCAATGGAGAGTAAGCAGGGAGCAAAAGGTGCGAAAAGCGCAGGAAAAAGGCAAAGTGAAGATGCAAGATTTGAAGAATACACGGCGGAACTATTCTGCAAAGAAGTGTCGGCAAATACAGTGAGTCTGCATTATACGCTTAAAGCGCCGGAAAAATATGGGATTGAAGCAACTGACGCTACATTCGGTCAGTTTGAAAGAGAGCCGGAAGCAGTCAAGGCGGCGGCGGAAAATATGCGTCAGGCTCTTCTTGGATTCAACTATGATGATCTTAACGTACAAAATAAGATTACATATGACATTTTAAATTATCGGTTAAAGCTGATGAAAAAGAGCGCGGATTATACAATGTATGAAGAACCGCTCGGGCTTGTAAGCGGAGCGCAGACGCAGCTTCCGGTAGTTTTATCAGAATATCGTTTTTATGATAAGGAAGATGTGGAAGTATATCTGGCGCTTGTAAGACAGACGGAAGAATATTTTGAAGAGATTATGATATTTGAAAAGAAAAAGGCAGAGATGGGTTTGTTCATGCCGGATCAGGCGGTGGAAACAGTGATCGGGCAGTGCCGCGCCTTTTTGGAAATGGGGAACGGAAATTACTTGTATTCGACGTTTGCAGATCGAGTAATGGAATTAAATACATTGACAGAGAAAGAAAAAAGTGACTACATACAGGAAAATGCACTTGCAATATCCGATTATGTGTTTCCTGCGTATGAGCGTATGACGGAGGAACTGGAACAGCTCAAAGGATCGGGTAAAAATGAAAAAGGTCTTGTATATTTTCCGAAGGGGAAGGAATATTACGAACTTCTTGCCCGGCAGTCAACCGGTTCAAGACGTTCGGTAGAGGAACTAAAAGATTTGACACGCAGACAGATAAACGAAGATCTTACGGCGATGGAGCAAGTGCTCGGTCTGACAACAAAGGAAGCTAAGGAAGCTGCGGCGGTGATCACAGATAAAAAGGCAGAGCAGATATTGGAACAGTTAAAAGAAGGATCGAAAACTGCGTTTCCGGAACCGCCTCAGACAAAGCTGGAAGTAAAGTATGTTCCGGAGGCAATGGAGGAACATCTAAGTCCTGCGTTTTACATGATACCCGCGATCGATAATTCACAGCAAAACGTGATCTATATTAACAGGGCGCGCATGGGAAACGATATGACGCTTTTTACGACACTTGCTCATGAAGGATATCCGGGACATCTTTATCAGACGATTTATTATGAAAGTACGCATCCTGATCCAATCAGAAGTCTTCTTGATTTCGGCGGATATGTGGAAGGATGGGCGACTTATGCGGAAATGGGCAGTTATTATCTGATGGGGCTTTCCAAAGAGCAGGCGACCCTTTTACAGAAAAACGCCTCTATCATACTGGCGCTTTATGCCCTTGCGGATATCGGAATCCATTATGACGGGTGGAGCGTCGAAGATACGGAAGCATTTTTTAAAAACTACGGGATTACAGATA
>OODP01001291.1_pt1 | contig 15999 bp, 14 predicted proteins | sample 1671011 | NCBI WGS metagenome assembly OODP01 (sample SAMN06348113, study PRJEB24527) | human gut metagenome | biome: human gut; feature: ankylosing spondylitis patient; material: feces | host: Homo sapiens | place: China | collected 2015-10
ACAAAGCTGAACAACTAATTAATGAAGCGATGACTAATCCGGAAACAAAAGATGAAGCAGCCACATGGGATGTAGCAGGCTACATCCAAAAAAGGATCAACGAAAAGGAAATGGAAAATGCCTATCTGAGAAAGCCGTATGATACAATTAAGGTATATAATAGTATTCTGAAAATGTATGATTATTACCTTAAATGTGATGAACTTGCAGAAGTACCCAACGAAAAAGGTAAAATTAAGAATAAATACAGAAAAGCTAATTCTACTGCAATGTTGGCAGAACGCCCTAATCTGATCAATGGTGGTATCCAGTTTTTCAATCTCAACAATAGCAAAGAAGCGTTGAAATTCTTCGGAACTTATGTAGAATCAGCCTCTTACCCTATGTTAGAAAAAGAAAATCTTGCTGTATCAGATACTTTATTGCCTCAAATTGCTTATTATGCTACATTGGCTGCCAATGGGGCAGAAGACAAAGATGCAATTCTGAAATATGCACCTATTGCAGTTAAAGATCAGGAAAATGGTGGAATAGCTATGCAGTTATGGGCAGATGCACTAAAAGCAAAAGGTGATACAGCCAAATGGGTAGAATCTTTACAAGAAGGAATTATCAAATTCCCTGAAAACCAATATTTCTTTGCTAATCTTGTTGATTACTATAGCAGTTCAAATCAGCCCGAAAAAGCAATGGAATTCGCGGATAACATGTTGGCTAAAGACCCTAATAATAAGCTTTATTTATATGTAAAAGGATACCTGTATCATAACATGAAAGAATATGATAAAGCAATTGATTTCTACAAAAAAACGATTGAATCTGATCCAAATTATGGAGAAGCTTATTCTAATCTAGGCTTAGTATTGCTAATGAAAGCACAAGATTATGCAGATCAGTCAACCACTGATGTAAATGATCCTAAATATGCAGCTGCACAAGCAGAAATTAAGAAGTTCTATGAAGAAGCTAAACCTTATTACGAAAAGGCCAGAGAACTGAAGCCAGACCAAAAGGAATTGTGGGCTCCAGGTCTTTATAGAGTATACTATAATTTAAACATGGGTCCTGAATTTGATGAAATTGAAAAGGTTATGAATAACTAATTCTCATTTTTAATATAATAATAGAAGGCTGGTATTATTTATCAGCCTTCTTTATTATAAATCCATGCCTTGAGAGGGGTGTTTTATCAGCACAAGATAAAAGTAAAGAGAGTGACTCCAAAAATAAAAGATATATTATGAGATAATAAAAGAAGGGCAATTTATTTTTGAAAAATAAATTGCCCTTCTTTTATTAAACATAATAGTGATTATTCCATTATCTTAAAGAGAATAATTTCAAGCGCCTGATCATCCTCATCCATTAATAACAAGAAGCGGTGTATCGGAATGGAAAATCATCTTTCGAGCAATACTCGGATTAAATAAACGAGCAAATATGTTCCGTTTATAAGATGTCAATGTAATTATATCAATCTGATTAGTTTTAATGTACTCATCAAAACTTTTCAGGAAATCATCATTCTTCACAACATCATATTGGATTTCAAGTTCCGGATATTGTTTTAGAAAATATTCCTTAATCCCCGCCAACTTAATTTCATTCCAAGTATCTTTTGAATCTTTCGCATCTGCAAGATAAATCAAAGAAACAATAAAGCTAAATGGTTTCCAAGCATTTATGAATGCATCAAATGCTATTAAATCACGTTGATCAAAATTTGTGATAAAAGCCACCTTTCTGACTGATCCGAATTCTTTAAACGGTGTATTCTCTGGAATCGCTAATACAGCGGTACGGCTACGATCAATAACCTCTGCCGTAACACTACCAATTAAATCGGCATCCTTTTGGTTCTTACCACGAGTACCCATTATGATAATACGTGGGCGTTGCTCTTTAGAATAACGCAATATCTCTTCTTCAGGAATTCCCTCACGCAATATACAAGTATATTTCACATCAGGAAATTCTCCAGTAACAACTTTTTCCTTAATTTTGTCAGATAAAGAATTAAGGTCGGCATGTACTTTCTGAAGAATCGTTTTCACGGTTTCTTCATCACTTATTTGATAGTTAAACACATCACCATAAGGTAATGATGACGCATAAATAGGTGTAAAATAGACATGTAGTAATAAAACTTCAGCACCATACGCTTTTGCCAAATTGAATCCTAATTCACAAGCTTTCATTGAATAATTTGAAAAATCCACAGGAATCAGAATCTTTTTATTGCCGTCTTCAACCTTAGGAGTCTTCTCTCCCACTATACTTTCAGCTAACCAAACTGAACTCTCGGTTATCTTGAGCGCACGCGGCAAATCACTCTCTTTAATGCGTAACCTTACTCCTGATGAAACAACAGGTTGTATTTGATTTACATTATGTATATAAGTCTCTATGCCCTCATTTTCAAGAACATTCTTCAATATCTGAGCTTTCGAATAAGTCAGAATAGCTAATGTCACTAATTTGTCTTCCATAATTCATTTGTATTTATGATTTTAACAAATAAGAAATCCCAATTGTTTTCCAATTGGGATTCCGCAAGTATATTTTAAATTAAGCTTGCACAGGTTCGGTAGCTTCTTCTCGTTGCATCTTCATATTCAACTCATCAAGTATGCTAAGAGCCCGATCAAGTACGGTAGTATCATCAATCATTACTAAACCACCGTCCGGACCGGGCTCAAGATGTATTCCGACACTTTTACCTTCTTTAAAATTATGGCCTCCGAAGAAATTACGCACTGTGTCTACGTGCAAACCTAGTTCATCAGCTATTCTATGCATGCTACCGCTGGGCAATGAATCTTTAATTTTACGAAGTTCATTGAATGTTATTGTCCTCATGTCACATAAATTTAATGGTTATTACTAATGTGATTTATCACGCTATAAACTTAAGGAAAAAAAAAGATAAAACAAATTATTTACCTGTTTTTTTTACTAATTTAGGTAAAATACATTTCTATCAAAAGAAGAGATGAAATAAGTGAAAATGAATGCTCGAAATATCAACCAGATAATCAATCATTTATTTAAACCGGTAGTTGAATAGAAAGTATAAAACGAATGAAAAAATCCTCATACGGAAACTTCCGTGTGAGGATTTCATCTATATATTATAAATCTTATTTCAAATAATTTCTATTGATGATGAAGGTACCCATCCCACCTTTCCATCCTCTATACGAATCTCCTTCCAGCCTTTCATAGAAGCATCTTTAATGGTTACCTTATGCCCTTCATGAAGTATGAAAAGACTTGTTCCACTTTCACTTGGAGTACTGCGAACCGTTACACTAGGACTCATAACTATAGCGCTATCACGGTTCTGTAAACTGTCCTTTTGTTCGCTTGCAAATACATTTGCCAAAATAACAGCAATTAAAAAGACAATGCCACAGATAAAACTGGCTTTCTTCAAAACGACTTGTTTAGAGAAAATAAAGAAATACAATGATGCTATCAATAAAATAAAGCATACTACACCACACACAGCCCAAGCATCTACGCTCATACTGTTTATCAGCGACTTCGTCCAAGAAACAAAAAATATTTCAGGTATCGGCTCCACTTTATCAACAGTTTTAGCCCGTGCAACTTCCAAATTTGCACGAATATCACCATTTCCAGGCTGCAACAACAAAGCACGCTCGTAATTTAGTATGGCTTTTGCTATATCACCAGACTTATAATAACTATTTCCAAGATTATAATACAAGTCTGCTGCTTCTCCTTTTGTCAATAGAGCTTCGTATACCTGTATTGCAGAAGCAAAATCATTCTTCATGTATGCACTATCTCCTTCTGCTTTCGTCACATTTTCAAGTCCTGAAGATATTTGGTGCGTTCCTACATCCAATGAATCAACTTCATTGATTTGAATAGAATCTTCAGACACCTCCTGTCCCTGTCCAAAAGAAGTTACATACAATAATAAACTGAATGCAAAAAACAATATTTTTTTCATGACCGACTTCTTTTTTAGTGTTTTATTGAATTTTCCATTTTACTCATCACCGCCAACGAAGAAGAATAAACTTTATCCATAGCTTGATTTTCATCCCCTGGTGCAAAACGTGCAAATTCACATTCATTTAATGCTTTAAGGAATTCTTCAATCAAGTCATCACTTACTCCATAATTTCTCAACTTCTCTTCAACATTATCTTTCGACAGTCGAGAAACGGGAATATTCAATTTATCGCTTATATATCCCCACAATGCTTTTAAGACTTCGTCATAGAAAGCATCTTTCTTGTTTTCCGCAAGCAACATACCAGCCTGCTTCATCCGCTTCGTAGCTACTTTATTAGCCTTCTTAGTTCGCATTTTAGCCACATTCGCATTTTCTGCAGCCTGTTTCCGGTAAATAATAAAGAAAATAATGAAAGCTATTGCCGGAATCAAATATAATAACCAATAAGTCAAAGTATTATAGAAAAAGCTTCCTTTAGGATGCAACGTAACATCTTTCAACTTGATATAACGGATATCTTCTCCTAAAACTTTCAAGTCTTCTTTGTTCGTAAAGTTTGCAATAACCTGATCTGCATTACCTGCCCCCTTCTCGACATTGATTTCATAATCCTCAGTCTTCAATGTTTTATAAGTTTTGGACTTAATATCAAAATAGGAGAATGTCACGGCCGGAATCTTATAATTACCAGCATGACGTGGAATAGCTAAATATTCGATAACCCGGGTACCTGATAATCCTTCAGAAGTCAAACGAACTTTACTATCTACTTTCGGATCATACACTTCAAAATCTTCCGGGAATTCAATCTCAGGATTAGACAAAAGCTTCAAATTACCTGTACCCGATATTACAAGCTTTATGGTAACTGCGTCATTTGTTTTCACTTCTTTACTATTGATAGAAGAAGTTATACTGAACTCTCCCACTCCACCAGAGAAATCAGCAGGCTTCCCTGCCGGAAGCGGATTGACATTGATTGTGATTACAGGCGTAGTAAGCACTTTCTTCACTTCGACCATATTAGATCCACCATTAAAGAAAGCATCAAAAGGGTCTGCACTCCGTATCGCCTTTGCAACAGAAGCATCAAAACGTGCGGGTTCGATTGTCAACTTTCCAGCTTGCTGCGGGAACAGCACAAATTGCCTATAAACTGTAGTATGATAATTTCTTCCTTTGTAATTCTCCTGAGACCAGCGTGCATTACTTGGCCGCTCAATCTCCTGTGAATGAAAGCCTTTAAAATCAGGCAATTTTACATTATCAAAAGCCAATTGGGATTCACGGGTGTATATTTTGTATGTTAACAGAAAAGCTTCCTGCTCGTAAACGGTTGTTTTGCTTGCCGTTGCAGTTACAAATAAATCCTGATTGGAGACACTCGCAGCTGAAGAAGAGTTTGAAGATGCATTTCCTCCTCCCTGATTTCCCCCTGCAGAGCCTGTATTCTTATCTTGGGGAAGTACTTTTATCTTCACAGAATTGGATACCATTTGATCACCATCTGCTGTAATGGTAGCACCCGGAATAGAAAATTCACCCTCTGCTGTAGCCATCAAAATATAAGTAAAAGTTACGCCTTTTTCTGAAGACACAGCACCATTGACTATTTGCGTATTACTAAAAGTACTTCGTGTAGGCCCCATCAATACATCGAATCCTTTGATGGAAGGTACACGAAAATCCCTCACTTTCTGTGTTGTCACAGTATAGGATAACCTGAACTGATCACCTACCACCACCACGTCCGGTGCAGATGCAGTAAACGACACTTTATTGTCAGCAAATATGCTGGTTGCTGCCGTAATCAAAGCTATCAATAAGAAAATCAGTTTTCTCATTTCTCTTGAAGTTTTTATTATCTTATTTTTTTATTTACCAATCTTTCTCCAAACGCCCTCCTTGGATAACTTGCTGTTGTTTCTTAACTTTATCCTGGGTCTCTTTTTCATCCTGCATTACAGAATTCAGCAATTGCTCCGCGTTTTCTTTCGACATTTCATTGTCTTTTTTCTCCGGTTTAGGAGGTTGCTGTTGTTGATCATCTTTGTTCTGATCTTGTTTATCCTGATTCTGCTTCTGATCTTGCTTGTCTTGATTTTCCTTATCCTGATCTTGATTTTGATCCTGATTTTGTTGATTCTGCTGCTGATCTTTCAGTAACTTCTGTGCAAGTGCCAAATTATAACGTGTCTGATCATCTTTCGGATTATTCCGTAAAGACATTTTATAGGCTTCAACTGCCTGCCCATAGTCTTTACCGGCTTGAAAAAGTACACCCATATTATGATAGATATGCGCCAGTTTCATTTTATCTTTTTCTATTTTACTAGCAGCAGAATACTGTTCCATCGCATCCTTGAATTTCTGCTCCTGAGAAAGTGTATTCCCTAAATTATACATAGAAACCGTTGATTTAGGATTTGCTTCCAATGCCTTACGATAATTTACCTCCGCATCAACAAACACACTGTCTTTAAAGAATCGATTTCCTTTCCGTATATAGTCTCTCTCAGCTTTCTGAGCAGATGCTCCGGCAGCTAATAATACAAACAAAGCAAACAGAATATATTTATTACTTCTTGACATACTCATAATTACTTTTTATTAGAGAACAAGTGAATGTTCTTAAACAACTGATTCTTACGTTCCAATATCAACATTTCAGCTAGCAGTAAAAGGAAGATGATCCACGCCACTGCCTGAAACTGCTCGTTAAATTCAGTATACACTTTCGACTCAACATCCGTTTTCGCCATTTTGTTGATTTCCTGGTTAATAGCTTTCTGTGCTGAATTAGAATTATCTACGCGGACATAGATACCTTTTCCATCTTTAGCTATTTCCTGGCACATTGCTTCATTGAGCCTGGTTACGACCACATTCCCATCCCGGTCACGTCGAAAATCGTTGGTACCTGCAACGGGTATTGGCGCACCGTCAGGAAGCCCTACGCCCAATACGCTCACTTGAATGCCTTTCTCGGCAGCTGCTTTAGCTGCTTCTACAGCACCTCCTTCATTATTTTCACCATCCGTAATCACAATAATAGCTCGTCCTACACCTTCTTGTGGAGTGAAACTACGTGCCGCCAAATTGATAGCAGCCCCAATAGCTGTTCCCTGTTTAGATATCAAAGAAGGATTGATAGACTCCAAAAACATTTTAGCAGAAATATAATCACTCGTTATCGGAAGCTGCGTAAATGCATCTCCAGCAAAAACAATCATACCTACTTTATCATTCTCCATACCATCAACAAGCTTAGATATCAACCGTTTAGCTTTTTCCAAACGACTCGGTTGAACATCCTGCGCCAACATGGAGTTTGATATGTCGAGCGCAATTATCACTTCTACTCCTTTGCGCTTCACTGTTTCAAGCTTTGAGCCAAACTGAGGACGAGCCAATAATACGGCAAACAGCCCTATAGCGGCAAAGACCAACCAAAATTTCACATCCGGACGGTATTTTGAGACATCCGGCATCAATTGAGCCATCAATACCGGATCGCCAAAGCGACGGATTGCTTTACGTTTCCTATAATTCGAATATAGGTAGAAAGCAGCCAGCAACGGCAATAGCAGTAGCAGATACAAATATGCAGGTTCTTCAAATCGAAACATCTTTTTATCTAATATTTATCAAATTACAATGTTCTTAATATTTAAAAGATTAGCGAAGCATCACTTATGACCAAAATCATTATTCAGGCTACGGAATCTTTTTCAGAATCGAGTTGCGCAACAAAACTTCAAGCAGAACGCACAAGAAAGCAGCCAAAGCAAACCAACGATATTCTTCTTGGCGTTTGCTAAACTCCTTCACATTGAGTTTCGTCTTTTCAAGTTTATCGATTTCCTCATAAACCTCTTTCAGTTTAGAGTTACTCGTTGCACGAAAATAGTTACCATCTGTAGTTCCAGCGATCTCAGTCAAAGTCTTTTCATCAATCTCCACAGGTACATTGACATATTGTACCGTGTTACCAACAGGATAAGGATATGGTGCCATACCATTCGTGCCCACACCAATGGTATAAACACGAATACCGAAGCTCTTTGCTATTTCAGCAGCCGTCAATGGAGAAATATCTCCCGTATTATTAGTACCATCGGTAAGCAAAATAATAACTTTAGACTTGGCTTTGCTATCTTTCAAACGAGTCACAGCATTAGCAATTCCCATACCTATTGCAGTACCGTCAGTAATAAGTCCGCACTTGATTCCCTGAAAAAGATTCAATAGCACAGCATGGTCGACTGTCAAAGGACATTGAGTAAAACTTTCAGCAGCAAATAATGTCAGACCGATATTATCATTCGGCCGTCCATTTATGAACTCCGCAGCTACCTCTTTGGCAGCCTCCAGACGATTAGGCTTCAAATCTTCCGCCAGCATACTGGTTGAGACGTCGATTGCAAGCATTATATCGATACCCTCTATTTCGCTATTTTGCCAGCTATCCGTTGTTTGAGGTCGTGCGAGTACTAATATAATCAGCACCAAGGCGATAATTCTCAATCCAAAAGGCACGTGAAGCAGATAGTTCTTATAACTTTTCGGAGTATGAGCATACACCCTTGCATCCGATATCTGGAGTGTTGCCTGACTCTTCTTCCACTTGAGGACATACCATACAATATACGGTATGAGCAATAGCAGCAAAAATAAATATTCAATATTGGCAAAAACCATTCTTTTTATGATTTATTCCCTATCGGTCGCGACCATTTACGGCTTGAACACTAAGGTACGTTTACTATTTTCTATTTACGATCAAAGCTACTCTTTTATGCAAAAAGATTATAGAGTTGCATACCGATATAAATAAAGGTTGCAACAAGTGCCGCTGACAGTAAAGTTATACCACAAATCAACAAGACTTTAGTCCGCAGCGAACGTTTCTCTATAATAGTAATTTCTGTTGGTTGCGGTTTCAAATTCTCCTCATCCGGCTGCTTCGTTTCATTAATGAAATCAATGGCATTAATCAAATTCGCATCATTCTCATTCATTTGAGGGTCATGTTTTGCGAATTTAACCAAATCAGCTGTTTGAAATAGTTCCTTTAAATCAGAAATAGCCTCTTTATCATTCATTTCCAACAGTTTATCGATAATTTCCGAGGAAGTCATCTCTAAAGCATTAAAACCAAAACGATCTTTAATATACGTACGAATGGCATCTGTCAATTCTGTGTAATATTCCTTCGAGCGTCCTTTCTGCCAAATTTTCTCTCCTTTGATACGTTCGATTTCTAGCATTGCTGCTTGGTGAGGCGGTAACTTCGGTTCGACCTTCACCTTACGTATAATAGGTTTGTTATCACGAATACGTATGATAAAATAAATAAGCAAAGCCAACAAAGGCAGTGCCAAAAAAGAACACCCTAGCAAACCATACCAGTCTTCCCAGACAAAAGGAGCTTTCATCACAGTTTTTTGACCAAAGAACTGATCAGGATGCAATGTATCCACAGGCATCGAATAAACTTTCAGAGCCAATGCCCGCGATTTATATTCCTTATTATCTACCGATACAACCATCGGAGGCAAATAATAAAGGGCAGAGTCGAATGAAGTAACCGTATATTCCTGTTTGATCAGCATTCGTTTATTGTCATTCAGGTATTGCGTATCCGGTTTGGCTATATCTATTATTTCAACTCCACGCACCAATGTATCGGTATATACAGGAAATACCGCACGTTGTTTCGCGTCCATAGCTACCTGCAACTGAATCTTTGCTTGTTCACCAATAAGAATCTGCAAAGAATCAATCTGCGCTTCTACCGTGACAGACTGTGCAGCAACTTTGCCCGATAATAAGAACAACAATAATATAAGAAAACTATTTCTTTTCATCTCTTTCCGTTAATTTCGTTTGGCAAACAAATTCATCAATGCTTTCACATAATCCTGATCCGTACGCACAGATACAGAATCAACATTGCTTTTAGTAAAAGTATCATTCAGTTCGGCCTGCTTGTTTATCCACCAATCGTGATGTGCCCGCCGAACTGCTTTGGATGAAGAATCAATCCATTGCTCATGTCCGGTTTCAGCATCTTTTATTTTCATCAGTCCTATCGGAGGAAGTTCGGCCACACGCCTGTCATATACCTGAACAGCTACGACATCATGTTTCCGGTTAGCTATTGTCAATGCGTTTTTAAAGCTTTCCTGATCAATAAAATCCGATAAAATGAAAGCCGTACAACGTCTTTTCATCACATTCGTCAGATATTCCAATGCAAGACGAATATTAGTGCGACGGCTTTCTGGTTTAAAATCAATCAATTCGCGGATGATATAAAGAATATGCTTACGTCCTTTCTTGGGAGGAATAAACTTCTCTATCCGATCCGAAAAAAAGATGACTCCGATTTTATCGTTGTTTTGAATGGCCGAGAAAGCAAGCGTTGCTGCGATCTCGGTCACCATATCCTTTTTCATCTGTTTAACCGTACCAAACTCCAAACTGCCGGAAACATCCACCATCAACATGACCGTCAACTCGCGCTCTTCCTCATAAACCTTCACATAAGGTTTATTGAAACGCGCAGTCACATTCCAGTCAATGTCACGGATATCATCGCCAAACTGATATTCGCGCACCTCGGAAAAAGCCATACCTCTACCTTTAAAGGCCGAGTGATATTGGCCTGCAAAAATATTATTGGACAATCCGCGTGTCTTAATTTCAATCTGGCGAACCTTCTTTAGTATTTCACTTGTTTCCATTTATCTAATTGAGAATTGAAGATTAATAATTGAAAATTATTCATTTCCAATTATCATCAGGGTACTTCAACCTTGTTCAGTATCTTACTGATAATTTCGTCTGAAGTCATATTGCTAGCTTCTGCTTCATAAGTCAGTCCGATACGATGACGGAGAACATCATGTGCAACGGCACGCACATCTTCCGGAATCACATACCCGCGACGTTTGATGAATGCATATGTACGAGCAGCCAAAGCAAGATTGATAGATGCACGGGGCGAACCTCCAAAACCGATCATATCTTTCAATTCCTTCAAATCATATTTTTCCGGGAAACGGGTAGCAAATACGATATCAACAATGTAACGCTCAATCTTTTCATCCAAGTATACCTGGCGAACCACCTTGCGAGCCTCTAAAATCTCATCTGCCTTTAAGATAGGCTTCACACTGAATTTCTCGCCATTGATGTTTTGACGAATAATCAGTTTCTCTTCTTCCTGTTTCGGATAGTCAATGACAACTTTCAGCATGAAACGGTCGACCTGCGCCTCCGGAAGCGGATAAGTACCTTCCTGCTCAATCGGATTCTGTGTTGCCAGTACGAGGAAAGGTTCTGGCAAAGCAAAAGTTTCCGTACCAATAGTAACCTGTCGTTCCTGCATGGCTTCAAGCAAAGCACTCTGTACTTTGGCAGGAGCGCGGTTAATTTCATCAGCTAGTATAAAATTGGCGAAGATAGGTCCCTTTTTCACTTGGAAGGACTCATCCTTCTGGCTGTAAACCATTGTACCGATAACGTCAGCGGGTAATAAGTCCGGTGTAAACTGTACGCGACTGTATTTCGCATCAATCAGCGAAGCCAACGTTTTGATTGCTAATGTCTTTGCCAAACCCGGAACACCTTCCAGCAATACATGTCCATCAGAAAGAAGTCCGATAAGTAATGACTCTACAAGATGTTTCTGACCAACAATGATCTGATCCATGCCTGTTGTAAGATTGGTAACGAAAGCACTTTGTCTTTCAATCCGCTCATTCAGCTCGCGGATGTCAATTGATTCAGCCATAAATACTTAATATTATATTGTTTAATTATCATTTAAAAAGACAAGCCTGCAACTACGCATGTAGGGCTTTTAATTCGATTCCAAAAGTACGCTATATTATTAACCATTGCAACTAATTTTTATTAAAAAACGATGTGAAGTCTTTAGATTAAGGTACTTTTATACGGTTAATAATTTAATAACACAACTACACCCGAATGGGCTATCATGCGCATCCGGGTGTGGAATAAAAGTAAGTTATTTCTTCACTAATTCCGGTATTTTTATAGTCGTACCATATGGCACATTATCGGGATTTTTTATTATGTCCGGATTATGTTTCACGATATAAGGCCATAAAGCCTTTGTTCCATAAAAGCGTAATGCAACTTTAGTCAATGTTTCTCCCTCTTTTATAGTATACGTGGTTTTAGTTCCCGTAATGATATACCCTACAGAATCCGGTTTAAAAGGAGCTGGTTTAGATACATTCTTACCTTCCTTATTCGATACCTGTGGTTTATCGTTCTTCTTTACCATATCCGGCTCTTTCTTTACGGGAGCTATAGGAGTCTGTTGTTTCACAGAAGGAACAACTTCCGCAATCGTATCTTCTTGAACGACCGTATCCCGGGGAATAACCGGTACAACCGATTCAGGCTGATCAACTTTATGCTCCACTTGTTCCGGCTGATTTCCCGATTCAAACAAATCCGGGTAGTAAATATAAAGCAGCGCACCGCCACAAAGCAGCAATACAACGATTATAATTGTAATTAAATAAGGTATAGGGGATTTTTCCGAACGATCAACTTTCTCCGGGATAGCTTGCTCCGGCAGTTTTTCATCAGCTACCACTTCCGGAACTGCCTTTACCGGAGACTCAGAAAGCTCTTTGGCAATTATGTCTTCGGCCGACGCCTGTGGCTCCACTGATTCGCGCTGTGGTGAAACCGACATTTCTACCGGTTCATTCAAAACTGCCTGCTCGGTAGGGAGGATAGCTGTTTCGATTGGTACTTCCTGATCCGGTACAGTAGCTTCATTATTGGTTTCTTCCTGTATGGATTCCTGCACATCTTGAGCCGTAATCTCTTCCTCTACTGTTTCCTCATTTTCATCATCAAATTCACTACTTACAGGAGTATCTTCCAAAACAGTGCTTTCATTCAGTACAACTGTCTCAAAATGAGCAAAAGGCTTGTTGATAATGTCACGTAATGAATTGTCCGGTGTAAAAGAAACCTTCGTATAACCTGGTATCTGGAAACGTTCACCCGTATTGACATTCACACTTTCACGACTTTCCACATCAACAAGTTTAAAAGTGCCCAGACCTTTAATTTTCACATATTTATCTTTCTCTAAGGCTTCTTCTATTAGGAGAAAAAACTCTCTGACAAACTTATCGGCATCCTTCTTATTCATGCCATGCTTATTGGCCAATAAGTCAATAAAATCCTGCTGATATAATCTCTCATTCATAACAAAGAGTTTTTTACTTAAACTTTTCTTTTAGCTGCGCACCGGGCCTGTACCCCAAAACCAATTTAGGTGGCACGAGCATCCGGAGTTTAGTCGTAGGATTGACCGTAATGCGTTCCGCTTTCTTTTTCACTTCAAAAGTTCCAAAACCTTGTATCGTAACGATATTGCCCTCCTCCAACTGTTGGGTCATCCCCGACAGCAAAGAAGACATCAATTCGGAAGTATCTTTAATGGTATACCCCAGCCTATGCGACAGTTCTGAAGTAAATTCTTTATTATTCAAATCCCAAAATTTTAAAAGTTCGACGCTATATTAGCCAATTTAAAGCATATAAACAAATTCATCGGGAAAAATATTTAAATAACTTCGCCAAAAAGGTCGAAATCATCGGAATTAACTACTTTTATCTGGTAAAAGTTACCAATAAGCAACCTATTCCCCGCGCGATTTATCAGCACTTCGGGATCAACCTCCGGTGAATCGAATTCAGTACGCCCTACGTAATAATCACCTTCTATACGATCGATGATCACTTTCATTTGCATCCCTACTTTCGCTGCGCTCAATTCTGCGGAGATACCCTGTTGGATATCCATCAGCTCATCGAGCCTTGCTTGCTTCACCTCTTGAGGGATAGAGTCCTCATAATGTTCGGCAGCGTAGGTTCCTTCCTCTTCCGAGTATGCAAAAGCACCCATTCTGTCGAAACGCGCTGTGCGTACAAACTCCTTCAACTCTTCAAAATCGGAGTCTGTTTCTCCCGGATGCCCTACCATTAAAGTAGTACGCAAATGTATGCCCGGAACTTCTTTCCGAAATTGTTCGATCAGCCGGTAGGTATCCTCTTTCGACACATGCCTGCGCATGCGCTCCAACATATGGTCACTGATGTGCTGCAAAGCGATATCCATATACTTGCAAACGTTATCACGTTCGCGCATCACACGGAAAAGATCTGTCGGGAAATGCGCCGGATAGGCATAATGCAAACGAATCCATTCCACGCCCGGAATATTAGAAATACGCTCGATCAATTCAGGTAACATCTGCTTCTTATAAAGGTCTACCCCATAATAGGTTAACTCCTGAGCAATCACCTGAAACTCTTTTACGCCTTTTGCAACCAGATACTTCACTTCATCCAAAATTTCTTCCATCGGACGAGACACATGCCGTCCCGTTATGATGGGAATGGCGCAATAAGAACATTTACGATCGCACCCCTCCGATATTTTCAGATAAGCATAATGCTGCGGAGTAGTTAGAGTTCGTTCTATATGCAATTCATCGTGATACGCTTTTCCTAAATCTTCCAACAACTCTTTCCAATTAAATTTCCCATAAAATTTATCTACTTGAGGAATCTCAATGGCAAGTTCTTTCAGATAACGTTCGGACAGGCAACCCATTACAAAGAGTTTTTCAAGGTTTCCCTCTTCCTTTTCCTGGGCAAACTCTAGGATCATATTAATAGACTCCTCCTTTGCATCGCCAATAAAACCGCACGTGTTGATCACGGCTATTTCACCCTTCGGCTTCTCCGCATCGTGAGTTACATCGTATCCCGCCTCTTCCAACTGACGCATCAGTTGCTCCGAATCTACCAAATTTTTAGAACACCCTAAGGTAATGATATCTATTGTTTTTCTTTTCATGAATTTTCTCCAAACAGGGAATCAACAAATTCTTTCTTACGGAACACCTGAAGGTCTTCCATGCCTTCCCCCAATCCGATGTACTTCACAGGGATTTTAAATTGATCCGAGATACCGATCACCACCCCTCCTTTTGCCGTACCGTCCAATTTCGTGATGGCCATTGCAGTCACTTCGGTAGCCAATGTGAACTGTTTAGCCTGTTCGAATGCATTCTGCCCGGTAGATCCATCGAGTACCAAAAGTACTTCATTCGGTGCATCCGGCACGACTTTCTTCATCACGTTTTTTATTTTAGTCAACTCGTTCATCAGTCCGACCTTATTGTGCAGACGACCGGCTGTGTCGATGATAACCACATCGGCATTATTGGTAACAGCAGAACTTAATGTATCATATGCCACCGAAGCCGGATCAGAACCCATCTGCTGTTTAATAACAGGAACCCCGACTCTATCACCCCAGATCACCAACTGTTCGACGGCAGCCGCACGGAAAGTATCAGCGGCACCCAGATATACAGATTTTCCCGCCTTTTTAAACTGATAAGCCAACTTACCGATAGTGGTGGTCTTTCCTACCCCATTGACACCTACCACCATGATGACATATGGCTTCTTGTCCACAGGGACATCAAAATCGGCAACATCTTCCGAGTTATTCTCCGTCAGCAAAGCAGCTATCTCATCCCGGAGGATAGTATTAAGTTCTTGAGTATTAACATACTTATCATTGGCAGCACGCTTTTCAATTCGTTTGATAATGTTCAATGTAGTCTCTACACCGACATCCGAAGTAATAAGCACTTCTTCCAGATTATCCAGAACTTCGTCGTCCACTTTCGACTTCCCTGCTACTGCACGGGCTATCTTGCTGAACACACTTTCTTTGGTTTTAGATAATCCTTTATCTAAAGTTTCCTTCTTTTCTTTTGAGAAAAAACTAAAAAATCCCATGATACTTGCTATTTGTATAATACATTATGCTACAAAGATATAATAAAGTAATGAAAAACTAAAAAGTGAAGCAAAGAAAATGAAAAATTATGTCCATGAGATAAACAAGCGTTTATTTTGACTCCGGG
>OODP01001293.1_pt1 | contig 15939 bp, 18 predicted proteins | sample 1671011 | NCBI WGS metagenome assembly OODP01 (sample SAMN06348113, study PRJEB24527) | human gut metagenome | biome: human gut; feature: ankylosing spondylitis patient; material: feces | host: Homo sapiens | place: China | collected 2015-10
AATAGTCAATACACTATCAATTCCATAAACGGACAGGAAAACAAGCCAGGTAAAATCATTTGTTTTTACGATCAACAACCCTATCATAAAAACAATAATAAAAGCAATACCTACAGAGCCCACATCCCCTACAAAACATTTCGCTTTCTGACGGAAATTAAATAAGCAAAATACAATTACTGAACATAGTACAGTCAATATAAAAGTCTGCTCGACAAACTTAACTACAAACTCATTGATATAAGCCAAAGAAACAAGGGTAACAAGCGAGAAACCACATGTTATACCATTAATTCCATCCATAAAATTATAAGCATTAATAATGCCCACACCAATAATCAATATCGCTAAAATGCCCCATAGCGGCAATGTAAAAATATCCCATTGCATACACAGCAGAAACATCGCAGCAAAATGAAAGATTAATCGTATCGCTTGAGAGATTGGACGTATATCATCCCAAAAACTGATAAAAGTTATAAGTGTTAGCCCCAGCAGAAACCAAGGATATTGTATTGGATGAGCAATAAAAAAGAACAAAGTCCCAAAATAAAAAATAATTCCTCCACCTCTAAGCGCAACATGTTTATGCGAACTGCGTTTATCTGGTTTATCTACGATATTATATTTATACGCAAAATAAATATATAATAATTCAGTAAAAAATAACAGTATTAAAATAATAGGATAATACATTATACTTTATCAATTCGACAAACAGAAATTAATTCAAAATCATTATATCTTGAAATGATCTAATACATTCATTGGCTCCCATCCTAATTCCCGTCTCGCTTTTTCATTATTAAAAGTAAGTGATTTAGTAATTTTATGCAATGTCAAGGTATTTAGTAAAACATTACTGCCAAAACAATCTCCTATAAATGCCATACATTTAGCAACCCAATAGGGGATTGAAAACGGTAAAGGCTTCCCAAGTAATCGGCTAATTATGATTTCTAATTCTTTGAAAGTAGGCTTATAAGTATCACAAACATTATAAATTCCTCCTTTAGCTATCAAAAGAGGCACTAAATTTGCAATATCTTGTACCATTAACAGGCTTTTTTTACATTTTCCATTCGAAATACTCAGATATCTTCTCGTACGAATACCTTTTATCATATAGCCTAAAGTCCCCGGTGGATTAGGTCCAACTATCAAAGATGGACGAATAATACTCAAAACTACATTATGCTCACGACACCAATCTTTCAAATACAATTCTGCTTTTTTTTTGCTTTCCGCATATGGAGTCATTCCATTCAATGGATGCTCTTCCGTAATATCATTACCGAACTCACAGCCATATACTGCTACCGTACTAATGAAAATAAAGGCTTTCGGAATACCACTTTTCTCTAAAGCCATACATATATTTTTACTACCTTGAAAGTTTATATCAAAAAAAGCCTGTTTCTCTTCTTCTGTCTTAGGAATGCAATGGGCTTTCCCCGCTGCATGAAGAACAATATCATACGCCTCTTTAAGGCATGGAATTTCTTTAGCTAAATCAACACAATAATCATTCTGAGAAGATAATCCTAAAGTGCTTACAATGTATCTGTTCTTCAACAAAGGAAGCACATTCGTTCCCACAAACCCAAATGCGCCCGTAAATAGGAGTTTCATTATTTGAATAAAACAGTGAATTCAATTATTGAAAATATTGTCTCAATTTAGGAATCAACCTATAAAATGGATAAAATCCCCCCATTCTAATACCATTCTTCTTAAAAGCATGCATACACTCAAAATTAGCTTTGCAGATATTTTTTAAGCTATTACTTGTAACTCCTCCCAGCCTCATTTTAACAAGTGAATCTTCCAAATAAACCATAAAAATAGCATCCTTCTCAACAAAACGTAACATCAACTCAAAGTCTGCGGCTAATTTGTAACTGAGATCAAACAAACCATACTTCATATAAACTTCTCTTTTCACATAAAAAGTGGGATGAGCAGGATGCCATCCTTTACTAAAAGGTCGTTGCTTCCCCGTTATCCAATGTCGTATAATTCGATTCACATTATTTTTAGCAACGTAGTATAGATCTGCGTATACACAATCTGCATCAGGATTTTGAAGAAAACATCTCATTATTTTTTCTACAGCAGTATTCTCAGCAAATAAATCATCCGAATTAATAAATCCGATAACTTCCCCTGTTGCCATTAAGACTCCCTTATTCATCGCATCATAAAGTCCTCTATCCTTCTCACTAATCCAGCATAAACGTCCATTAAATCGAGGTTCGTATTCCTTTATCATAGACAAAGTTTCATCGCTTGACACACCGTCCACAATAATATATTCAATATTTGGGTAAGTTTGTGAAAGTACCGAACGAATCGTGGAACGAAGTGTTTTTTGGCTATTAAAAGTGACTGTGATAAGAGATATCTTCATTAGAAAAACAAATCTATTCTATCATTATTCTCCAATAATGATAGAATTCCATGATCAGGACAATTTAATACATTCTACCACCCTTATTATATCTTCATCTGTCAAAGTAGGACTTGATGGTAAACACAAACCAATATTAAAAAGGTACTCACTCGTGCCGTTCCCATAAAACGGTGCATCAGCAAACACTGGCTGCAGGTGCATGGGTTTCCATAGAGGACGAGTTTCAATATTCTCCGCATCCAATTTCAAACGAATATCTTCACGAGTTTTACCAGCAATCTCAGAATCTACTAAAATGCAAGTCAACCAAAAGTTAGAATTAAAATGATCATTAAAATTTTGCAGTACAGAAATTCCTGGAACATTTTTCAATAATTTCGTATATAATCCATGTATTTCCCTTCTCCTAGTAATGTGTTCATCAAGTACAAACATTTGCCCACGGCCAATACCCGCACAAATATTACTCATACGATAATTGTAACCAATATGAGTATGCTGATAATGAGGAGCTGCATCACGTGCTTGAGTCGCATAAAATTTCGTACGTTTTGCTTCCTCTTCTGTTCGACAAACTAAAGCACCACCACCTGAAGTTGTAATCATTTTATTGCCATTAAATGACAATGCAGCTAATTCTCCGAATGTGCCACATTTTTGCCCATCAAAAACCGCCCCTAAAGCCTCAGCCGCATCTTCTAATACAGGAATATTATAGTAATTAGCAATTTCCATAATTTGATCAATTTTAGCAGGCATACCGTAAAGATGCACAGGAATGATCACCTTGGGAAGTTTTCCGGTTTTACGTAATCTATCTTTTATGGCCTCATTTAAAAGTACAGGATCCATATTCCATGTATCTTTCTCACTATCAACAAATACAGGTTTTGCTCCCAAATAAACAATGGGATTTGCAGAAGCTGCAAAAGTAAAACTTTGGCAAATTATTTCATCACCAGGTTTTACTCCGAATAGTATCAAACCTAAATGAAGTGCTGCCGTACCTGCACTCAATGCCACTACGTGACGTTCTTCATTTAAATATTCACTTAAAGATTTCTCAAAGGCATCTACATTGGGTCCCAATGGTACTACCCAATTCGTATCAAATGCTTCTTTTATAAAGTCCTGCTCACGACCAGACATATGAGCAAGCGAAAGCCAGATTCTATTATTCATAAATTACATATTACAAATTCTTCACTACTTTACAACGATTCCCTACCGCTAATACATGATCCGGAATATCTTTTGCCACAACGGAACCAGCTCCAATCACACTCCAACAACCTATTTTAACCCCGGGAATAATAGTTGTCCCCGCACCTATCAACACACCCTCTCCTATTTCCACATTTCCACAAAGTGTGCAGTGAGGAGAGATATGCACATAGTCCCCGATTAAACTCTCATGATCTATAGAAGCCCCTGTGTTAATAATACAATGTTTTCCAATATTTACATCGGATTGTATAATTGCTCCTTGCATTACTACAGTTCCTTTATCAATGTTTGTTTTAGCGGAAATAATTGCTGAAGGATGAAAGGCCTGACCGATAGTTACTGATACAGACTCCGCTATCTTTTTACGGATATTATTATTTCCAATGCTAATAAGCAATGGTCCTTTTATTTCTGACGTATGTAAAACGGGATAATCAAAAAGATTATTAATTGTTTCATTGTCGTCAAACAGCGCTTCAATCGGTTCATTAATAGCATGCAAAATATCAATAATCACTTTAGCATGTCCACTGGCACCATATAAATACATTTTTTATCAATTAATTATTTCCAGTAAAAGGTTCCATTGTCGTGGATGCATTCGAATTAATGTCTTCACGTGCAAAGACCTTTTTTATTGTTAGAAAAGCTGTTTTCGCATCCAAAAGCAAAGAGCAATGCTCCACATACCATACATCTAGTTCAAATTTCTTTGTCCAAGAAATTGCATTACGCCCATTTACCTGTGCCCAACCTGTAATACCCGGACGAACCTCATGGCGACGAGCCTGCTCTCTGCTATAAAGAGGCAGATATTGAGGCAATAAAGGGCGAGGTCCAATTAATGCCATATCACCTTTTATGACATTTATCAACTGAGGTAATTCATCAATAGAAGTCGAACGAATAAACCGACCTATTTTAGTCAAACGTTGTTCATCAGAAAGTAAATTACCAAATGAATCACGTTCGTCAGTCATAGTTTTAAATTTAATAACTTTAAAGATTTTAGCATGTCGCCCCGGTCTTTCTTGCAAAAAAAAAGCACCAGCACCCTTGTTTGCAAAATGAAGCCCCAATCCAGTAAGTACTAATATTGGCCAAATAATTATCAATATCGCCAAGCTTATAATAAAATCTAGGAATCGTTTAAAATAATCACGATACATGAGAATGAATTGTTTTAAATACCTTCTGCAAAGTTTCTACAAATTTATCAGACAATACAGATTTGTCAAACATCTTTAACGATAATTCTCGTGCATTCCTTCCCCATTCATCCAATTGTTTTTTCTGATTCTTATACCATAACAACTTATTTGCAAAATCTGATGGATCATCCGGATCAACATAAAAGCCACAGTTATATTTTTCGACAAGATCTTTTGTCCATCCTGCAGAATTAACAATTATGGGTTTTCCTGCAGAAAGAGAATCAAACAGTTTATTAGGAGAGTTTGTATATAGAATGGGAATATTCTTAAAACAAGTCAAACTAACATCACAACAATTAACAATTTCGGAAGTAATAAATGAGTCATATTGTCCTAAGAAGAAAACATTTTTCAGTTCCAATTCTCTAACTTTACTCTGAAGAACTGGCAAAGTAGAACCATCTCCCAGTATTAAAAAATTCACTGACATTTCATCTCTTTCCTGAAGTGCTTTAGCCGTTTCAATAATGTATTCTAATCCATTAGCAATTCCCATTGAGCCAAAATGAATTACATTAAAATTATCACATTGTATACCGAATTGTTCTATTATATCAATAGATAATTCTCGTGGATAAAAAAGATCCGGTTTAGACATATTAGGTATTACACATATTTTTTTATCGGAAATCCCACATTTCAGAACTCCATCCCTCATACCGGGAGATAAAGTTATAATATATTCTGATTTTTTATATACAAACTTTTCAAATGCACGTAGTAAATATATAATAAGCTTATTTCTGATAGCTCCAACTTGGATAGGAAATTCCGGCCACAAATCTCTAACTTCAAAAACATAATTCCAACCCTTCAAAAACCTAAGATATAAAGCTACTATCCCTACTGTCAAAGGAGTAGATGTTGCAAATACTATATCAACATCTTTCTCTTTAGATGCCACCCGAATAGAATTTACCATAAACATCCAAAATGATTTTAATTTACGTAACTTCGAGAAATATTGACTATACTCATTTTTCACATAAATGACATCAATACCTTCTACGTTAATACGACCAGCATTTGGATGTTTAAAAGCATTTGTTGATGTAATCAATGTAACCTGATGCCCTTTTTCTAATAACTTCCGGGCAAACCAATAAGAACGATTAGCACCATGTTCATCAGGAGTTACAAAATATTGATGAATATATAATACTTTCATCATCCAATTTTTAAATATTCAAATCCATTTTGAATAGCTTCTGAAAGAACATTCCGGCCATCAATTATGACAGGATTCGGTTTCATTAAACGTTTTATTGCCTCCCAGCTAGGTATTCGAAATTCTTTCCATTCAGTCACATGAAATATAACATCTGCATCAATTACAGCATCATACATATTATCTGCATAACTTATTCTATCACCAACCCTTTTCTTACACTCATCCATCGCTACCGGATCATAAGCACAAACCTCACAACCCGCTTTCAGTAAGCTATCAATCAACACCAATGCTGGCGCCTCCCGCATATCATCTGTTTCCGGTTTAAATGCCAATCCCCAAATAGCTACCTTACGCCCTGCGACATCCCCATCGTATCTTTTTTTGAATTTCTCAAACAATACGTTCTTTTGTATAACATTTACCTCTTCTACAGCATTAAGAACACGCATAGTGTATCCATTTACACTTGCAGTTTTTATCAATGCCTTTACATCTTTAGGAAAACAAGATCCTCCATATCCACACCCTGAATAAAGAAATTTACTTCCGATACGGCTGTCTGTCCCTATGCCTTTGCGCACCATATTTACATCTGCTCCCACTAGCTCACAAAGATTTGCTATATCATTCATAAAGCTTATTCGAGTAGCCAACATTGAATTTGCTGCATATTTAGTCATTTCTGCAGAAGGAATGTCCATAAATATCACACGGAAATTATTCAATAACATAGGTTTATAAAGACGAGTCATTAATTCTCTAGACTTTTCCGACTCCACTCCTACTACAACCCTGTCAGGCTTCATGAAATCATCAATAGCATTGCCTTCTTTTAAGAATTCAGGATTAGAAGCAACATCGAATTCTATACTTACCCCCCTCTTATTCAATTCGGCTTGAATAACGGTTTTCATCTTTTCGGCCGTCCCCACGGGTACTGTGCTTTTAGTCACGACAAGAAGATACTTATTCATGTTCCATCCTATTGTCTTTGCAACTTCAAGCACATATTTTAAGTCTGCGCTACCATCCTCACAGGGAGGAGTTCCTACTGCAATAAATATAACTTCTACCTGATTTAATATAGATGCCAAATCCGTTTCAAACTCCAATCGGCCTGCTTTTACATTACGAACAACCATACTTGCCAAATTTGGCTCATATATTGGAATTATTCCAGCCTTCAATTTTTCTATCTTATCTATGTCAACATCTACACATATCACATTTGCACCCAGCTCTGCAAAGCATGTTCCAGAAACAAGACCCACGTATCCTGTACCAACAATAGCTATATTCATTTGTATCTAATTATAAAAAGTCTACGATAAGGAGCTAAAACTCTATTAATGCCAAAAAGGATATTGGTTTTATGAAACCGACGAATAAATAAGCTCAAAAAAGCCAATGATAAATTGAAAGATATTTTTATATCTTCTTTAAAATTCCGCTTTTGACGGGATAAAGAATCTGATCTTACTCTTCTATAGTAAATGGAATGCTCATCCGCAATAATCACTTTTTCTATCTTATCTGAAATTAAAAACATAAAAAGAGCATCTTCTCCATTTTTAAATTTAACATTAAAACGAGAATCACCAATTACGGATCTAGGAATTAATTTACAACAACTAGATGAAAAGAAACGTCTGACCAAAAATTTGTTGCAAGAAAATCCATACTTCTTTAACCTCGCATAAGTATATGCGATATAATCATCTTTGGTATTCTCCAAACGATCGACAAATGCACGTACGTTACTTACCACAATAGATTTATTCTCTATTAATGAAATCATATTTTCTAAATATGTTTGAGATACTATATCATCATCATCTACAAAACAAATATATTTCCCCCTTGCATAATCTAAAGCAATATTACGTGCATTAGAAACTCCCGGTTCCATGCTATAAAAAAGTTTAAATTGCAAACCTTTGGCTTGATTTAAAATATCTAATGCATAACTAATATAAGAATAATCACATCCATTTACAACAACAATAACTTCAATTTTCTCTTTTGCAAATGTTTGTGTGTATATTGAAGAGATACAATCTCCAAAATAGCTACTAGGTTTATAAGAAGGAATTATAACAGATATATCAATCATAAAATAGCAAATTATTCTTTTGCATAAGGAGAATACCTATAATTAAATGCAGCTCGTTCTTTATATGAAGGCAAATCGCCATTTATAAAATATGAAAAATAATTAGTATAGGGTATATAACGTTCATCAGCAAATATTTTAGTATTTGCAATAAAGGCTAATAACAAAAGATAAAAAGCATATATTGTTCTAGATCTCTTAGAGAAAGCATTAATCAAAAATGAGATTGAAATGCAATAGAATAATGATAAGAAAAGCTGAAATCTAGAAAATATCTCAATAGTAGTTGAAAGTCGATAAAGAATTAAATAACAAATTGAACAATTAAATATAAATGTCCCAAAGGGCATTGACTCTATCAGCTTCCTTTTCCATAAAAGTAATACAAAAAATAAAATATGAAAAAGCATGCCCAAAGACAATAATCGTCCTTCGGCAGCTTCATTATGTTCTACTACATAAGCATTGATTTTATAGGCAATACTTTAATTAGAGGTTCTCTGTTTGCAAAGACAAGATTAAACAATACAAAATATATTATATACACATTCGTTCTCACTCTGCTATTTCCAATAAAATAAAACAAAAGAAAAATCAAAGAAGAAACATGAAAAGATGCAGCAAGAAAAATCATAAAAAAATATTTACCTTTTTCCCTTTCAAGAATATATTTTATACTACAAATAAAAACTGTGATAGCCAACAAATTTCTCATTGGATTATCTATAAACAGATAAATTCCAAACCAAGGAATAAAAAAAGTAAGAGATAAATAAAAATATTTTCCAGAGTAATAAATAAGCTTTTTAATAAATATGACATAACAAATAACTTTCGTAAATATGAAAAACGGCCAAAATCCTATGCCAAACATTTTAAAAAGTAACATATAAATATAATAACCTGGTTCCGCATAGTAATCAAAAAACAAATTGGAAAAATCTATCTTTTCATACATTGGTTCATAGCTTCTCCAATCAGTTCCAGTCATATATCCACTACAAAGGAAAACACCCAATAAAAACAAAAAAAGGAACTTCCACTGCTTGTTTACACGCAACTGCGTTGAAAACTGGGATAAAAAGCTAAATACAAAGGCTGATATGTATAAAATCATATTATCAAAATACAATAGTTTTCCATATATAAATAAATGTACAAACTAAAAGCATTTCATACTACATCACTATCGAGCAAATCGATAAAAGAGCGAGCAATATTAATGGGAGCAAATTCCTTATTAACGGGAAATCGACGTTCTGAAAAATTTATTATTAAATTTATTGATTTCACTATTGTCTCAAAATTATTTCTCAAGACCAAACACCTATCAAATTTTTTCAAAAAAATAGATATTGCGTCATTATCATCCTCTACTAAACATAAAATAGGTTTAGTCGTCCCCATATAATCATATAATTTGCCAGGTATTTGAGTTGCTCCTTTTTTATTAGACAAATAAAGCAGCATTGAAGAAGAATCATACACGTTTTGCATTTCCTCAAAATCAACACTACCATAAACATTTGCAGAAGAATAATCTTTCAATTTTCTCAAGTCTTTTTCTGAAAAGTTCCCATACAAATCAATTACGATTCTATGTCTTAATCTCATAGACACCTTATCTAAAGCATCCAACAAGTAAAATATATTCCTGCCTGATGATATTAATCCCGTATATGCAATATGTAAAATGTTGTCGTCATTCAACTTACATTGCGATTTATCTTCTATATAATATCCGCGTGGAATATAAAATATTTTACTTTTCAAACTACTATATTTATTTGCCATTACGTCTTTTGTAACAGAGGAAACATAAACTATTTTATCTCCTTTAGTCAAAATTTTCTTTTCATAATATGCAGTAATAAACTTCATGAAAGTAAAAGTATTAACATCTGAACTCCACGGATCTCCCCATATCTGTATCCATCTAATATTCGGAAATCTACGTTTCAATGACAACCCAATAAAATGAGATGATTTAAGATCCGAAGATGTAATAATACAATCATAATTTTCAACGGCTTTATAATTCAATAATCGAGGCCACTGATAACATTCATCTGGAAAAAATAAAATTTGTTTTAATACTCTTTTCAGAGCAAGTACAAAAGTATTGTCACTACGTTTTAAAGTGCTTTTAACTCCAGCTATCATTTTAAGATTCGGTAATTCGGAATAATAAATATTTCCTATATTTTCCTTTACAAAATATGAAGAAAGGAGTTCATCCGGCCATTTTACTGTATATACATCAACATTATATCCTAATTCTAGTAATCCTTTAACTAATGAATTATTCCTGATTGAGGCTGAGTTATTTTTCAACAAATAGCTAGTAGTTACATATAATATATTTTTCATTTCCTATTTATTATTTAATTCTCTTCTTATATAAGGATTATGAATCGTATTATATTGTGAACCTTTCTCAAAAGACATATCTTTAAACATATACTAAATGCAAACACTATTCCATAAAGGAACAAATACAATATACTTTCTAAAAATATTAATTTGCCGAATTCGACATTTTGAAGAGTACTAATAGAGATTATATTTGTACTATCTTTTTTATTATCCTATCACAAGCCGATCCATCTCCATAAGGATTCACAGCCTTACTCATTTCTTCATAATATGCCACATTATCCAACAAGGCAGAAACTTCATTTATAATCATATCATAATTTGTACCTACCAATTTCACTGTCCCTGCTTCCAGTGCTTCCGGACGCTCAGTTGTATCCCGCATTACAAGTACAGGTTTTCCAAGTCCTGGAGCCTCTTCCTGAATACCTCCACTATCTGTCAATACAATTGTCGATTTTTCCATAAGATACACAAAGGATAGATATTCCAATGGTTCAATAAAGAACATATTAGCCAACTTTGACAAATTATCTCCAAAAACTTCATGAATCGGCTTACGAACATTAGGATTTAAATGCATTGGATAGACAAAATCGACCTCTGGGTATTGCAATGTAAGAGTCTTTATAGCCTGACACATGGAGATGAATCCATCTCCAAAATTTTCACGACGGTGACCGGTTATCAAAACCAGCTTTTTCCCATCCAATAATCGGTCTATATCATATCCTGAAGATATCAAAATACCTTTTAATTCTTTATTAAGTTCTCTACTGCCCTTTATTTTATCCACTACCATGTAAAGAGCATCAATTACAGTATTACCTGTTACAGTAATGGCAGAATCTTTTATCCCTTCATCCAACAAATTCTGCCGACTCAGCTGAGTTGGAGAGAAATGATAAGAAGCAATGCGTCCCGTAATTAATCTATTCATTTCTTCCGGCCAAGGACTGTAAATATTATGGGTACGAAGCCCAGCTTCCACATGTCCAACAGGAATCTGCTGATAAAAAGCCGCTAAAGCCGATGCTGTAGAAGTTGTAGTGTCACCATGAACCAGAACAATATCAGGTTGTACTTCTTTCAATACATCGCGCATTCCATTCAAAACACGGGTCGTCACATCATACAAATCTTGTCCTTGTTTCATGATGTCCAAGTCATAATCTGGTATTATATCAAAAATACGAAGCACTTGGTCAAGCATTTCACGATGCTGACCAGTAACACATACGATAGTTTGGAATTCTTTCTGATATTTCTGAAACTCTTTCACTAAAGGAGCCATCTTAATGGCTTCGGGACGAGTACCGAAGACCAACATCACTCTTTTCATAACTACTGCTTAATTATTTCTTATATATACCACAGAAATCAAGAATTACTTTCTTATTATCATAAGGAAGAGACTTGAATGGAGTATGTGCAACCAAAAGCACTACAATATCTGCTTTTGCGTAAGCCTCTTGATAATCAGTAAGCTTAAACACATTATGCTCTTTTACATTAGGCTCGACTATTAAAATATCCGCATTGTTGCAACTTTGCATTACCTTAGTGGTGATGTATTTTGCAGGAGCCTCACGCAAATCATCAATATCCGGTTTGAATGCTAACCCCATCATTGCTATGGTAGGTTTACGGTGATGTGCCAATTCAAACTTCAACATTGCATTTTCAACCTTCTCCACACACCAAAAAGCCTTATAATTATTAATCTCACGGGCAGTAGCTATGATTTTTGACTCCATTGGAAAATCAGCTGTAATAAAATAAGGGTCTACCGCAATACAGTGACCACCCACTCCACAACCCGGCTGAAGGATATTCACCCGAGGGTGTTTATTGGCCAATTTGATTAGTTCCCAGACATTAATCCCCGCTTTATCACAAATCAAAGAGAGTTCATTTGCAAAAGCTATTTGTACATCCCGAGACGAATTCTCCGTTAATTTGCACATTTCAGCGGTTTTACAATTAGTACGATGAAGTGTGCCTTGCACGAATTTACTATAAAACTCTATAGCTTTATCCGTAGAAGCTTCATTCATACCACCAACCACACGGTCATTATGTACCAATTCGTAAATAACATTTCCAGGAAGAACACGTTCCGGACAATAAGCGATGTAAAGTTTATCTTTCAGATCTGGGCGTAAATCAAATATCAATTCTGCCATTTTATCAGTTGTACCCACAGGAGAAGTTGACTCTATCACATACAAATCTCCCTCTTTCAGCAAAGGAATAACGGCACGAGTAGCTGCTTCTACATAAGATGTGTCAGGTTCATGATTCCCCTTAAAAGGAGTTGGTACTACCATAAAATAAGCATCACTATTTTCCGGTTTTGTAGAAGCCTTTAATTGACCATTGGATACCACTTCTTGAAGAAGTTCCGGCATACCAGGTTCAATTATATGCAGTTTCCCTTGATTGGTCATTTCCACAACTTTGGGATTTATATCAACACCAATAATTTCTATGCCGTGTTTAGCAGCGATAATGGCTGTAGGCAGGCCAATATAGCCCAAACCCATAAAACATGCTCTCATATTTAAAGTTTAATTAAATTTAAATTCATCTTCAAAACCATATAACTCTCTATTAGCAATCATAAAAGCCTTTGAGTCAAAAAGTATATTCAAGTCCATAAAACAAGTATCCTTTTTCAATCTTTCAATAAATTTGTCATCATATCTTCAATCTTTTGAGAAGAAACCATGCCTTCAATAATATCTCTATTAACTTTTTTTTGATCAATATTTAAAGGAAATAAAGCATCAGACGAAATCAAATCCTTCTCAAACGAATAAACAAAGCAACCAAGATCTTTATAATATCGCAATAGATTATTATCCTCACGTAAAAACACCTTGCTCCCACTGCGCAATAAATAACCAATGTTTCCACCTGCTTCCTGTCTTCGATGCCCCATCACCGCATATTGGCAAGTATTTACAATATCATAATAAGTGTTTATTGGCAAATATTCTTTTAAAAGAAAATAATCTTCTTTCAGAAATAATTTTTCTATTTCTTTTTCAATCAAAGTTATATGAGGTGAAGGACCATAACTTAAAGGAAGTATTATTCTAGAATTATTTACACCAAGCTTGCTTAGTTTATTTAACACCGTTAAATGATTGCCCGTATATGAAGCCGAATTATTTACTAATATATTGCTAAAATCACTTCCACTATCAAACAATTTATCATTAGGTTTTTTCAAAGTATTCACATAATAGAATAGTTTGAACTTAGCATTCGTTTTTATATTATCACATAGAATTTCATAATCATAATAATTCCAAATAGGGCAAATAGAATACCACCTATTTTTGTTGTTTTCAAGTAAAACTCAGATGGTTCATCTGCACGATAAGATTTCCATTTTTCTGTTAATTTCCATATTAAGCCCGGCTTTAAGAAGATAAACATACCTAACGCAAAGATTATGATTCCACCACCAATAGACCACCACATATTTACCATCTCCTTTAGCAAATTCAAATAAACGCGTGCTTTTATAGCTCGCCTCTCAAACGTGCTTCTATATCAGATGCCGTGTATAACACATCCGTTACAATTACCCTTTCGTCACGGATTGTGTAAAACACTGAATAATTATCGACGAGCATTCTACGCAACTCCATTCTCTTTTCCGGCTCAGAATCCATAATCCTAAATCGTTCCGGGAAAGTGTCTAATGTAAGTATTTCATCAGCAATGCGATTATATTGCCCCATTGCATTATCCGGAGCAAGCAAATCTATAGCAATATAATTGTATATATCTTCCATATCCTGCAAAGCTTCTTTTGTAATCTCTACCTTATATTGCTTCATTAATGCCTCTCTCTAAATGCCACAAACGCACTAGCTGCATCCTCAACATTTCCTTTCCCTATATCGGCATATCCTTTTTCTAACTTTTGATGAATCTGTGTAACAGACATCATATCTGCATTCACTGAATTAGCTGCTTTTGGTAATACAATAGAAAAGGGAATTCCTCCTACTAATGATATTTGTTTTAAATACATATCTATAGCAGTAGCCATTGGTATCCCTAATTGTGCCAATACACTTTCTGCATTTTCTTTTACATCTGGATTTACTCTTATATTTAATGTTGCTGTTTTTCCCATAGAATACACCTCCATCTTTCTTTTATTGTAACGTCTTTTGCGTTACAAGTCAATCTATGAAATATATTTTCGATGCGATAGCTTCACATTGTTTTGATTAACCATTGCATATCTGAGCGTTGTATCTATTTGCTCATGTCCCAGAATTTTCTGTACCTGTTCAATCGGCATACCTTTCTCAATTGCTCTGGTGGCCATAGTCCTTCTGAACTTATGTGGGTGTACCTTTTCTACACCTAACTTCTTCCCCATTTCTCGTAATCGTAACTCCACACCGCTTTCAGTAAGTCTACTGTGTGGTTTGTTTAACGACACAAATAACGCTATATTATTATCTGTCCTTGATTCAATATAATTCAACAAATGAATTTTGGTCTTAGCATCAAAATATGCTTTCCTCTCTTTGTCTCCTTTGCCATAAACCACGCATTCCCGCTCAGAGAAATCTATATCATCAATGTTCAGCCTTACCAATTCGCCTACTCTAATTCCTGTTGAAAGCAGAAAATCAATCATTGCCCTATCACGCAGATTATTACAATTATCTCTAAGAATTTCTATTTTCTCATCCGGAATGGTATCTTTTACAATAACGGCAGTCTTTACCTTATGAATTCTTTTCATTGGGCTTTTTATAATATAATCCTCTTCCTCTAGCCACGAAAAAAATGTGGAAAGACTTCTACGAATATTATCAATAGTTACCTTTCCACAATTATTTATCGTTTGATACTCTACAAGATATTTTCGTAGCATCTCGGTCGTTATCTTTATGACCGGAATATTTATTGTATCCAACATCTTTTCAATATTACACCTATAATAGCGTATTGTTTTGTCAGAACACCCTTCTAAATGCTTTGCAGTTAAAAACATATCTAGAAAGTCCATATTTGTTGTCTATAAATAATCATATACAGTATTTTCAGATAACCGTTTTGCCAACACCTCTTGTAGTTTCTGCATCTGCGATGCATTTAATACTTCTGCCATGTCATTGATGATGTCATAAATTTCTCTACCCATAAGAGCACACTCCTTTTTGAAGGAGTATATCGTAGAAAAATCAGCACATCAACAGAGCGTATTACTGAAAATTTCTTTATAACGGCCTTTGCAGATACACCATATCCACCAACTGTACTCCATCCTCATATATTGGATGGTCGTAATTATCTGTAAAGAAATTTGGTATGATATGCGAACGGACAAAACCACACTTTTCATAAAATGGTATTGTCAATGGGCTATCACCTGTTCCTACTT